>Ga0114969_10003505_pt1 | contig 12633 bp, 9 predicted proteins | sample M_130807_MF_Meta_FD_87316 | JGI IMG/M metagenome (GOLD analysis project Ga0114969, IMG submission 87316) | Freshwater microbial communities from Lake Montjoie, Canada to study carbon cycling - M_130807_MF_MetaG | ecosystem: Environmental > Aquatic > Freshwater > Lake | place: Lake Montjoie...
GATCGACGACCAGATCGACACGGTGGGGCGCGGGTTGCTGGGTTTGACGGTGGCGTGCGCCCGGTGCCACGACCACAAGTACGACGCGGTGACGTCGGCGGATTACTACGGGTGGTACGGGGTGTTTGCGTCGACGGAGCGGCCGTACGTGCAGCCGTTGATCGAGGATCCGTTGGAGGTCGTGGGCGGGCCGGCATTCGAGGAGCAACTGGGCAAGGCGCGGAAAGAACTCGAGGACCACATCGACGCGCAACACGCGGCGCTGACGGCCGCGTTGCGGCACCGGATCGGCGACTATCTGGCGCGGGCGGCCACGACGGCACCCGACCTGACGGAGACGGCGCAGTTCGCATTGTCGCTGACCCCGGACGATTTCCGGCCGTCGTTGATGCTCCGCACGCGGCGCTATCTGGAACGGCGGGCGACGCCGGACGACCGGGTGTTTGGCCCGTGGGCGCGGTTGATGGCGTTGCCGGAAGATGGTTTTCCGGCCAAGGCCGCCGCGGTCCTGGCGGGGTTGGGGAACGACGCGAACCCGCTGCTGTTGGCGGCACTCCGGGACGCGGCACCCACCGACCGCGCGGCCGTAGCCCGGGCCTACGGGAAGGCCCTGGTGGCCGCGTGGGAACAGTCCGGCAAACCGACCGCCACGGCGGCCGCGTCGGAATTGGCCGCCGTCGTCGCGGGACCGGACGGCCCGTTGTGGTTCCCGCGCCGCGACACGCCCAACCACATGTCGCGTCCGGACAAGGACCGTTACGGCGGGTTGGTGCTGAACCTCGACAAGATCGCGGCCCACGCGACGAATCCGCCGCCGGCACGCGCGATGGTGGTGGCGGAGTTGCCGCAACCGAACGAGCCCCGGGTGTTCGTGCGGGGGAGTCCGTCGCGTCCGGGCGTCGCGGTGCCGCGATCGTTCCTGCGGGTGCTGAGCGGGGGCGAGGCCGCGCCGCTGGGGCCGGGGAGCGGGCGGTTGGAACTGGCACGGCGCATCGCGTCGCCGACCAACCCGCTGGCCGCCCGCGTCTACGTGAACCGGGTCTGGATGGAACACTTCGGCGAGCCGTTGGTCGCCTCGCCCGCGGATTTCGGCGCGCGCACCCCGGAACCGTTCCAGCGCGAGTTGCTCGATTGGCTGGCGGCCGAATTCGTCCGGTCCGGTTGGCGCACCAAGCACCTGCACCGGTTGATCGTGGCGAGCGCCGCCTACCACCAGTCGAACCACCCCGGACCGGGCGCGCCCGAGGGGGACGACCCGTGGTTGGGGAGCTTCCCGCGGCGCCGGCTCGATCTCGAGTCCATGCGCGACACCCTGCTGTACGTCGCCGGCCGTCTGGAGACGCGGATGGGAGGCCGGCCGGACGACATCGCGTCGGACGCGGCGAACCGGCGGCGGACGGTGTACGGGTTGGTCGACCGGCAGAACCTGCCGGGGCTGTTCCGGTCGTTCGACTTCGCGGTGCCCGACCAATGCGTGGAACGGCGGCCGCGCACGACGGTGCCCCAGCAGGCGTTGTTCGCGATGAATTCCCCGTTCGTCCAGGAACAGGCGCGGGCGGTGGCCATGGCGTCCGCCCGGGACGGCGCGAACGAGGCCGGGCGGGTGGCGTGGCTGTACCGTCGCGTGCTGGGGCGCGAGCCCGCGGAAGCGGAGATCCGCCGCGCGCTGCGGTTCGTCGGGGACGCGCCGGACGACGGGAAGACGCAGGGAGTCTGGGAACAACTCGCGCAGGCATTGATGGTCTCGAACGAGGCGGCTTTCGTGGATTGAACGCGACCCGAACACGACGATGAATCCCCTCGAACACCTCCCGCCCCGGTTCCTCACCCGCCGGCAAATGTTGTCGCGGATGGGCACCGGGCTCGGCCTGCTGGGTTTGGCCGGCGTGGTCGGCGACCCGCGGTTGCTGGGCGTCGCGCCGTCGCCGGGCAACCCGCTGGCGGCCCGGCCCCCGGCGTTTCCCGCCCGGGCGAAGCACGTGATTCACATCTACCTGAACGGCGGCCCGTCGCAGGTGGACACCTTCGATCCCAAGCCGGCCCTCGCCAAATGGGCGGGCAGGGCCATCCCCTCGGGCAACCTCACCACCGAGCGTCCCCTGGGCGCGGCGTTGCCGTCGCCGTTCGCGTTCCATCGGCACGGGAAAAGCGGCATCGAGGTCAGCGAGATCTTCCCGAATCTGGCCCGGCACGTAGACGAGATCTGTTTCGTGCGCTCGATGCACGCGAACACGCCGAACCACGAGCAATCGATGCGGCTGATGAACTGCGGGGACGAGCGGTTGTCGCGGCCGAGTTACGGCGCGTGGATCACCTACGGGCTGGGGACCGAGAACGAGAACCTGCCGGGCTACATCGCGATGTGCCCCGGGTTGCCGGTGTCCGACGTGTCCAACTGGCGCTCGGCATTCCTGCCGGGCATCTACCAGGGCACGCACATCAACACGAAGAAGGCCCGCCCGGACGAACTGATCGAGAACATCGCGAACGCACGGTTGCCGCGCGGGGCGCAGCGGCGGCAACTGGACCTGTTGGCGGAACTGAACGCGGACCACCGGCGGACGCGCGGCGACGACCCCCAGCTGGAGGCGCGCATCCAGTCGTTCGAGCTGGCGTACCGGATGCAATTGGCGGCGACCGACGCCTTCGACATCTCGCGGGAGCCGGAGTCGGTGCGGCGGTTGTACGGCGACTCGGTGCAATCGCGGCAGTTGTTGATCGCGCGGCGTTTGGTGGAGCGCGGCGTGCGCGTGGTGCAGTGCTACCACGGCGACGTGCAACCGTGGGACAGCCACGACATGATCGCCGACGCGCACCGGAACCTGGCGCGCGAGGTCGACCAGGGGATCGGCGCGTTGTTGTCGGACCTGAAGCAGCGCGGGTTGCTGGAGGAGACGCTGGTGGTGTGCGGCGGGGAGTTCGGGCGGACCCCGGCGGTGGAATTGCCGGGTCCGGGCACGCCGGGGAACGGGAAGGGACGCGACCACAACCACTGGGGATTCACGGTGTGGCTCGCGGGCGGCGGGGTGAAGGGCGGCCACGTGCACGGCGCGACCGACGAGTTCGGATTCCGCGCGGTGGACAAGCCGGTGCACGTCCACGACCTGCACGCGACCATGCTGCACCTGCTCGGGTTCGACCACGAGAAGCTGACCTACCGCCATTCCGGCCGGGATTTCCGGCTCACCGACGTGGCGGGGCAGGTGGTGCGGGAGATCCTGGCATGATGGACGCCGGCGGGACGGCGGATCGGGTCCGGCCGTTGTTCACGGTGGTGGTTCCCTTCCTGAACGAGGAAAAGGCGCTTCGGGCCTGCCTCGATTCCCTTCGCGCGCAGTCTTTCCCGGCGTCGGATTTCGAATTGGTCTTCGTGGACAACGGGTCGACGGACGGTTCGGCCGCGATCGTCCGGGCGCACGGCGGGGTGCGGTTGCTGTCGGAGGAGCGGCGGGATCCGTATCTGGCCCGGAACCGGGGGATCGCGGCGGCGCGGGGTCGTTACATCGTGTTCCTCGACGCGGACTGCATCGCGGCCGCCGACTGGTTGGAGGCCATGGGGCGGGAGGTCCGGCGGGACGATCCGGCGGTGCTGGTCGGGTACCTCGCGTATCCGGCCGGGACGGGTGGAGTGCTGCGTTTGTTCGAGGCCTACGAGGACTTCAAACTGCGGCGGGTCTACGACGGCGGGTTGGCCGAATTCCGTTTCGGCCACGCCGGGAACATGGCGGTGAGGGCGGACGTGTTTGCCGAACTGGGGCCGTTTCCGGCCATGCCGGTGGTGGGGGACAGCGAGATCCTGCACCGGGTCTCGGCGCGCTGGCCCGACGCCCCAATCCGCTACGCGCGGTCGGCGCGCGTGGTGCACGCCGAGGTCCGCGACTTCCGCGGGTGCCTCGCGAAGTTGTTCGAGGCCGGAGCCCATTCCGAGACGCTGGCCCGGGTGAGTCCCTACCGGATGCTGCCCCTGGCGGAACGGTGGCGGGTGTTTTCCGAATGCGCCGCGGCCCTGCGTTTCGGCCCGGCCCTGCGGTTGGCCTTGTCGGGGACGCTGTTGCTCGGATGGGTCGCGTTCGCCGCCGGACGGGCTTCGCGCGCCCTCGGGATCGCCGCCGGACGCAGCCCGGCGGTCGTTCCCGAAAAGCCGGCCAACCCCGGAAATCGGGGATGCGTGCGATGAGGACGGGCAGAACCCTCGGGGTCGGATTGATCGGGCTCGGCTATGCCAGCGGGTTCCACCTGCCGGCCGTGCTCGGCTTGCCCGGGTTGCGGTTGGTGGGCGTCAGCGATCGCGACCCCGCAAGGCTCGCCGCGGTCGCGCGCCGTCATTCGGTGGTGGCCGCCCCGGATTACCGGACCCTCCTCGAACGGCCGGACATCGATCTCGTCGGCATCCTGACCCCGCCCGCCTCACATCTGGAGATCGCGCTGGATGCCATCGCGGCCGGAAAGCATCTCGTCGTGGAAAAACCCATTGCGACGACGTTGGACGAGGCGGATCGATTGGTCGCGGCGGCGGAACGGGGTGATTCGAAGGTGTGTGTCGCCTACGTGCTGCGGTTCGTCCGGCAGGTGCGGACGATGCGCGCGTTGCTGGCGGAAGGCGCGCTCGGCGAGATCGAGATCCTGCGTTGCCTCGCGAGCACGCCGGAGATGTTGTCCCCGACCGCGCCGGGACATCGGAGGGACCGGATGCAGGGCGGTGGCAGCGTGATCGAACTCGGCGTGCATCACTACGACCTCTGGTCGCATCTCCTGGGTTCGGCCGTGGCCGAGGTGAACGCCGTGGGCCGAAGCGTGCGATTCCACGACCAAAGTTCCGTGGTCTCGGGGCGGATGGCGTGCGGGACGCTCGTCACGACCTGCACGAGCCTCTGCGGGGCGGACCAGTACCAGGTGGAGGCCATCGGTTCGAGGGCGCGGGCGAGCGCCTCGTTGCTGCGCTACGACGGACTGGAAGTGGTGCGGGCCGGAAGCGGGGCGGGGCTGGGACTGCTCCGGGTTTCCGGACTGGCGCGGTGGGTCCGGGGCTTGCCGCATGCCGTCCGGGCAAGCCGCCACGGCGGGACCTTCCGCGAATCGTTCCGCGGGTTGTGGGCGCATTTGGCCGACGCGGTGGCCCGCGACTTCCAGCCCGAGCCGGGACTCCGGGCGGGGCGTGCCTCGCTGGCCGTCGCCATCGCCGCCTCCCGTGCGGGCGCCGTCGGCGGCACCGTGCGGGTCGCGGACGCGGGGTGATCCGGCCCCGGTTCCCCTACTTCCGCACCACGTAGCCGACATATGCCTCGCCCACCTGGGTGCGCGGGGCGGCGGTCGGCGTCGCGGCGGTGGAATACGCGCCGAGGCCGCGGCTCGACAATCCCGACGGCCGCAACGGTTCGGTGCGGAAGAACGGCGAGTTGCCCTCGGGCGGCAACTGGACGTCCTGGAACGGCTCGGTCGAGCACACCGCCTTGATGAACTCGGGACCGTGGGGTTCCTCCACCACGAATTTGAAGCCGTCGTTAGAGTCCGGAAACGACGCCTTCGCCCCCGCCCGGACGAAATCGTTCGCCTGGAATTTGTTGGGGTAGACCAGGGTCACCCGGCCGTGGGCGTCGGTGTGGAACAAGCGCACGTGGCAGTCCTTTTCCGCGGACAATTGCACGCGGACCTCGCGGCCCGCCTTGACGTCGCGATTGGCCAGCGGGGTCCCGTCGTCCACCGCGAACAACTGGATCATCACCGCGAAATCACGGTGCTGGATGATCTCGACGTTCGGGGCCTGGCCCGGGGCCGGCGCCGGCGCGGCCGGCGCGACGGCGAGCGGGGCGGTCGGCGCCACCGGGAGCGTGGGGCGAACGTTGGGGACCGAAGGCGATATGGCGGGGGTGGTGGCGGGTGTCGCCGCGACGGACGGCGTCGACGCCGACTGGAGCACGAGGTTCGCGGCCGGGTTGCCCTCGAACTCGGGATGCTGGGCGTGGTTCGAGGACTTGCGGGCGACGGCCGCGACGGCGGTGGTCAGTTCCGCCGCGAGATCCATCATGGGGCGGCGCGGGTTGGCCTCGATCAACCGTGCCAACTCGGCGGTGAACAGGCTGCCGGTCTTGGGCCCCAGCGCCGTCTCCTCGGCCTTGCACGCGGATAGCGCGAGCACCCGGCCCTGCTCCGGGCGCACGCGCTGGAATCCGTTGCGGGGGCGCGGCGCGTACGGAAAGGAACCGTCCTTCCGGGCTTCGGTCGGCCGCTCGTGGAACTCGTCGGCTTCCTGGTACGCCGGCTTCCAGGTCTTCTGGATCGACGCGTCGAGGCTCCGGGTTCCCGTTCCCGAGTGGCAACTGTCGAGGATCACCACCACCTGCGCGCCCCGCACTTCCTTGATCAGGTCCGCGATCTGGTCGTCGGTGATGTACGACTCCGGCCGGGCGATGTTGATCCCGTAGGGGACGATGATTTCGTCCTGGCCATCCTCCTCGTCGCCGTTTTGGTCGGGCACATGGAAGCCGTGGCCCGAGAAATAGAAGATCGCGGTGTCGCCGGGACCGCATTTGCGCGCCAGTTGCTCGCGGAACGCGCGGGTGATCGCGGCGGCGGTCGCCTTCGAATCGGTGAGGGTGGCGATGTTCGACGGCGGGACGGACAGGGCGTGGAGGGCGCGGCGGATGTTCGCGATGTCGGCGTCCAGGCACGGGAGATTGTTGCGGGGATCGTTGTAGGTGCCGACGCCGGTCACGAGGGCATAGGTGGCGGCCCGGGCAACGGGAAGGGTGGTGAAAGCGAGAAGGGCGGCAATAGCGAGGGTCGGCGCGCGCATGCCCCAGAATTGCCGCGCCCCGCCCGGGTGGCAAGGGCGGGCCCGCGGGCAATGCGTCGGTGGGGTCCGGGCATGGCGGGCGGACGCGGCTGCAAGCCGGGGGGCCGATGATGTCCGGATGCGCCCGCTTGAAATCCAGGGCCGCTCGGGGCCAAGGTCGCCCACCATGAGGTCGAGCCTCCGAGACCGGACTTGCGAAGCCACGCGGGAACCCTCCGGAGGAGCCTTTCAAGGACCCGACCCGACCCATTCCCCGCGCATGGGCAATATCCGGTGGCGGCATGGACGTGGCCCGGCGTTCACGCTGATCGAATTGCTGGTGGTCATCGCGATCATCGCCATCCTTGCCGGCATGTTGCTGCCCGCCCTGGGCAAGGCCAAGTCCAAGGCCCAGGGAGTCTCGTGCATGAACAACACCCGGTCGCTCGCGCTGGCCTGGTTGATGTACGCGCACGACGCCAACGATGCCCTGGTGGAAAACCAGAATCTGGGCGGGCCGGGCAGCGTGTCGAACAGTTGGGTCACGGGTTTCCTGACCTGGACCACCGCCGGCGACAACACCAACCTCGTCTATCTGCTCGACGAGAAGTACGCGAAACTCGCCAAGTACCTGGGCGCCGCCAAGAACGTGTACAAATGCCCGGCGGACCACGCGGTCTCGCCCCCGCAGCGCCAGCGCGGGTGGAGCGATCGGGTCCGCAGCGTCTCGATGAACTTCTACGTGGGCGAAGGCGCGACCGCGGGCGCGAAGGACTGGTTTCCCGGACAGCGCACGACCTACAAGAAGCTGGGCGATTTCCGGGTGCTGGGCGCGTCCCGGACCTGGGTGTTCGTGGACGAGCATCCGGACACGATCAACGATGCCGCGATGTTCGTGGACGCGCAGGGGACGGACTGGGTGGACATGCCTGCCAGCTACCACAATGCCTCGTGCGGCTTCGCGTTTGCCGACGGGCATTCCGAAATCAAGAAGTGGCTGGTGGGCCGCACCAGCGTTCCCATCCGGTTCATCGATTGGAGCCGGGTCGGTTTCGACGCGGCCGGGGACATGAGGGACCTGCGCTGGATGCAGGAACGCACCACGGAAAAACCCTGAACGCGGGACTGCGGCTCGCCTGCCAATCCGCGGACGCCGGGCCCGAACGGCGTGGGGTTCCTCCAACGCCCCGTGCTCTCTCCCATCGCCCGATGAATCCGCCCTGCACGCGCCCCGGTGGCAGGTCTGGTTCCTCGCGGAGGATCGTCCCGGTCCCGTTCCCGGCGGCGGTTACGGACGCCACGCTTTCAACGCGGTGCGGAGGAGTTCCCAACGCAGCGTCCGACGCACCTGGGCCGGGGCCACGGGCGCGAGGCGCGACCGGCGGTCGGCCCACAGGTGTGCGCCGATCATGAACTGGTAGTTCATCAGCAGCAGGCAAAAGACCAGTCCGGGGACTCCGTGCCGCCAACCGCCCCCGCCATAGCGCCCCAGAAATTCACTCAGGGGCCGGCGCAGAAGATACTGCACCAGATTGGTGTCGGGGATGTGGTCGGTTCGCCGTCCCTCCAGCGCCGCGTAACGCTGGTACTTCTCCAGAAACTTACCCATGTCGAAACAGCAGCCCGGATGCTCCAAAGCCGCCTCGGGTTCCGCGGGCAAATGCGCCACCGTGCCGGCGATGGACGGGGGTTCGTGGACGACCCCGCTCCAATGGGCGACCCCGCGCCGGAACAGGCGCAATTGCGGGTCGGGCCACTGGATGTGCTCCAGCCAGGTCTCGAAAAAATAGTTCCGCCGCGGCACCCAATAGGCGTCGGCCCCGGGGGCCGCGACGGTGGCCAAGACCCGGTCGCGCAATCCCGGCGACACGATCTCGTCCGCGTCCACCACGAGCAGCCAATCGCCCCGGCACTGGGCCATGGCCTCGTTGCGCACCTCCTCCACGTTGCGGGCGACGGGCACATCGATCACCCGGGCCCCGACGCCGGTGGCCAGTTCGCGGGTCCGATCGTTGCTGGCCATGTCGGCCACCACCGTTTCATCCGCCCAAGCCACGGCCCGGACACACCCCTCGATCCACCGCTCTTCGTTCCGCGTGTGGATCAGTGCCGTGATGGTGGGCCGTGACATCGCGGCGATGTTGCCAAGCCGGGTCGTCCCCGCGTCAACCCCGATCTCCGCAAATCACGGGTGTTGCCGGCGGCCGAGACGGCGTATGAACCGGACGGCCCGCCGCGGCCATTCGCGCCAGCGCAGGCCCCGTTCAAACGCCTCCCATTCCGGGCTGGCATAGGGATCCCCGGGTGCCCCGCCCGCAACCCAAGCCTTGCGGAACGCCACGCGGGTGGCCGGGGAGATCGGGCGCCCGGAATCGAAGTGGGACAGGCCATAATCCCAAGTCCGGCATCCGGCCCATCCGACCGCCTCGAGGTCGGCCAGATACGAGGCGAAGAGCCCGCGGAGGGCCTCCTGTTGTTCGGGGAACGGACGCGAGACCGGCGGCCAGAAAGTTCCTTCCCGATGCCGGATCTGGGTGAAATGAAACAGCAACAACGGCACCTCGTTCACCCTCCATCGACCGTCCGCGCCATGCACCCGACGTTGGTGCAGGTTGAAGTGGGCGACGTTCACGCCGTCGTGGCGCAGCACGGCGGCGCCCGGAAAAAAGCCGGGCACCAAGTCGAGATACTTCTGGTCCACGTACAGCCCGTTCGAACGATCATCCACGCAATCGTGCCGGACACCACGGGCCCACCATTCAAGGAACAGCGGGCCTTCCCCGGAGCTTCGCACCCCCAGCACCCCGGCATTGTAGGCACCGGCGGCCAGCAGGCCCAGGTCGTGCGGGAAATGCCCGTCGGCGGGAAACGGCCGGGTGGCATGCGGGGTCAGCAACACGTCGTGGGCCAACACCTGCCCCCATAGCTCGTCCAAAGGTGCGTACACCCCGAGATCGCCATCCAGATAGAGCGCCGCCGGTTCCCCGCGCACGTCCAGCACATGGCGCAGCAGGTGGACCTTGAGCGCGTTGCACAGCTCGAAGGCCGTGTATTGGAAACAGAAGGCCTGGGCGTCGGGAAGGTCGAGATCCGCGATGCCCAGCACCGTGAAGTCCTCGAGCGCCGGGTCGAACTTCCCGCCCGGACCGTCGATCACCAGAACGTAGGGACGCGCGTCCGGATGCCACCGGCGCAAGGTGCGGACCAAGGCCCGGACATCGCCCAGATAACTCCGGGTGATCACCGTGCACGTCGCGATCGGGGGATTCGAACTCATCGTCTCAGTGAAACACGGTCGCCACGGTCCCGAATCCCGCGCGGCGAAACGCTTCGTCCAACCGCATCCGGGCCCGTTCCTCCGCATCTTTCACCATCCCTCGTCCCGGGCCGACCATTTGGTGATAGCCGAAGATCCACATGCGGCCATGGCGCCTGTCGGGCCATCAAGGGTACCGCGTTCAACAACGGCCAGAGTTTCATGAATGTCATGGGGCCAAACAACTCGAATTTCCCCGCATTGCAGGGGCCGCGGGCGGTCGATCCCCGCCGGCTGCCGCGGTCAAAGCTTCCGGATGAATGGGAAACGATCGGGTTCCCGCCGCATCCCGTGGCCGGAGCGATTGGTGGAACGACGCGGCAGGGGTTCGCTGCGGGGTTTGATATGCAGCCCCCGGGCGCTTCCCGCGGGTGGATCGGGAGACCTCCCGACTCGGGCCACGCCTCCGGTCCCCGAACCCGCCGGCGACGGTCCCGGGGTGGTCGGTCACGAACCATCCCGGGGAACGCGCGCCATTCGTCGTCGTCGCGGAGGATCGCCTCGCCCCCGTTCCCGGCGGACCCGACGTGGCATCGCCGATGCCGTCGGGAGATCCCCAAGCGCGGGCCATGACCCGAAAACCATGGCTCGCCCGCGCGGAGGCGACGCCGGTACGCTCGGTCTAGCCCCACCTCGCATCACCGACGGAGCGTGGGGCAAGTGCCGGCCACCGTTGCGTCCACCACCCCGTTGTCTCCTCCGTCCTACCGATGAAAAGCGCCGCGAAGCATTGCCATTCGTTGCTGGTTCTCCCGGGCCTGATCCTGCTCGCAATCCTTGCCATGCAAGCTGGCTCCGCGGCGCCAGCCGTGGGCGGATTCAAGGCACACGACACGGGCGCGGCACAGCCGAAGGATCTTTTCCCGAAGACCTATGCGGACCCGGCGGTGCCCCTGATGCAGCTCCCGACGCAGTTCCGGTCCCGACGGACGACAGCCAATATCTCCACGACGCCCGACCAGGCGTTCGAGGTGCTGAACGTGCATGGAGCCGGATGCGTGCGGCATTTGTGGTTCGTGTTCGGCGACACGAACCTCGACGGAGTGGAGATCGAGATCGCGGTGGACGGCGCCGAAGCGCCGCAGGTGCGGATGCCGTTCCGGTCTTTTTTCGGGGTGCTGCTGGGCTTCGAGGACTATCACGTCGCCAGCGCCGGATTCGCGAATTTTCCCAACTTCACCATCACCAACGATCCGCGCATTCCACGGAAGGCGCAGCCGGGCTGGAATTGTTACCTGCCCATTCCGTTTTCGAAGGGTTGCCGCATCCGGCTGCACGGGAAGTCTCCGAAAAATGGGGCGGCGATGGTCGACTGGCAACAGTACGGCGAAAGCGTCGACCTGACGCCGCTGCGTTTCCACGCGCAGCGGCACATCGCCCTGCCGGCGTCGCCCGCGAGGCCGTTCCCGATTGCGGAGACGGAAGGAACCGGTTTCCTCGCCGGATACATCATGGGCTGGCGCCAGAAGGACCATGCCGACATGGTGTTCCATAACAGCGGCACCCGCATGCTGATCGACGGCGAGACGGATCCGCACGTGATCGCCGGCTGCAACGTGGAGGATGACTTCGGGTTCTCCTGGGGATTCAACCAGTATCAGACGCCGTGGGCGGGATGCCCGTATCGCGACAACCGGGGCCGCACCGACCAGGACGGGGTCTTCTACCGCTTCTTCGGACCCGATCCGGTCCTGTTCCGGACCTCGTTGTTGTTTACATCGAATGCCCGGCCCGACGACTACGAGGCGGTCTCATACTTCTACAAGGTGCCGCGGTCAAAAGCCCCGGCCGTGGACTCTCCGGGCGAATGGGTGGCCGTCGGGCTGTTTGCCGACGGTGCGGATTTCGATGCGTTCCAAAAGCCCGCCGACGAGGTGGTCCGGCAACTCTCGCTGCCCACGCTGCCCGCCAGCATCCGGGTCGGTTCGACCGACCATCCGATCCGCAGACTGGCGAGCGAGCGTGGTTGGCTGCGGTTGGAACACCTCGTGCAGCACCGCACCGCCCATCCGCCGACGGATCACTCGTATTACATTCGGACAACGCTGCACGGCGACACCCACCGCAGGGCCACGCTGCGTCTGGCGTTCGACGACTGGGCGATCGTCTGGCTCAATGGGACAAAGCTGGCCACGCTGGATCATGCCGGCGGCTTCGAGACGGCGATGCTCCCGGTGTCATTGCACAAGGGCGACAATCAACTCGTGATCAAGACGAACAACCGGCAGAATACCGACCGGCAAATCTGGGCCCTGAATTGCGCCGTGGTATCCGACGCGAAATCCGTGGTTTCGCCCAGACACTAGGGCGTTCTGACCGCAAATTCCTTTGCATGGTGCGGCAGGGAGTTTTGGCGTCAGCCGAGGCGCGAACGACGGGCGGATCCGGAGTGATCCGTGAGGAGCGAGCAACGAAGGATGGCGCCAAAAGGACTGCCGCCCGGTGGGTCGCGGGGAAAATGGCCGGCTGGCTTCGTTGCTCGTCGGTCACAGATCCTCCGGATATGCTCCCTCCTCGCGCCTCGCGATCGGGCCCTTTTGCTCGC
>Ga0114969_10003508_pt1 | contig 12628 bp, 7 predicted proteins | sample M_130807_MF_Meta_FD_87316 | JGI IMG/M metagenome (GOLD analysis project Ga0114969, IMG submission 87316) | Freshwater microbial communities from Lake Montjoie, Canada to study carbon cycling - M_130807_MF_MetaG | ecosystem: Environmental > Aquatic > Freshwater > Lake | place: Lake Montjoie...
CGCGCGCGCGACGCGCGGTGCGAGAACAACACCCGCTGCGAGGGCGGCGAACGATCCGACAAACTCTCTGCGTTCCATCGTGTGGGTCTCCGTGTGACGTCTTCTACGGGGTCGTCGTGCGTGCGATCCCCGCGAGTGCGGCCACAATCAACAGGGCCCACTGCGGTCCTTTGTACCCAGTCGGTCCATCATCGTACCACTCACCGGCGGCGTGCGCGTTGCCGCCTTTGCCTCCGCCGCCAATGGTCATGGCGGGAATACCCATGCTCATCGCAAGGTTGGAGTCGGTGCTGCCTGCGTCGGTGCCCGACGTCTCGCCGATCGCCTTGGCGGCATCGAGCGCCACCTTGATGATGGGCGTGCTGTCCGATTGCGGCACGCGACCCACGGGACGAATGCCAATCGTGTCGTACTTCACCTTGATCTTTTCGGTTGCTGCGGTCCATCGCGCATTCTCAGTCGCGAGGCCCTTTTCAATGGCGCCGTGAATCAACTGATCCATCTTCTCGAGGTTGTCCACCGACTCCGAGCGCATGTCCACTTCCATAGAAGCGTCAGGCGAGATGGTGTTCACCGACGTGCCGCCCTTCACGATACCGACATTGAACGTGGTCTTGATGCCGGTCGGCGGCACGAGGTCGCCGATGTTCGCAACCGCGCGTCCCATGGCATGAATCGCACTTGGCACACGCGCGAAAGCGCCGTAGCTGTGCCCGCCCGGGCCCGTGAACACGACGTTGTAGCGCTTGCTGCCCACCGCACGCGCAGCAACGCGGAAGCCCAGTCCGTCAACCGAGATGAACTGGTCGACCTTGCCCTTGTAGCCGTTGTTGAACAGCTCGCGCATGCCGCGGAGGTTACCTGGCCCCTCCTCGCCCACGTCGGCGACGAGAATCACCTTGCCCCGCGTCTCGATCTTGGCCTCATTGAGCGCGCGCGCGATGGACAGAATCACCACGAGCCCGCGGCAGTCATCACCGATGCCGGCGCCGTCCATGCGAGTGCCGGTGCGTTTCACTTTTACGTCGGTGCCTTCAGGGAACACGGTATCGAGATGCCCAGCGATCATGATTGTTGGTCCACCGCCCTTACCGGCACGCTCGGCGATCACATTCCCGGCCGCGTCGATCTTCGTGTCGCGGTAGCCCAGCGCGATCATCCGTTTGCGGAACTCAATGCCGCGCGCCTGTTCCTTGAAGGGCGGGGCAGGGATTTCGCAAAGCTGAACCTGATTCTCGACAATCCAACTGTTCCAGGACTTGATGGCTTCAAAGGCCTTCTTGATGCCGGGGTCGTCTGAGGGAATGTTGCCCTGCGCTGAGAGTGCAGGCCCGGCGAGGAGGATGGCAGCGCAAGCAGCTAGTTGATAACGAGCACGGAGATGCATATTCGGCTGATGGAAATGATTGGGAAATGCGGCGCGAAGGACGCCAATCGTATCTCCGGAAACTACCGTTCCGCCCGGGGCCCCGCCCGGGCCCCCGGAAGGAGCGCTTATGAGTAACTCCAGTGAAGGGCGCTGGCTCCCGCACTACGACCTGGGCGTTCCGGCGACGCTCGAGCCTTATCCCAACCGGACCCTCCTCGACTACCTCGCTGAGGCGGCTCGCGATGTGCCGGCCGCCACAGCACTCTGGTTCAAGGGGCGGACCATTTCGTGGAGCCAACTCCAGCGTGAAGCGAACGACTGCGCGTCGGCCTTCGCGGCGATGGGCGTCAGACGCGGCGACCGCGTGGCTCTCCTCCTGCCGAATTGCCCGCAGTTTTTGATCGCCGAATACGGCGCCTGGATGCTCGGCGCGGTGGCCTGCCCGCTCAACCCGATCTACACCGAAGAGGAACTCGTCGAGAAATTTCAGACGCTCAAGCCGCGCATCGTGGTCACGCTGAGCGCGTTCTACGAACGGGTTTGCACGGCGCGAGCCGGAACGTCAGTGGAACGGGTGGTCTCCACAAGCATCAAGGAGTTCTTTCCGCCGCTGATCAAGCTGGTGTTCACGCTGTTCATGGAAAAAAAGCTCGGTCACCGTGTGACGATTCGCCCGGGCGATCTCGATTGGCATTCATGGCTGGCGCCGCATCGCGGAAAAACGGTTTCCACGCCGCGACCCGGGCCGCAGGACGACGCCATGATCCTGCTCTCTGGTGGAACGACCGGCACGCCCAAGGGCGTGATGGCCTGGCATCAGGCGTTGGTGATGACGGGCCTGCAGTTCCGCGCCTGGTTCGGCACGTCGCTGGTGGATGGCGTCGATTCCGTGCTCTTGCCCCTGCCGCTCTTCCATTCGTACGGTGCCTGCCTCGTGCAGAGTGTGTACCTGATGGGCCGGTTTCCGCTCGGGCTCGTGCCGAACCCGCGCGATCTCGATGATCTCGTGAAGTCCATCGCCGGGTTCAAGCCCGCGCTTTTTGCCGGCGTGCCGACGCTCTACAACGCGCTGCTCAATCACAAGGACGTGAAGAGCGGCAAGGTGAACTTCCGCTCGCTCAAGGTGTGCGGATCAGGCGCGGCGCCATTGATGGCCGAAACCAAGCGACGCTTCGAGGAAATCACCGGCGCGACGATCACCGAAGCGTACGGCATGACCGAGTCGCTCATTGCCGGCGTGGCGAACCCAATCGTCGGTCCACGCAAACTCGGCTCGGTTGGCATGCCGCTTCCTGATGTGCATGTGCGCATTGTTGACGCGGACAACGCCGAGAAAGAATTGCCCGGTAGTGAGGTAGGCGAAATCCTGCTGCGCGGTCCGCAGATCATGCGGAGCTATTTCAACAATCCCGTTGAAACAGCCGGGATGATCGTGAAGCACGCCGACGGCCGTACCTGGCTGCACACTGCCGACCTCGGCTACCTCGACGAAGAGGGCTACCTCTTCATTGTTGATCGGAAGAAAGACCTTATCAAGGCGAATGGCATGCAGGTGTGGCCGCGCGAGCTGGAGGAAACGCTCGCGAAGCACCCGGCGGTTGCCGACGTAGGAGTGCGCGGATTCGCCGATGCGGCGCACGGTGAGATTGCCGTGGCGTTCGTCGTGCTCCGCACGGGAATAAACGCGACCGAGGCGGAGCTGCGCGATTACTGCAAGCAGCACCTGGCGTACTACAAGGTGCCGACGCGGGTGATGTTCCGGGCGGAGCTACCGAAGACGATGATCGGGAAGGTGCTGCGGCGGATGCTGACGCTCGACGAGCCGCACCCCGCGCAAACCTGAACCAGCCAGCAACCGCCTAGAACTCGCGCTTCTTCATCTCTTTGAAGAACCGGTCGCGTTCGATGTCATTCTCATCAGTGACGCGTTGCGGCGCCGTCTTGTCGTAGACCTTGGCAAAATCGGTCTTCGGCTTGGGCGTCTTCGTCATTTTCTTGACGAGGTTCAGGATTTTCTTGTCGTCGTACATCGCCATCGGGTGTCCTCCAGCGTCAGGATCGCTCCAGCAATGTAGCGCAGCCGGGCCCGCGCGGCGACATTCCGACCGTGGACACGACGCCTTCCGAACGCACGGGACGGGAGCTCAGCCCGGTTGGGCGGGGACTGATTCTTCTCGGAATTTGGGTCGCTGCCGCCGGCGCGGCCTTGGCGGTCGTTAGCTACCGGTCGTTCGACCTCGACCGGTTCTTCGTCCCCAAGGAGTTGGCGCTTCACGCCGGGGCGACGCTGATCGTCATCTCGCTCGCGGCGGCTGGGTGGCGAGCCGGGGCCACGCGAGTGAACGTCGTGCTCGCCGTCTGGCTGGGGCTCTCCGTGATTTCGGGCTTTGGCGCCGCCAGCGGTTGGCACGCCGTCCGCGCGGTGGAACTCTCCTTGAGCGCGGCGGCCCTCTTCTGGGGCGCGACGGCGCTGCGTCATGCGGGTCGAGAGCGATCGGTGGTCATCGCACTCGGCGCGGCGGTAACACTGGCGACGGCATCGTCGCTCGCGCAGGCGTACGGAGTCAAGTTCGATATTTTCGCGGTCAATCGTGCGCCGGGCGGCACACTGGGCAATCGTAATTTCATTGCGCATGTCGCGGCGATGGGTCTCCCGTTGCTGGTCTGGCTCTCGGCCACCGCCCGATCGTCCGCGCGCGCGCTGGTTGGGTCAGTCGCGATTCTCATGCTCGCTGCGGCGCTTGTGCTCTCACGGACGCGCGCCGCCTGGCTCGCGCTGGGCATCTGGGCCGTCATCGCGCTGCCAGTTGCGTGGGCTCGTCGCGACGTGATTGTTGCCGCTCTCGCGCCGCGCCGCGTTTGGCTGCTGGGCGGAGCCCTCGGTACTGGCGTCGTGCTGGCGCTGCTGCTCCCGAACGGGCTCGACTGGAAGAGCGACTCGCCCTACCTCGACTCCGTCCTCGGCGTGGTGAACTACCGCGAAGGAAGTGGGGCGGGCCGTCTCAAGCAGTACCAGAACTCATTCAAGATGGCGGCGGCACATCCGGTACTTGGTGTGGGGCCGGGCAATTGGGCAGCGGAGTACCCGGGGTTTGCCGCGCGGAATGATCCGTCTATTCTCGAAACGAACGGCATGACAGCCAATCCGTGGCCGAGCAGCGATTGGGTGGCCGCGCTGGCAGAGCGGGGTGCGATTGCGACGTTGGGGCTCATCGCATTTGTCGGCTTGCTGTTGCTGGCGGCATGGCGCTGCTGGCGTGACGACTCGCAACCGGCGCGCGAGCGACTCGGCGCGCTTGCCGGTGGCAGCGTGGTGTTGATCGGTGCCATTGAAGGCACGTTCGATGCCGTGTCGTTGCTCGCATTTCCTTCTGTGATTCTGTTGGGTGCCGCTGGCGCACTCGTTCCAGCAAGCGACGGTTCCACGGTGCGGTGGATCAGTGGGCGCGCCCGAGCGTATCTGACGGCACTCGGTGCAGTGGTCTGGCTCGTGTTCGTCGCGATGTCCACACGAAAAATTCAGGCGATGCGACTCTATACGAACGGGACATACGACGCAGTGCGAGATGCGGCGTCATTCGATCCCGGGTCGTACCGAATTCAATTGCGCGCGGCGGAAGTCGCTGCTGCGCGTGGGTACTGCAAGCTTGCGTACCACAACGCAAGGAATGCCGCGGCGCTCTTTCCGCGCGCGGTGGCCGCGCAGGCACTCGTGGCCAAGTGCGCTGCCGCTGACAAGTAAAGGCCAAGCGCGCGCCCACTGCGGTGCGCGCGGTCAGCCCATCAAGATTGCAACGATCGCGCGCAGTGCCGTTGCATCGGGTGCCGTGCCCTGCGCCACTTTCTGGTTACCGCCGCCGCGCCCGCCATGTGCTGCGAGTGCTGGTTTGAGCAACGCGCCGGCATTGAGTCCACTGTCTTCGCTCGCCGCAAAGACAATTGTATTCGGTGATTCGCAGCTGCCGATAAACGCGGCCTTGGGCAGCGACGTGATTGCCGTCGCAAGGGCACGCAGTTCTTCCGGCGCGGCGCTGACGACGATCCATCGCACGTCGGCGGCGGATGGCGCGGTCGCGTCGTAGTGCTCGCGCGCGCGATACGCGGCGAGAGACTCCACGAGTTTGCGCTTCTCCGATTCCATCGCGCGCAGCGATTCGTTCTGCGACGCGACAAGCGTGGGAACTTCATCGATGCCCGTGGAAAGCACGGCGGCAATTCCCGTGAGTGCTTCGTAGTCCGCTCGTGCGCGCGCAATAGCCCGAGCGCCGCAGATGAACTCCACGCGCGTCTGCTTCTTGTATTTCTCGAGTTTCCTGATGAGTACGCCGCCGATTTCGCCTGTCGCGCGCACATGTGTTCCACCGCAGGCGCTGCGGTCGATCTCGGCGATCGACACAATGCGAATCTCGCCGGTCCGATCGCTCGGCTTGCGGAGCCCTGACGCCGTAGCCGCGTCTTCGAAGGCCACGCTCACCGCACGATTCTCGGCCACGATCTGATTCGCCCGCGTCTCGATCCGGATTGCTTCGGTACGCGTGACGGATTCGACTTCAATGTCCACTGTGGCCGAATCAGCGCCAAAATGCACGCTGGCTGTTTTTGCCTTGAGCAAATCTTCGAACAACGCGGAGAGGAGGTGCTGGCCGGTGTGTTGCTGCATGTGGTCGAAGCGTCGCTTCCAGTCCACTGCGCCCTTGACCGTCGCGCCAACCGCAAACGAGGGCGCCGACTCGAGGAGGTGCACGATTCCGGCGTCCTCGTAAATCACCTCCACCACGCGAACCCCGCCGGGCGTGCCCAGGTCGAGTTGTTGGCCCCCGGAGGTGGGATAAAGCGCCGTCTTGTTCAACCGGGCGCGCGTGCCCTCCACCGATTCGACGGTGCCTTCGAAGGCGGTCAGGTACGCATCGGTGAAATAGAGGCGATCGGTCATCTGGCAGAGAGGGTTCGGATCATGGATGGTACCGCCCCGTAGGGGGTCGGCGCGAGGCGGGCCCGAGAAGTGGTTTCAAAACCCATTGTGGGGTCTCGGCGCTAACGCGTCATCGGACCACCGCCGGATGAATCGGAGACCAGCCGGATACGGCAACGGACTGGGGGCACTGCACCGACGGTGCCCTTCAAGGCAGTTCCCCCAGGTAGTTGCCGTGGTCGCACGCACGAAGCATCCGATCCAGTCCGGCGGTGTTCCGCACACGCGATAGCGCCGAGACACCGGTCGATCGCGCAGTGACTCGATTCATGACGCGTCGAGCCGGTGTTGAAACCACTTCCAGGCTGGCGCAAAATCACGGCGGTGCCCGGCGGTCCTCCGTCGTCGCCCCAGCGCCCAGCCCCTTTTAGCCGTAAGTTCTGCATGCAGGTCGCCGGGCGACCCCCGGCCGCGGAATCATAGGCCACCACATCGCGAGGGACGTAGCATGATGCGGACTCCACGTTTTATCCGCCTGGCTTCAGGCGCCCTGTTCACCCTGCTTTTTGTAGCCGGCCCCGTCTTGGCGCAGGCCAATGATCCGGCGGCGGCCATCGCGGCCGACAAGGCACTGCTCGCCAAGGAGACCTACCAGCTCCCGCCCGCCGAAATCGCAAAGCTGGTCACGGCGCCGCGGCACCTGAATATCTCGCTCTCCCAGCCGAGCCCCGACCGGAAGTATTTCCTCAAGGCCGAGAGCGAAGGGCTGCCCAGCGTTACGACGTACGGAAAGCCGCATAACTACTACGCCGGCCTTCAGGTTGATCCCAAGGCGAATCGTGTGCGCACGCTGACCACGCGCGGAAGCACGGGTCTTTCGCTGATTGATCCAGTGACCGGCAAATCGACGTCGATCGCCATCCCGGCCGGTTCCACAGTGAGCAGCCCGGCATGGTCGCCGGACGGCAAGCAGCTCGCCTACGTCGCGAACTTCGACGCGGCGTCGCATGTGTTCGTCGCCGACATCGCGACTGGCAAGTCCGTGCAGGTTACGAGCGCGAAGAATTCGCTGCTTGCGACGCTCGTGACGTCGATCGAGTGGACGGCGGACGGCAAGAACATCGTCGCGGTCGTGCTGCCTGATGGTCGCGGCACCGAGCCGAAGAAGCCGGACATCGCGACGGGACCGCAGGTTCGCCTCTGGCTCGATCCGGTCAAGTCGCCGCAGCGCCAGTTCGCCAGTCTCATGGAAGAGCCCTGGGAATTTGAGCAACTCAAGTTCTACACCACGGGCCAGCTCACGGTGATCGACGTCAAGACGAAACTCGCGAAGAAGATCGGCGCGCCGGCGATGATCCAGAGCGTGGATGCGTCGCCCGACGGTCAATTCTTCCGCGTGTCGGTGATGCAGGAGCCGTTCTCGTACGTGGTGCAGTACTCGAGCTTCGGCAATGTCGAACAGATCTGGGACGCGACGGGTAAGGTTGTCGCCGAACTGCAGAAGCGTCCGCTCCGCGAAATGCCGGATTCCACGCAGGGTGGCGCGGGGTTCGGTGGCCGCGGTGGCGCCGCGGGCCCGCTGGGCAAGCGGCTGCTCTCCTGGATGCCGGCCGGAAGCGGCATGTACTACATCGCCGGTGACTCGGCCGCCGCTGGTGGCGGTCGCGCTGGTGCTGCAGGTGGTGCAGCGCCTGCCGGTGGTCGTGGTGGACGGGGCGCAGGTGGTGCCGGCGGACGCCAACGGGTGGTGCTCTGGAAGGCGCCCTTCGGCGCGGCCGACACAACGACGCTCTATCAGGCCGACGGCGCCATCAGCTCGCTGACGTTCACGGACGACGCCAAACAGGTTTTCATTGGCACGACCGCGAACAGCACTGGCGAGATCTATCACGTTGACCTCGCCACGCCCGCGGAGAAGCACACGATCGTGCGAGCACGCGCTTACACGCCGACGTTCACGGCAGGCGGCGGTGGCGGACGTGGTGGTGTGGGCGGTGGAGGCGGTGCAAGCCGTGGCGCGGCCGCAACCGATGACTCGCTGATGTTCTATGCGAATCCCGGCGGCATGATGACGAAGCGCGGCACGCTCGGCGGACAGGTGGCGATGGTCTCGTCGGACCACGCGGTGTACCTCTCCGGCACGCAGTTCAGCCCGAACTATCTGCAGAATGCGCCGCGCGCGTTCGTGGATAAGGTGGACGTCAAGACGGGCACCAAGACCCGCATCTTCCAGAGCGCAACGGATGCTGTTGAAACCGTGGCTGCTCCGCTCGACGATGATTTCGCGAAGGCCATTGTGCATCGCGAGTCGTCGAAGGAAGTGCAGGACTCGTACTTGCGCGACATGAAGGCCGGCACGATGACAAAGCTCACGGCGAACAAGGATTTTGCGCCGGAGTTCACGAATGCGCTCCGCAAGCGCATCACGGTCACTCGCCCGGACGGATTCAAGTTCGTCGTGAAGCTGACGCTCCCGGCGGACTACAAGGCGGGAACGCGGTTGCCGGCGTTCTTCTGGTTCTATCCATATGAATACACGGAGCAGGCCAACTACGACCGGACGTTGCGCACAGAGAACGTCAATGCGTTCCCGACGGGCGGTCCGCGCACGATGGAGTACTTCACGCAGCTCGGCTACGCCGTCGCGAACTTCGATCCTCCGATCGTCGGCCAGGACGGGCGGATGAACGACAACTATGTCACCGATCTCGTGACGAATCTGTCCGCGGTCATCGACGAGCTCGACAAGCAGGGATATATCGACCGCACGCGGCTTGGAATTGGCGGACAGAGCTACGGCGGATTCAGCACGATGAATGCGCTGACGCACACGCCCTTCTTCAAAGCCGGCATTGCCGGCGACGGCATGTACAACCGCACGCTGACGCCGACGTCATTCCAGAACGAGCGTCGCGACTTCTGGCAGGCGCAGAAGACGTACACGGAAATGTCGCCGTTCTTCTATGCCGACAAGATGCAGGGTGCGATCCTGATGTATCACTCGATCGAGGACCAGAACGTCGGCACCGCGCCGGAGAGTTCAATTCGCATGATGCAGGCGATGCGGGCGAACGGAAAGACCGCGGCGCTCTTCATGTATCCGTACGAGGACCATGGGCCGGCCACGAAGGAATCGGACCTGGACCAGTGGGCCCGCTGGACGGCGTGGCTCGACATGTATGTGAAGCACGCGAACGACAAGAAGCCGAACGTAGTGCCGTAAAGCATAATTTTGTAAAAAGAGCGGGGGTGCGGCGACTGCCGCACCCCCGCTTTGCGTCTTACGGTTGACCATGTGCGTGGCCGGCACGCCGTCGTCCCGATGGGCGGCAGCGCCGCCATCAGGTAGATCGCTGCACGAATTCGATGTCGCAAGCGAGGGAATGTTGACGTGTCCCTGCGGAGGCAACCCTACCTTGGCCATCGACTCGCAGCGCGTGCATCACAGTGCACGTGTCGTTTTCACCGACTCTTCGGTGACGACCCGGCCTGGGTGGTGGAACTGGTAGACACGCGGGACTGTGGATCCCGTCCTCTAACGAGGGTCCGAGTTCGATTCTCGGTCCAGGCAGGGGCGAGTCGCTGTTGACGGCATCACGCAATCGCGACAACGTTCAGTTCTCGTTAGAGGACAGTGGTTCACAGCTTGAAACGGGGTAGCGCTATTCACACGCGCTACCCCGTTTCTTGTCTTCCCTCCTGCGGCGACGAACGAGACAGTTGGCCGTGGAGGTGCGTTGTCGCTATCTCTGACAGGCGGCCCAGCCGCGCACCCGCCTAAAAGCCGTCCATAGGCCGCCCACGCCGGAGCAGACGATCATGCGTTCCCTATCGCTCAAGCTGATTCCACTCGGCTTTGCCATTCTCGCAGCCGGCGCCACGGTCGCGGCGCAGCAACCAGCGGCGGCCGCCGCCGCCATTCGCGCGCGCCGCCCGTTGGCCATCGAGGATTACTATCGCATCAAAACGATTGGCGGCGTGTCCATCTCGGCGGATGCCAGGTGGGTCATGTTCACGGTCAGCACACGCCTCGAGGAGACCAACGGGAACGCGACCGAGTTGTGGCGCGTGCCGCTCGACGGCTCAGCCAAGCCCGAGCGGGCGCCTGAAGGCACGGCGGAAGGTGGCCGTGGTGGGCGGGGCGGTCGCGGTGCTACAGCCGTAGGCGTGGAGGTACCAAGCCCGGACGGCCAGCGCGTGTTCGTGGTGCGCGACGCGCCGCCGCCCAAGCGCGACAAGACCTACGAATCGGATTTCGAGAAGCGCCACCAGGAGCGCTTCAAGGGCGTGCAGTTCGACTGGCTCGATTTCCATCGCGACGCGCAGCCCTTCCCGCTGCCGAACAACAAGGATCCGTACGTCAGCCCGGCGCAGGAGATTTTCATCGGCCGAGCCGGTGCCGCCGATCAGCAAATCACCAAGCTCGGCTTCCGACCGACCGGCGTGCAGTGGAACAAGGACGGGAACACGATCCTGTTCACAGCGGATTCGTCATACCGCGCCGAACGGTCGTATGGCGCGACCCAGGCATGGACGGTTTCAACCGACGGGAAAATTCGGCGCGTCACACCGAGCGCCGACTACAACTACACCGGCGCGCGCTACTCGCCGGACGGCAAGTGGATTCTCACGACGCGGCAGTACACCACGGACTACGTGATCGCGAAGAAGCTCAACCATGGCGGCGCGACAGATCTCGTCGTGATTCCTGCGGCTGGTGGCCCAGAAAAGAATCTCACCGCCGACTGGGACTATCTGCCGGCAGGCTCGCAGTGGAGCCCCGACGGGAAGTACATCTACTTCACCGGTGGTGTGGGCGGTACGAACCACTTGTTCCGCGTGTCGCCCGAAGGCAGCGCGGTGCAGCAGATGACCAAAGGGCAGCGCCGCATCGGCGACCTGCAGTTCGACAAGACGATGACGCACATCGTCTACAGCGCCGGCACATTCGACGCGCCGTCCGAACTCTGGTCGGCCAATGTCGACGGGAGTGGCGAGAAGCAACTCACGCTTGTGCACGATGCCTTCACCACCGAAATCGAACTCTCCCGCGCAGATCGTCTGCAGTTCAAGAGTCTTGATGGCACGCCGATCGAGGGATGGCTCACGCTTCCGTACGGATATCGCCCGAATGGCGGCCCCTATCCGCTCCTGGTCAGCAATCATGGCGGCCCGCACAGCGCCATCGAGTACGGCCTCAACTTCAAGAACCAGTATTTTGCCGCGAATGGCTACGCGGTGCTCGAGGTGAACTTCCGCAGCTCAACCGGCTACGGCGAAAAACATCTTTGGGGCACTTGGGGCGCATGGGGCACAAAGGACGGCCAGGATGTGATGGCCGGTGTTGACCTCGTCCTCAGCAAGTACACGCTCGACAAGAAGCACGTCGCGAGCATCGGCCACTCGTACGGTGGCTTCATGACCAACTGGCTCATCACACAGTATCCTGATCGCTTCCAGGCGGCCGCGTCGGGCGCCGGCATTGTGAACTGGACGAGCGACTACGGCAATGCCGACATCCCGCGCACCAAGGAGACTGAGTTCGGTGGCGCGCCCTGGGAAGCGAAGGCCCGCGAGATCATGATCAAGCAGTCGCCGCTTACGTATGCGGACAAGGCAAAGGCACCGACGCTCTTCATAAATGGTGAGATCGATCAGCGCGTGCCCTTCTCGGAAAACGAGCAGCTCTATGTGGCGCTCAAAAAGAACGGCATTCCCGCCAAGATGATTCGCTACGACGGCCAGTCGCACGGCATCTCGGGCAACTGGAACAACGTGCACCGCATGCTGAACGAGCGGCAGTGGTTTGATAAGTGGCTCAAGCCGCCGAAGCTGGTGCCGTAGACGGTGCCGTAGGCGAAACCGACGCCAGTCCCGACCACGCTGAGCGGTGCCGCGAGACAATCTCGTGACACCGGGTCGGTCGCGCGCGGGCGGTGACAGCCGCAACTTCCAGCCATGCTGATTGCCACTCTGTTCGCCCTGCAGGCGGTGCCCACGCCGCCCCGGAAGCCGGATCGTGAAATCGCCGATCCGGGCATCGTCGCAACCAATCAGCGCATCACGCCCGCGGGCGTGCAAAGTGTCTTCAACGGTCGCGTAGCCGGTGTGCGATTCGCAGCAGCGCCGGGTGAACTCTGGGTCTCGGTGCCCGGTGCTGCGTATCGCATTGGATGGAAGGACAATGTTCTGCGCGGTAGCGCGCGCTTCGACGGCCGTCCCGGCGTGCAGGGCGTCGCGATCGACCCGGTAAACGGCCGGGCGCTCATTTCCACCGTTGGCCGGCTTCCCGCCGACCTTGTGAAGGCGAGAGCGCCGGGCGGCGACAAGCTCCCACGCACCAAATC
>Ga0114969_10003509_pt1 | contig 12627 bp, 11 predicted proteins | sample M_130807_MF_Meta_FD_87316 | JGI IMG/M metagenome (GOLD analysis project Ga0114969, IMG submission 87316) | Freshwater microbial communities from Lake Montjoie, Canada to study carbon cycling - M_130807_MF_MetaG | ecosystem: Environmental > Aquatic > Freshwater > Lake | place: Lake Montjoie...
AGCGAGTTTAAATGCTGGACGAAGGCGGAGCGGATTACTATTTTGAAATGAGAAATTAAAAAGCAAAAATTAAAAACCGGAGGCGCGTTAGCGGCTCCGGTTTTTTTTGTTTTTTATTTTTGGTAAGAAAATTATTCAGAGAAATTGAAATGGATTTTCAGGTTTCATTGAAGAAGATATTTCTGAGTAACGCAAATCACCAAAGTGAATTTCTTGTTTAAGATTTTCTTTGATGTATGATTTTGATTCAGCATCAGATTTTATTGTAACAAGGAACGAATCACTTTTCAAAAAGAGTTCTTCAGTTTTTAATTTTCCATTCAGATAATCGAGTAAAATATTTTTTGTTACGGAATAAAAAACTGTCCCATTCATACTCTTTAAGTATGAGCATAGAAAAAAATTATTGTTCTTGTCTTTTAACAAACCTAAGATTGTTCCTTCAGAATTAAGTAAGTCAGTTACCCGAATGAGTTTTGCGATTTCGATTATCATGCTGCAAGTAAATCCAAATTGATTGTTATTCCATCCCAATTTGCTTGGGTTGGTTGAGCCAAATAAGTGCAGAGATTAACAGTTAACATTCTTAGTTCAGAAGTTGTTAAGACAATTTTAATAATTCTTGCAAAACTCTTTCCGTCAGTCTGGAAATTGCAATTGTTATTTCCTTTGTCAATTATTGAAACTCCATTTGGGAATGTTATGTTTTCATCTTTTAATTTTTGTTGGGCTTCTGAAAACTTATAGTTTTTAAGTCGATTTGATTTAGTATCTGGTGAAGAAACAAAACAATATTCGCCAATGACTCCAGATTGATTCAAAAGAGTTGTGTAACCTGTTGAACAAAATTCAGATTCTAAATTTATTTTAGTTGGATGGCTTAATGCGTTTCTAATATGCTTTATGAACTCGAAACTATTCAATTCATTTTGGAATGAATTGAAGATTATTTGACTTTCTTTTAATCCAAAAATATTTTCTTCTGAAATCAAACTGTTCAATAATTGATTTTTATTTCTCTCACTTCCCCTTAATGCTTTCAATAACTCGATACAACTCGTTAACATATTTTGCAATACTGCCAAGTAAAGAGTTGATTCAAATTTTTGCATGGGATGAATGGAGAAGGATTCATATTGTGAAATGATTCGGCCAAGCCGATATGCAATATCGGCTTGTATTTGTCCATCCTTATCTCTGAAGTATTCCATATTGATTAATCTTTAATGCCTTCACGAATAAATTTTCTTTCTTGTTTGAATTTGTTTTGAACCAACAGAACAAGTTCTTCATTCTTGTTCATTAGTAATTTTAAATCTTTTCCGTCAGATGCTTTTGCAATTTCTCCAACCATACTTATTATTTGAGAATCAATTTCGGATTCAATGTCAAGCAATAATCTAATTTGAAATCTTGCACTGTCTATTTTTTCAATGATTCTTCTTCTTTCCTTTTCATCCATTGGAATAGTTGAAATGTGAAATACTGAACTACAAAAATCAACAATACAATCTCGGAATCTTGATTGGCTTTCTGCTTTCTGTGTTAAAAAGAAATTAATAAAATTTAATCTTCTTGAATTTCTAATACTTACAATCAACCCGATGCCACTCATTAATACTGTAGCTCCAATTCCAATAATTGTTAAAACATCTTTTGACTCCATTTTTTTCTCTGCGGCTTTGCGCCTCTTCGGTTATGTATTCGTGTATTTCTATTCCTGATAACTGTAAAAACTACCTGCTTCGTATTGACTTACACCTCACAAATCTATTTCTATTATAATCGCCAGATTGCTACTTTAAAATATTAGAAGCATCTGTACCACCTATGAAAACTATATTATGTTGATATAATCAAGAGAAAATGTTTTGTCTAATTTTTACTCTCTCTTCTTTAGAAATCTCATTGCTCTTCTCAAGTTCCTCAAGCATTAAATCGGCAATTTGTCTCATTCCTCTATCAACAAAATTGGGTTGAATATTATTAATAATGTTTCTTTTCGCTTCAGCGAAAATTAATTTAACAACAAGAATCCTTGGTGTTATATTTTTTTCATTTATTGTTTCGTTTATGACTGCCTTGCTATTTATAATTTGAGAAGTAACCATTTCTTTTATATCAATCCATGCTAATCCAGCATCATGTTTTGTAGTAACATTTTTGTCGTATAAGAATTCTATTTCCTTAAAAGCATTAAGACATAATTTTTGTTCTTTACTTGCGAAAAGCAAGTTAAAGAATTCTATTATTATTTTTTTGAAATTAGGAAATGCCTTTTGTTCTTCAAATATCATTTTATTTTTTTTAGTGTGTTGGTGTTTCTCCTCTCGCGCTGCTGCATGCTGTTTTCACCAGCAGGTTTTCCCGCGCACACAAACTTAACTTTTCAAATTGTCTGAACTATGATTTTTTTCTCTTCAAAATAATGTGGCTAAAGCCAAATACATCCATTTCTAATGTTCCGTCAGCTAAAGCAGACGGCAATGGATTAGCTTCACCTTACTCTTATGAATTTTCTATTTTTAAAATTACCAATGCTGTATGCAATTTATCAATTGCCGTTCGCTTTAGCGAACGGATACTGAAGACAAAATGAAGCTGGCTTTAGCCACATTAATTTTTTCACGCCACATCATTTTTCATTCTTAATCAAGCTCCATCCATATTTTTTCTCGAACTCATCAATTTCATCATTGATTCGCCTTGCTTACCAAATTTTTTTGCAACAGCTTTAAACTGTATCATATAAATAAGCTGTTATATAATAATGTATGGATAAAAATCTTGATGATGTTAAATCACTAAACTATTTAGCTTATCTACAGATAATGGCTTAACCAGAAAAGAAATTACCTGAGGGAAATCTTTTGCTCTGCCATAATCCTGATCATCCAAAGTTGAAGAAAGCATAATCACTTTTGGCTTGCTTGTTATATCAGGCGAGAGTTTCACATACTCTTCCATAAAACCGAAACCATCAATTATGGGCATTCTTATATCAAGAAAAATAATATCGGGCACTTTGCTAAGGTCGTTGGCAACAACAGTTTTTAAATATTCAAGCGCATCAACACCTGAAGGTATCACTGCGATATTTTGTCCGAACCCTGCAATTTCAATCAGGCGCTCGTGCATCACATTGTTAATCTCATTATCATCAATGAGTAAAACATTTTCAAATCGTGCTGACATTTTATTTTCTATTTCAGTTTAACATTCGGAATCTCTACTTTGAATGTTGTGCCAACATTCGGAGTTGAAATAACTGAAATTTTTCCGTTTATTTTATTTAAAGTTTCTTTAAGTATATACAAACCCAATCCAGAACCACTGCCTTGAGTGGTAGCACGATAAAACATGTCAAATATTTTCTCCTGATATTGAGGGGTAATCCCGATTCCGTTATCTGAAATGGTTATCACAACTTTATCAACTGTTACAGTTGCATCTACAGAAACAAACTGATGTTCTTCTTTTATATTCCGATACTTCACCGCATTCGACAAAAGATTATTCAGAATCACTTTCATTCTGTTTTTATCTGTGTAAAGCGGGCACTGCATATCGAAGTTCAATCGCTTTTCCACTTTTTCAGAACCATCCATGAATTGCATACCGGCTAACACTTCTTCGGTTACTTCATGCATATCCACTTCTTCAATTTCAATTTCGGTTCTGGTATTTTTTGAGTATTCAAGTATTTCTTTAATTGTGTTATCTAAATTAGTAACACTGGTTCTCATCATATCCAAATATTTCTTCGGCTTCTCATCAGTGATAGTTAGTTCAACAATATCTACCAATCCAATCACATTCATCAATGGAGCACGCAGGTCGTGAGAAGTACTGTAAACAAACCGGTCTAATTCCGAATTGGTTTTTATCAGTTCTTCATTCTGAGTTTTAATTCTTTCCAATGAAAGTTTATTATCAGTAACAGCTTTATCTTTTTCCATAAGCACACCAATAATATTTACAATACGAGTGATAATTTCTGAATCTTTTGCATTTGGTTTTTCCATTGCAGTTTCATAATAGGCTTCAAACACACCCAGCACATTTCCTGTTTCAGATAAAATTGGATACGAGAAACATGATGCTATTTTATATCTTCTTGCAAAAACTAAAAAGTCTTTCCATTCTTCATTGGTTTCAACATTGTTGCAAAATGAATTGCACTTGCTCATTGCTGCCTTACCAGATGAGATTGCACTGAAACTTATATTAACATCCCCAATTGATTTTACAAATTCCTGTGAAATATTTGGCGCCACATACCAGTTTAAGGAATTTGATTCTTCATTTGTTTTGAGAATAGCACAACGCATTCCGCTGCTCAGTTCTTCAATATTGGTTACTAAATGATTTAACGCACGGGTTAAATCATTATCCTTTGAAGCCATTTCCAATACTTGTTTTTCAGCAAGCAATAATTTTTCCATTCGCTTCCGTTCCGAAATATCAGTGATGCGAATTTGTAAATGCGGTTTGTTTAAATATTCCACCTCACGAAATTCCAGGTTACCCCAGAATGTTTTTCCCTTGCATGTATTGTATTCCATTTCCTTCGACCATCCCCAATTATCTTTTATCTGCTTTTTTATTCTATCTAATTCTGTATCTGCAAACGGATTTTTCTGTAATGCAATAGGATCCAGGCCAATTAATTCTTCCATTGACGAAACTTCAAATAATTCAATTGCTCGTTTATTGCAGTTGATGATTTTCATTTCATTAAAATTCGTCATTAAGTTGGCATCAGCCGATTCATTAAAAATGTTTCTAAAAAGATTTTCACTCTTTTTTAATTTATCTTGAATGCGAAGTTTTGAACCAAGTGATATGATTGAAATTATTCCGCCAGTAGCAAAAACTACCACTATCACATCATGTTCCATTTTAGTTTTAACAAATTCCAATACAAAAATTATAGAGAGAAAATTTATAACAATAAAAAGATACAATTGTATCGAGCTTTTAAACACCGTGCAAATAACCATAAAGGTTATGAGCAACATAATCGTGTTATTGACTTCAAAATCACTCCTAAAACATTCTAAAATACTTTGCCCCATAATTAAATAAGTAGCAAACAAAATAATTCGTGATATATGTTTTTTTATGTGTTCAGTTATGAATGAAAGAAAAACAACTAAAAATGTAAGTGCTGCAAAAAATATATTGACATATAATTGTGTTAAAAATATTAACCCTTGAGAGAAAAAGGTAACGCTGGAAAAAAGATATAATAAGCCTGCTGCTAAAAGCAATATTCTACCTAAAGCAATCTCATTATCCATAAAACTTATGGCGTTTCTCCAATACACTATTAGATACTTAAATTGAAATTCAGGCAATTTTTGTCTTTTTAATTACCGGCTTATACAAACTGAAAGGAAAATAGTTACCTAAGAACTCAATAATTGGCCTAGTTCTAAAAATGTTTTTAAATTCTATTAATACATACAATACTAAATAAAATGAGCATAATTTTTAAAATAGCGATGCATTGTAACCCTTTAAAAATAAGATTATTGTAATGTCAAAAGATAATAAATGGCGAAACAGATTACTAATCACGAACAAAACCTGCGAATTATTGATCAGGTAACAATAACCGGTACCAACTTAGGTGTTGGTCAACTTTCAACAGAAGATGCTATTCTTGATGGAAGAACGATAAAAATACGAGGAAGAGAGATTATAAATTTTAGTTCTTGTAGTTATTTAGGCTTAGAAATGAATGAAAGCATTAAAAATGGTGCTATTGAAGCCATAAAAAAATTTGGAACTCAATTTTCTTCATCTCGAGCTTACTTATCACTTTCATTATATCGCGAATTAGAAAATTTATTATCACTTATGTTCGAGATGCCCGTTATCGCATCTCCAACAACCACACTTGGTCACTTCAGTAATATTCCGGTTTTAGTAAGTCCGGATGATTTAGTTATTATGGATGCAAAACTTCATGCGAGTGTTCAAATGGCTTTGCAATTAATTAAAGCCCGCGGTGGAAAAATAGAAGTTGTGCGTCACAACCGAATTGATATGCTCGAAGATATTATTCTTGACAACAAAGATAAATATCAGAAGATTTGGTACATGGCCGATGGTGTATATAGTATGTATGGCGATTATTCTCCCGTTGATGATTTAATGGAATTGCTTGATCGTCATGAACAATTGCATTTATATTTTGACGATGCACATGGCATGTCCTGGTCCGGAAAAAACGGAACCGGATATGTACGCAGTAAAATGAAAAGACATGAGCGTTTGTATTTAACAACCTCATTGAATAAAGCATTTGCAGCAGGTGGTGGTGCTTTAATTTTTCCAAATGAAGAAGCAAGGCGCAGAGTTAGGAATTGCGGAAGCACAATGATTTTTTCAGGACCAATGCAACCTTCAAGTTTAGGTGCAGGAATTGCTTCAGCAGAAATTCATTTATCAAATGAAATTTATGGATTGCAGGAGCAACTACAGAATCGAATCACTTATTTTCATGACTTAGCTAAAAAATTAAACCTGCCATTAATAAGCGATTCAAATTCGCCGATAAAATTTATTGGTGTTGGGAAACCCGGTGTTGGATACAGCATGGTTCGCCGACTGATGGATAAAGGATACTTTATAAATCTCAGTGTATTCCCAAGTGTTTCATATAACAATACAGGTTTACGAATTCCGATTACCAATCATCATACTTTGGAAGATATTGAATCATTACTAAATCATGTTGCACGCGAATTACCTTTGGCTTTGTTAGAAGAACAATCAAGCATTAAACAGATTTATCAGGCATTCAGATTAGTAGGATAATTATTTTCTGAAAGAAAAAATAAACCACTTAACATTTTACTGAATTGTTAAGTGGTTTTTTATTTAATTTTTATTTCACCAATGCAAGTTTTATAGTTTGTTGTGCATTGTTTGTTGCTGCTTTTATAAAATACATTCCCGATGAAAGTTGCAAAACATTAAAATTGATTTGCTGATTGACAATGGAATTACCGGAGTAGATTTTATTGATAAGTTTTCCATCAACAGAATAAATACCGATGTTTATTTTTTGTGATTCCTGATTATTTATTTTCAAATTGATGGATGAATTATCAGTATTAACAGAAGTTAATTGAATCAAATTATTCGCATCAGAAGTAATTGAATGAACTGAAGCAGTTACAGATGGTGACATAATCCAATTGGTAATTGCGGTATCCAACGGATTTGTCGGACTTAAATAATGCGCCACCCAATGACCTGCTTCATCAATCAAAAATTTATTAAAGTTCCATGCAACCTGTGCATTGGCCACTCCATTTAAGTCGGCACGCTGCAACCATTTATAAACCGGTGCTGTATCCGCAGAGACGGTTGCAATTTTCGACATCATTTGAAAAGTTACACCATATCCATTACAAAACTGATTGATAGTTGAATCGTCATGCGGATCCTGATTCAAAAAATCGTTGCATGGAAATCCAATGATTTCAAAATTGTATTGTTGATACTGAGTATATAGTAATTCCAGATCAGCATACTGAGGAGTATATTGACAGTAACTTGCCGTATTAACCACCATTACTTTTTTCCCAAAGTATTGTGAAAGACTTATAGTGTCACCTAAGATTGTGGCAGCCGAATAATCGTGAAAGGTTAAATTGCTTTGAGAAAATGCATTCAGTGTGAAAATGGAAAAAGTTAAAAGTGTAAATATTTTTTTCATGATGGGGATTTTGTGGCTGTGAAAATAGGATTTTCCATTTGAGAAGATAGAATTTACATTCACCGAAAAATATTTTTCATTTTGAAAATCAGGATTGAACTGCTTTTTATTTTTTCATTACTAGTTTTCTGTTCGTGCAGGCATTCAAAAAAAATGCAGGTGGCAACCATTCATAGTGCAGGAAAAGATGATCTGACTGAAGCTTCTCCTAATACTTGCATCGTTACTGCTACTGTTTTAAATATTTATGCTGCTGATACAACTCAAAAAGAATCGTGGTGCGGTAAATTTCCATGTACTGCTTTATTGCAGATTAATGAAATAAAAAAATGCGGCGCAGGAGCAACCGGGTTGATTGATCTTTCAACAAACACCGAAGTGAATTTTACTTTTACCCTTGCTCCCTCTGATTCAGTTGATCAAACAATACCAATGCATTTACCCGGATTAAAAATTGGTGATAAAATTCTCACCTCACTTCATATGCATCCCGCTTTGAACGACAGAGTTATCTATACTGTATATTCGTATAAAATAATTGTTGATTAATTGTTTGTTCTGATAAATTTGTTTTTCTGAAAAAAAATTTCCTATGAATAAAATTCTTATTAAAAGCATTGTTGTTGTTTCAGTTTGTTGGTTTTCTTTTCATTTCAATGAAAAGAAATCACCTGTCGGAAATGAAGCACAAGGTGAAACAATGGAAATGAATGATGAAGAAGGCGGTTATGTAAAATGGGAACTCATGCGATTGGCTGATCCTGCAACCGGAAAAATTCCGGAACACATGCGCGCAAAAGAACTGGAGTTTTCTGCTACTCTTCCAAATGATCTTGATATGCTTCGAAGCAGCAATTTCACAAACAGAGGGCCATGGAATGTTGGTGGAAGAACCAGAGCCTTTGCAATGGATGTAAATGATACTTCCATTTTAATAGCAGGTTCAGTAGCAGGTGATATCTGGCGTTCAACAAATGGAGGAAATACATGGACAGTAGTTTCTCCCGATCAAACCCCATTCGGAATTACCTGTTTAATACAGGATAAAAGAGCAGGTCATACAAATACATGGTATGCCGGAACAGGTGAAGGTTATGGAACAAGCGCAAGTGGTGGAGGTGCTTTTTATCTTGGCGATGGTGTAATGAAATCAACTGATAATGGTTTAACATGGTCTCGTCTGGCTTCAACTTCATCGGCAAATACAACAGGTTTTGATAAAGAATTTGATATTGTATGGAGTATGGCAACAGATATAAGTAATACAACCGACGATGAAGTTTATGCATCAACTTATGGTCGACTTTACCGCTCACTAAATGGCGGAACTTCATGGACTTCAGTTATGGGAAGTTCATCTTCTCCATGTTATTTTACTGATGTACAGGTTACAACTACGGGAATTGTTTATGTAACAATGAGTGATGATGGTTCATCAAAAGGAATATGGCGCTCTACAGATGGTCAGGCTTTCATAAATATTTTGCCCGATAGTTTTCCGGTTGCTTATAACAGAATTGTGATGGGGATTAATCCACAAGACGAAAATGTAATTTACTTTTTAGCAAATACACCAGGCGCCGGCACACCTGATACAAATTTTCAAGGTGATGTGGAATGGAATTCATTATGGAAATATACTTATTTGTCAGGCGATGGAAGCGATACTGGCGGAGTTTGGGAAGATCGTTCAACGAACCTGCCTACCAATGGCGGAATGTTTGATAAATATACCTGCCAGGGTTCTTATGATATGGCTGTAAGAGTAAAACCAGATGATTCAAATACTGTATTTATTGCAGGAACAAATATTTATCGTTCAACAACTGCCTTTGCCGACCCGAATAACACGCGTTTCATCGGAGGTTATAAAGAAGGTGCAACACTTCCACAAGTTGGCATGTATGAAAACCATCATCCCGACCAGCATGTTTTGTTTTTTCATCCGAATAATCCAAACATATTATACTCCTCAAATGACGGAGGTGTTTTTAAAACCAATAACTGCATGCAAGACACTGTTCAATGGGAAACATTTAATCATGGCTTTCTCACTTCTATGTTTTATGCTGCCGCAGTTGATAATGCAACTGCAAATGACCCTATCATAATTGCTGGTGCGCAGGACAATGGCAGCTGGTTTACCAATACAACCAATGCAACAACTCCCTGGGTTACTCCTCGTGGTGGCGATGGTTCTTACTGTGCCATTTCTGATAACAAAGAAGAATTTTATTTCAGTATTCAGAATGGAAAAATGATGAAAACAAAGTTGAATACTTCAACAGGGGTAATTGATTCATTTACACGAATTGACCCTATTCCGAAACAAGATTATCTTTTTATTAATCCTTACATACTCGATCCGGTTGATAATAACAAAATGTACCTGGCAGGGGGAAACAGATTGTACAGAAATAATGATTTGGCAGGAATTCCGTATGCAAGTAACTGGGATAGCATTTCCACAAACTGGATGTATTTTCCTGATACAGTAACTGCTCCATCACAAATAACAGCATTGGCCTGTTCTACAACTCCTGCTCATATATTGTATTACGGAACTTCTAAAAAGAACATTTACAAAGTTGTAAATGCAAACACCGGAAATCCAACCCGAACAAACATTACCTCCACCTCAACTTCCGCCATTTTTCCAGTATCGGGATACATTAACTGCATTGCAGTTGATCCGCATGATGCAAATAAATTAATGGTTGTGTTTTCAAATTACAGTGTTTACAGTTTGTTTTATTCTGATAATGGCGGAACCAGCTGGAAAAAAGCAGCAGGTAATTTAGAAGCTACTTCATCTGGCGGAGGCAATGGTCCTTCTTTGCGTTGGGCGAGTTTCCTGCATCTTGCTGACGGAAATACTGCTTACCTTGTAGCAACTAGTATTGGATTATTTGCAACTGATAAGTTACAAGCCGACAGCACTGTTTGGGTTAAGCAGGCAACTAGTACCATTGGCAATTCGGTTTGCGATATGATTGTAACCCGCGAATCAGATGGCTTGGTTGTTATAGCTACTCACTCCCGTGGAATTTTTTCTGCAAACCTTACAAGCATAAATGATATAGCTACCATTAAAAACATAAAAGAAGAAACAGCAGCTGTAAGCCTTTATCCAAACCCGGCTTCAACAAATAGCAGTTTGGTTATTCAAATGAAACAGAATGCAAATGCAAAAATTGAATTATTTGATTTGGCCGGAAGAAAAATGCAAACTGTTTTTAACGGAGTACTTTCAATTGGTGAAAATAAATTTCAACTGAATACACAATCTCTTCCATCAGGAATGTATTTGTGCAAAATCAGTTCCGATTATTTTGAAAAGGTTGTTTCGTTAAGTGTGGTGAGAGAATAAAAACAAGAATTCAATAAAATAAAAAAGTCCTTCAAATAAATTTTGAAGGACTTTTTTATTAAACTCCTCTCCTGTTCTAAATCAGGTTAACTTTTTTAGGTGCGGGGTCATTTATCTTTTTCCCTTTTGATTTTCCTTTACCCGAATAGCCAATGGATAAATAAAACAACTGACTGGTTTTTGGGTAAGCTGGAATAAATGAAGCATCATCAATATGAATATCAGATGGTTTTAAAAAATCCAGCAGGTAGTACTTGGCACATATGTAAACACTTTTCTTCTGATACTTCAGAAACACTGATGGGTTTAGTAAATTGGTGTTGTTCGATAGCCATTCGTGATGCTTCTGCATCTTTTTATTTCCGTCAAACACTTTCTCTTTATAATCAAGCATAACCTCCCCGGTTCCGCCAATAGTTATAAACTGCCTGTTCTCTAAATCGCCAAACCTAAAACCAATTGGAATGCCTGCGCTGTAAGCTCTTTGCTTTACTGTTATACCATCATTTGGTTTTGTTATCATTCCAACATTCTGCAAACCAATTCCGGTAATGAATCCGGCGCTTTTTGAAAAATCTATATTCAGAATTTCTTCAAAATGATACCATGATGAAAAACGAAGATTACTTGTTACATCATTGCCTGCTGAATCTGTTGCAAGGCAATACGAAAAAATCATATCACCACCATTGGTGAAGTAAGGTTTCTTTTGAGCAACTGAATCAGTTGCGGTAAAAGCAATTAAAAGGAAAGCGATGATTTTGAATTTCATAAAATTAATTTAATGATTAAATGAAAGAAACTGTATTCAGCACAAGGTGTATTCAATTATCCCGCCAATAATAATTTGAATTAATTAATTCATAAGAAATTATTTACCGGAAATGTGTTCGGGCATTTAACTGATAACCTGCAGAAGTTCTTTTAACTCCAGCACTTTATCATTTTCGTTCTGCAATTCGTAACCGGTTATCAGGTAGTTTATTAACGAACGAATCACCTGCAAATTGTTGCACGGCGAAAAATGAGAGGGCTCTTGCTTTACTTCCAGCTTATGCAGGTAGTGTGTAATGTCTTCGCGCGAAAAAATCATTCCCTTGTTTAAAGGATTGATGTAAAAAATAATATCGCTGCGGATTTCCTGCTCACTTTGTTCGTTGTGAATGGGGTGATTGTGATACGATAAAATAAAATGTTGCGGAAGGTCAACACCATATACAGGCATCTGCAATTGATTGGCAACTATCAGGTATAAAATGCCCAGCGAAATGGGATTTCCTTTTTTAGTTTCAAGCAAATGATTGATGTAGCAATAAGCAGGATTTATTCCATCGCTTTCAGAACCGCGGTAACCATTTAAACTGTAAAACACATGGTTAAATACATTCACCTGCTCCAACGGAGTGAGGTTGTAATTCATTTCGAGCCAGATATCTTTTTTAAGTTTTTCAACCTGGTTCTGGATTTTTAAAATATTAATATCGGGAAACAAATGCTTGGCAACTAAAATGGCTCCCTGCAA
>Ga0114969_10003510_pt1 | contig 12624 bp, 10 predicted proteins | sample M_130807_MF_Meta_FD_87316 | JGI IMG/M metagenome (GOLD analysis project Ga0114969, IMG submission 87316) | Freshwater microbial communities from Lake Montjoie, Canada to study carbon cycling - M_130807_MF_MetaG | ecosystem: Environmental > Aquatic > Freshwater > Lake | place: Lake Montjoie...
CGAACTCTTCGGCCACCTCCGCGGAGCCTGCTCCGGCGCCCACCGCGATCACCCCGGGCTCGTCGAGGCGGCTGCGCGCGGCACGCTCTTCCTCGACGAGATCGAAGACCTGCCGCCGCCGCTGCAGGGAAAACTGCTGCGCCTGCTCCAGGAGGGCGAGTACCGACCACTCGGCGCCGTCCGCGCCAGGTCGGCGGACGTCCGGGTCGTCGCCGCTTCCAACGCTCAACTCGCCGGACTGGTCGCCGAGCGACGCTTCCGCTCCGACCTGTTCTACCGGCTCGATGTTCTCCACCTCGAGGTCCCGCCGCTTCGCGCGCGGCCCGAGGACGTCGACCCGCTGGTCGCCCATTTCCTCACTCGGACCGGTCGCCCGCGGGCGGTGGCACCCGGGGACCTCGAACCACCGCCGGAGTGTCTCGCCTGGATGCGCGGGCAGTCCTGGCCAGGCAACGTGCGCGAACTCGCGAACCTCGTCGAGCGCGCGGTCGTGCTCGTGGCCGAGCACGGGGCCGCCCGCGGCTGGGCGGTGGCGATCTCGGGCGCCGGTCGCGTCGCGGACGCCACGGCGGCGCCCCTGCCGCGACCGCCGGCTCGCTTCGAGCAGGCCGAGTCGGCGGAAGCGTCGGCGCTGCGCCGCCTCCTCGATCGCCATCGCTGGCGTCGCGATGCCGCGGCCCGCGAGATGGGAGTCTCGCGCGTCACGCTGTGGCGCCGGATGCGCCGCCTCGGACTCGTGGGTGCCCCGGCGGACTCCGGGGCCGGCTGAACCTCCGAAGTCCGCCCGAGTGCGCTTGCGAGCCCCGGGGAGGCCGGTTAACGCACGCGCGTGTCTCGCCTCGAGTGGTGCTTTCTCGGCCGTGTCGGGTACGACGACGCCCGTCGCCTGCAGGAGCACCTGGCGGCCGAGCGGGTCGCGGGCACGATCGGCGACCGGCTGCTCCTCCTCGAGCATCCGGCGGTCGTCACCCTCGGTCGCCATGCGCCCGATCCGTTCGCAGCCGTGGCGCGGGGCGACGCTCCGCTCTCTCCGGTGCCGGTTCGTGTCGGCCGTGGCGGTGGCGCGACCTACCACGGGCCGGGCCAGCTCATCGCCTACCCGGTCGTGGCGCTGCGGTCGGGCGGGCGAGGCGTGCGCCGCTTCGTCGCGGCCCTCGAAGAGAGCCTGTGCGAGGTCGCTCGCCTCTCGGGGGTGGCCGCCGTGCGGCGCGCCGGCCTGCCCGGTGCCTGGGCCCCCGGGGAATCGCCGCGCAAGCTCGGGTCGGTCGGGATCGGGGTCCGCCGCGGCGTGACGCTGCACGGTGCGGCCCTGAACCTTGCGCGTTCCAGCGTCGAGGGCTTCCGCGGGTTCGATCCCTGCGGACTCTCGGGTGTGGTGGCGACCAGCGTCGAGGCGGAACTCGAAGCCCTGGGTCCCGGGGCCGGAGCGCTCCCCGGCCTGGAGACGGCGGCGGCACTCTGGGCGAGGAGCTTTGCGCGCCACGCCGGTTTCGCGCAGGAGTTCCGGATCGACCACGTTCGGACGCTCGGGTCTAGCGCCCGCGGGGAAGCGGCGTGCCGGTCGACGAACGAGGTGACGACGTGGACGTGAAGCCGCTCCTGGATCGATTTGCCGCCCACGACCGGCGTGCGCTCGCGCGGCTGATCACGCTCGTCGAGAGCCGTTCGCCCGAGGTGCCGGCGATCATGCGCGAGATCTACCCGCGAACCGGCAAGGCGGTCGTGATCGGCATCACCGGCCCCCCGGGCGCCGGCAAGTCGACACTCGTCGACGGGGTCGTCGCCCTCCTGCGGGCCTCGGGAAAACGGGTCGGCGTCGTGGCGATCGATCCGTCGAGCCCGTTTTCCGGTGGGGCGGTTCTCGGCGACCGCGTCCGCATGCAGCAGCACTTCCTCGACGAGGGGGTCTTCATCCGCAGCCTCTCGACGCGCGGCCGTCACGGTGGGCTCGCGCGAGCCACGCGGGAGGTGGTGCACCTCCTCGACGCCTTTGGCCACGACGTCGTGCTGGTCGAGACGGTGGGCGTCGGGCAGACCGAACTCGACATCATGAAGCTCGCGCACACCACCCTCGTGATTCTCGTGCCCGAGGCGGGCGACACGATTCAGGTGATGAAGGCGGGCCTGCTCGAGATCGCCGACGTCTTCGTCGTCAACAAGGCCGACCGGGACGGCGCGCGCCGGCTCAAGAACGAGCTCGAGGTCATGCTCCACTTGCGGCCGTCGCAGGGCTGGAACGTCCCCGTCCTGCTCACCGAGGCCACGGCAGGCAAGGGGATCGAGGAACTCTGGACGCGGATCACCGAGCACGGGGCGGTGCGGCATTCGTCGCGCGGCGAGCAGGATCGCGCCCGCGAGCGCTTCGAGGAGTGGGGCGAGATCCTTCGCGACGAGATCGCCGAGCGCATCGACCGGTCCCTCTCTCGCGCCGACCTCGCCGGGATCTCGGAGCGCGTGCGCGAGGGCGCGATCGACCCCTACAGCGCGGCGCTCGACGTCTTCGCCGACGCGGCGCTCATGTCGCGGATGCTCGGCGACCGGAGGGAGCGCGGCTGATGCAGCCCTGGAGCGGGGCCCCGCCGGTGAGCGCGGGCGGCGGACGCCTACTCTGCATCGGCGACGTCCACGGCTGCGCCGCAGAACTCGAGCTGATGCTGCGTCACCTCGACGCCGACCTCTCCGACCGGCTGGTATTCCTCGGCGACTACGTCGACCGCGGACCCCAGTCTCGCGAATGCGTGCGCATCCTGCTCGAGATGAAGCGTCAACTCCCCGACACGATCCTCCTGCGCGGCAACCACGAGGAGATGTTCCTCGACCATCTCGACGGGGCGGGGGGCTACGGCGACGCCTTCCTGTCCAATGGCGGTGCCCAGACGATGCGCAGCTTCGACCTGCGCGGCCCGCTCGGGCGCAAGGCCTCGGAGTCCGCGGCCGAGGAGGCGGTCGACGAGGAGATCGGGTTCCTGCGTCGCGAACTCGTGCTGCACTTCAGCGAGGGCGGCGTCAGCTTCGTGCACGCGGGCGTCCGGCCGGGAACCGCGCTCGCGGAGCAGTCGATCGACGACCTGCTGTGGATCCGCGAGGAGTTCACCCGGGCCGACCCGGGGCTGCCGACGCTCGTGCTCTTCGGGCATACGCCTTACCGCGAGCCGCTCTTCGATGTGCCGCGCAAGATCGGGCTCGACACCGGCTGCGTTTTCGGCGGGTACCTGAGTTGCCTCGACCTCTCGGCGGGAAGTCTCCACCAGGTGCGGCGCGGCGAGCGACGGGTCCGAACCACCGACGTTTCGCGGCGCATGGCGGGGCTCGGGGCTTGAACGCCCGGGGCGTCGCGATCCCAGGCGACGCGGGTGTGTGCAACGCGGACGGCCGCGAGGCAGGATCGACAACGCACGGGTCCGTTGCTACTTCATCGGCCCGATCGGAATCGGCGGCGTAGCTCAGGTGGTAGAGCAGGGGTCTCATAATCCCCGCGTCGGAAGTTCGAGTCTTCCCGCCGCCACCTCTTCCCCTTCCTCCCAGCGCGACTCGGCCTTCGCGGCGGCCTTCGAAGCCACGGTGCTGCGGGTCCTCCGCGGCGACGGTGGGGTCGCCGAGGCCGCGCCGACGGTCGTCGCGCTCTCCGGTGGCCCGGACTCGGCCGCGCTGTTCGAGGCCGTGCGAAGGATCCGTTCTGCCGCGGGCGTTGCCGCGGGGGACCTCGTCGCCGCGCATTTCAACCACCGACTGCGCGGCGTGGCGAGCGATCGCGACGCGCTGTTCGCATCGGCCCTCGCCCGCGCGGCGGGCGTGCCCTGCGTCGTCGGCGAGCCCGCAGCGCCGCTTGTCGACGACGCGAGCAACCTCGAGGCCGGGGCCCGCGCCGCCCGTTACGCGTTCCTGCACCAGGTGGCCGATGCGGCGGGCGCGTCCGCGATCTGCGTCGCCCACACCCGCGACGACCAGGCGGAAACGGTCCTCATGCGTCTCGCCCGCGGCGCGGGCGCGCGTTCGCTGGCCGCGATGGCGCCGCGCCGTGCCGACGGCGTGGTCCGGCCGTTGCTCGATGTCCCGCGCTCGGAGGTCGCGCGCTACAGGCGGGTCCGTGCGATCCCCGCGGTCCGGGATGGCTCGAACGACGACACGACCCGGACGCGCAGCCGGGTGCGTCACCTGTTGCTTCCCGAGATGGAGCGGCTTCTTGGGGTCGACGTCGGCGGTCGCCTCGCCCGACTCGCCTCGGAATTGCGCGTGGAGGCCGAACTCGCGGACCGGGCGCTCGCCGCGATCCTCGGCGGACCGCCCTGTCCGCAAAGCCTGGCGATCGCAACGCTGCGCGAGGCGGGGCCCGCGGCGGGCCGACTCCTGCACGCCTGGCTCTCCGGAGGCGCGAGAGCGATCTCCGCCCGACAGGTCGGGGCGATTCTCGCCATCGCGGCGGCGGATCGCCCGAGCGCCCGGGTCGACCTCGGCGGCGGTCTCCGGGTCGAGCGGCGCTACGAGCAACTGCTGCTGGTCCAGGGCGGGGCGCAAGAGTGCGCGCCCTGGCAGCCGGTCGAACTCCCGGTGCCCGGAGCAGCGGAGGTGGCCGGCCGGTGGCGCATCGCGGCGGCCTGGACGAGGGCGGGGGGCGGGGCTTCGGAGGCCCCGGCCGTGGCCTTGCCCCGGGACCCCGGCGCGGTGCTTCGCACCGACGGGTGGTTCGATGCCTCGCTTCTTCGACTCGACCTGTCGCCGGGTGGGATCGGCCTTCCCCTGCGGGTGCGCCGGGCGGGGCCGGGCGACCGGGTGAGCGCGCGGGCCGGGCATCGCAAACTCTCCGACGTGCTGATCGACGCCCGCGTGCCGCGCGCGGAACGCGGCGGACTCGCGGTGGTCGTCGCGGCAGACGACACGGTCCTCTGGGTGCCGGGGGTCGCCTGTCCGCCCGCCCGACCTTCGGGGAGGGAAGTCCGGCTCTCGCTGTTTGCACAGCCGATCCGCGCCCCCGGTCGGGTCGGGCCGGGATGAAGGGCCGCCTGCGCCCGCGTCTGGCCGCACCGGGCGCTGGCGCCCACGTCGGTGTTGCGTCGGGCGGGTCGCCGGCGACGAGACTCGGCGACAGAGCCGGGCGTCGAATCCGCCCCTCCCGCCCCGGCGATTGCCGGGTTCCAAAGCCCGTGGTAGGCCGGAAGTGCTTTCTCCCCTCAGGTGCAAATTGCAGCGATCGGGTCTGAATCAATTCTCGCGCAACCTAGCGCTGTGGCTCGTCCTGGGCCTCGTGTTCCTCCTGTTGTTTCAGGTATTGAACAAGCAGGAGCCACGCGAGCCGGAGCGGGACTACAGCGAGTTCTCGGCGGCGCTCGAACGGGGTGATCTCTCCGAGGTCATGATCCAGGGCCACGTGATCCGTGGGCGCTTCCAGAACGGCGAGCGCTTCCGGACCTACGACCCCGGGGACACCGAGCTCGTACAGCGCCTGCGCGAGAAGGGCGTGAAGATTCAGGCCAAGCCCGAGGATGGCGATCCCTGGTACGTCATCCTGCTCGTGCAGTGGATGCCGATGCTCCTCCTGGTCGGCGTGTGGATCTTCTTCATGCGCCAGATGCAGGTGGGCGGCGGCAAGGCGATGTCGTTCGGCAAGAGCAGGGCGAAGCTCCTCACCGAGGCCCAGCAGAAGAACACCTTCGCCGACGTGGCGGGCGTGCAGGAGGCCAAGGAGGAACTCGAGGAGATCATCGCCTTCCTCAAGGATCCCAAGAAGTTCACCAAGCTCGGCGGCCGCATTCCCAAGGGGGTCCTGCTGGTCGGTTCTCCGGGCACGGGCAAGACGCTCCTCGCGCGCGCCATCGCCGGCGAGGCGGGGGTCCCGTTCTTCTCGATCTCGGGATCGGATTTCGTCGAGATGTTCGTCGGCGTCGGGGCCTCGCGGGTCCGTGATCTCTTCGTGCAGGGCAAGAAGAACGCGCCCTGCATCATCTTCATCGACGAAATCGACGCGGTCGGCCGTCACCGTGGCGCCGGCCTCGGCGGCGGTCACGACGAGCGCGAGCAGACGCTCAACCAGCTGCTCGTCGAGATGGACGGCTTCGAGTCGAACGATGGCGTGATCCTGATCGCCGCGACCAACCGGCCCGATGTTCTCGACCCGGCGCTCCTGCGACCGGGCCGGTTCGATCGTCAGGTCGTCGTGCCGCGGCCCGACGTGAGGGGCCGCGAGGGCATCCTGCGCGTGCACACCCGCAGGGTCCCGCTCTCCGCTGACGTCGATATCGCGCTGCTCGCGCGGTCGACGCCGGGCTTCTCGGGCGCCGACCTGGAGAACCTGGTCAACGAGGCGGCTCTGCTCGCGGCCCGCGAGAACAAGGAACAAGTCGATCAGCAGGACCTCGAACTCGCCAAGGACAAGGTCATGATGGGCTCCGAGCGCCGCTCGATGATCATCAGCGACGAGGAGAAGCGCAACACGGCCTACCATGAGGCCGGCCACGCGCTGGTCGCGAAGCTCATCCCGGGCGCGGACCCGGTGCATAAGGTGACGATCATCCCGCGCGGCATGGCCCTCGGGCTCACCCAGCAGGTGCCGCTCGACGACCGGCACACCGCGAGTCGCGACATGCTGGAGAACAATCTCGCGATCTTCTTCGGCGGCCGGGCCGCCGAAGAAATCGTCCTCGGCCACACGACCACGGGCGCCGGCAACGACATCGAACGCGCGACCGAACTAGCCCGTAAGATGGTCTGCGAGTGGGGCATGAGCGAGCGGCTCGGGCCGATGACCTTCGGCTCCAAGGAGGAGAACCCCTTCCTCGGCCGCGACTTCCACCAGTCGCAGGCGGTCTCCGAGCGCACCGCGTCGGAGATCGACGCCGAGATCCGCCGCTTCGTGAACGAGGGCTACCAGCGCGCCCGAGGCCTGCTCTCGTCGAACCTCGCCGCCCTGCACGCGGTGGCGCAGGCGCTTCTCGAACGCGAGGTCCTCGATAGCGCGGAGATCGACGCGCTCATGGCCGGCCTACAGGGCCCGGCCGTTTCGCCGGCCTGATCCCGGCGGCGAGACCGCCCAGGCGCGGACGCCGACGGGCTTGCGCTTGCGCACGCCTTCCTGCACGAATCAGGGGCGGTGGGTGTCTTCGGTCAGGTGCGCATCGCCGACGTCGCGGATATCCTGATCGTCGCGGTCCTGATCTATGCGACGATCAACCTGATCCGCGGCACGCGGGCGGTGCAGATGCTGGTCGGCCTCGCGGTCCTCGCCGGCGTGTACTTCCTCGCCCAGTACTTCGAGCTCTACACGCTTTCCTGGATCCTGCGGGCCTTCCTCGGCTCGTTCTTCCTGCTCGTGGTCGTGCTCTTTCAGGACGACATCCGTCGGGTACTGACACAGGTGGGCCGGGGCCGTCTTTTCGCTGGTGACCGTCGGACGCAGGCCCTGGTCATCGACGAGGTGACGCGCGCGGCGACCGAACTCGCCGAGAAGCGCATCGGCGCCCTGATCGTCCTCGAACGCGACGTCGGGCTCACCCGCTTCCTCGAGAGCGGGACGCCTCTCGACGCCGAGGTGAGTTGGGAGATTCTCTGCGCGGTGTTCCATCCGCAGTCGCCGATGCACGACGGCGCCGTGATCGTCCGCAAGGGCCGGCTGGCGGCGGCGGGCTGCTTTCTCCCGCTCACGCACGAACCCACCGTGAGTCGCACGCTCGGCAGTCGGCACCGGGCGGCGATCGGCATCTCCGAGGAGAGCGATGCGGCGGTGGTCGTCGTCTCCGAGGAACTCGGCCGGATTTCGCTCGTCCACGAGGGCCAGATCCTCGGCAACTGCGATGCCGAGACGCTGCGCACCGGACTCGAGAGGTTTGCGCTGTCGTGAGGCGGATCGACGACAAGCAGGGGCGCAGCCTCGCCGGTCGCCCGACGCCCTCCCCGTGGGGCGATCTCGGGCTGTGGGCGCTTTCCCTCGCGACGGCGGTCGGCCTCTGGTTCTTCGTCAATACCGGCGACGGCACCGAGGACCGGGTGATGCGGGTGCGGATCGAGCCGACGAACGTCCCTGCCGGCCTGGTGCTCTCGGGGACCGTCACGGAGTATGCCGAGCTTCGGGTGCGTGGTCCGTCGGTGATCGTCGCGGGCATCGATCAGCGTCGGATCCGCGGCGAGGTCGATCTCTCCGACGCCCAGCCGCCACGTTTTCGCGAGGCGCTCACCGAGAAGAACTTCGTGCTGCCTCGCAAGGTCGAGGTGAGGAAGATCGCGCCACCCGTCGCCGTCTTCGAACTCGACCGACTCGCGACGCGGACGCTCCCGGTGCGCCTCGAACGACGTGGCGAACCCCCGCCCGGCCAGATTGTCGGCGGGGTCGAGATCGTCCCCGACCACGTGGAAGTCGTGGGACCGGCCGAGGCGCTCGCGGCGCTGCGCGACGTGGCGACCAAGCCGCTCGATCTCGCGACCCTGGGCGAGGGCGCGCAGGTCGACCTCGATCTCGATTCGGCCGGTGCGCTGGTGCGGATCACGCCGGAGCGGGTCCTGGTCCGGGTCGACCTGGAGACCACGAGCGCCGAGCGGCGCTTTCCGGGCGTGCGGGTGTCGCTGGGAGGCGACGGTGCATGGCGGGCCACCCCGTCGGAGGTGACCCTGGTTCTCCGCGGGTCCCCGGAACGCCTCGACGCACTGGCGCTTCCGGGTGGGAGCGTCTACTTGGACACCGCAGGCCGCCCGGTCTCCGGCTCGTTCCGGTCGCGACTGAGCGTCCGACTGCCGCAGGGCGTCGAACTGGTCCGGATCGACCCGGGGGAGGTGCTCGTCCAGTCGGCACCGCGGGGCGCGGCCGGGAAGGCAGAGGGGCGACAGTGAGCGAGGCTAAGATCGAGAGGCGACTCTTCGGCACCGACGGCGTTCGCGGGGTCGCCAACGAGGACCCGATGACCTCGGAGATGGCGCTGCGCCTCGGCCGCGCCATCGCGCACGTCTTTCGGGCGAGTCCGCGGCGCCACAAGGTCCTGATCGGCAAGGACACCCGCGTCTCGGGCTACATGCTGGAGACGGCCATGGCTTCGGGCATCTGCTCGATGGGCGTGGACGTGCTGCTCGTCGGCCCGATGCCGACGCCGGGCATCGCGTTCCTCACGCGCAGCCTGCGTGCCGACGCGGGCGTCGTCATCTCCGCCTCGCACAATCCCTTCCAGGACAACGGCATCAAGTTCTTCGCCGCCAACGGCTTCAAGCTCCCCGACGACTTGGAGGCGAAGATCGAGGAACTGGTGTTCGCGGACTCCATCGACCACCTGCGCCCGACCGCTTCCGAGATCGGCAAGGCCTTCCGCATCGATGACGCCCTCGGCCGCTATAACGTCTTCGCCAAGAACAGCTTTCCCCGCCATCTGGCGCTCGACGGCATGAAGGTCGTCGTGGACGCGGCCAACGGTGCCGGTTACCGGGTCGGTCCCGAGGTGATCGAGGAACTCGGTGCGAGCGTGACGACGCTCGCCTGCGAGCCCGACGGCGAGAACATCAATCGCGATTGCGGGGCGCTCCACCCCGAGAATCTGCAGGCGCGGGTGCGCGAACGGGGCGCGCACGTCGGCATCGCGCTCGACGGCGACGCCGACCGCTGCCTGCTCGTCGACGAGCAGGGGGCGGTCGTGGACGGCGACCAGATCCTCGCGATCGCGGCCCGCGAATTGCTGCGCGCCGACGCCCTCGCCAAGCGCACGGTGGTCGCGACCGTGATGTCCAACCTCGGTCTCGAGATCGCCTTGCGCGATCTCGGTTGCGATCTCCTGCGCACGCCCGTCGGCGATCGCTACGTGGTCGAGGCCATGGTGCGGCACGGACTAAACCTCGGCGGCGAGCAGTCCGGCCACGTCCTCTTCCTGGATCACAACACGACCGGCGACGGCCTGGTCACCGCGCTCGCGATCCTGGCGATCATGGCCGAGACGGGACGTCCGCTCTCCGAACTGGCGCGCGCCATGACGCGCTATCCGCAGGTGCTCGTCAACGTGCGGGTGCGCGAGCGGCGCGATTTCGCGCGCGTATCGCGCGTCGCCGACATGCTTGCCGACGTCGAGGCTGCCCTCGGCAAGCGCGGCCGGGTTCTTCTGCGTGCGTCGGGCACCGAGGCGCTCTACCGGGTCATGGTCGAGGGCGAGGACGAGGCGGAGGTGCGGCGCTTCGCCGACGCGATCGCCGAAACGATCCGCGCGGCCGACGCCTCGTGAGCCGCGTCGGCCCGCGCGGACGGGTCGCCCTCGGCGTCAACGTGGACCATGTCGCGACGCTCAGGCAGGCGCGTGGCACGACCTTCCCGGATCCGGTCGAGGCGGCACGGATCGCGCTCGAAGCCGGGGCCGACGGGATCACCATCCACCTGCGCGAGGACCGGCGCCACGTCCAGGAACGGGACGTCGAGCGCATGCGGGAAGAGCCCGACTGCAAGCTCAACCTAGAGATGGCGGCCACCCCCGAGATGGTGGACTTCGCGCTGCGGGTGCGGCCCGACGACGTCTGTATCGTGCCGGAGCGACGGGCGGAGCTGACCACCGAGGGGGGGCTCGCGGTCGCGGGCCAGGAGGGGCTCCTCGCACCGCTCGTCGGACGGCTCCGCGACGCGGGCCTGCGCGTGAGTCTTTTCGTCGATCCCGACCCGCGCCAACTCGAAGCCTCGGCCCGGGTCGGTGCGACCGTCGTCGAACTCCACACCGGACGCTGGTGCGAGGCCGGCGTGGCCTCGGCGGAGCAGGAGTTGGCGCACTTGCGTGCTGGCGCAGACCAGGCGCTGCGGCACGGGCTGATCGTGAACGCGGGGCACGGCCTGACGACCGGGAACGTCGGGCCGATCGCCCGGCTAGACGGGGTGAACGAACTCAACATCGGCCACTCGATCGTCGCCCGATCGGTGTTCGTGGGCATCGCGGAAGCGGTCCGCGAGATGCGGCGTGCGATCGACGAGGCGGTGGGTGCGAAGGTCGGATGACGTGACCGAGTCCGCGTCACCCGGTTTGGTCCGCGGTTGCGAGGTCGTGACCACGGTACAGATGCGCGAACTCGACCGGCGGACGATCGAACTCGGGACTCCCGGGCTCGAACTCATGGAACGTGCCGGCCGCGGCATCGCATGCGAGATCCTGGGGCCCCTCGGAGACGCGGCCGCGCGCGGGGTCGTGGTCGTCGCCGGCCGTGGCAACAACGGGGGCGACGGCTTCGTCGTGGCGCGGCTCGTCGCCGAGCACGGGTGGCCGGTCAAGGTCTGGCTCGTCGGCGACCCCGCGCGGGTTGCCGGCGATGCGCGTAGCAACCTCGAGCGTTGGGTCGCCGGCGGCGGGAAGGTCGAAACGATCGCAGAGGAGGCGCCTTTTCCGGCGCAGGCGACTGCGGACCTGGGCTGCGCGGGCGTGATCGTCGATGCCCTCTTCGGGACCGGACTGAACGCCCCGGTCGGCGGGGCCGCGGCGCGCGCAATCGCGGCGATAGCCGGCGCGCGATCGACCGCGGCGTCCGAGGGCCGCGCTCCGGTCGTGGTCGCGGTCGACCTTCCGTCGGGACTCGACGGCGACACCGGCGAGCCCTGGGGGACGGCGGTGGCAGCGGACGTGACGGTCACCCTCGGTGCGACCAAGATCGGACTCGTTTTGCCCGCTGCGCGCCCCTGCGTCGGACGCCTGGTCGAGGTCGACATCGGGCTCGCGGTGCAGGCGCGGTCCGCGATCGCGCCGCTTGCACGGGCGGCCGGCGCGGCGGACATGGCCTGCGCATTGCCGGTGCGCCGCGCTTCGGGGCACAAGGGAACCCACGGGCACGTGCTCGTCGTCGCCGGTTCGGCGGGCAAGAGCGGTGCCGCGATCCTCGCCGGGCGGGCAGCGATTCGCGGTGGCGCGGGTCTCACGACGATCGCGACACCGGCGGCGATCCGCGATCTCGTCGCCGCAGCCCTCCCCGAGGCGATGACCGAGGCCTGGCCGGCGCGGGACCCCGAGGCGTGGCGCGGGCTTCTCGCGGGACGCGGCGCGGTGGTGGTCGGTCCCGGGCTCGGTCGCGACGATGCTGCGGCGTGGACGGCTGGAATGATCGTCGCGAGCGCGCCGGTCCCGGTCGTGGTCGACGCCGACGGACTGAACGCGATCGCCGCCGACCTCGAGTCGCTGCGTCGCGCACCGGGCGTGCGCATCCTGACGCCGCATCCTGGCGAGATGGCGCGGCTCTGCGGCCGATCGACGGCCGAGGTACAGGGCCGGCGACTCGAAGTCGCACGCGAGATCGCGCGGCGGAGCGGGGCCGTGGTCGTCCTGAAGGGCGCGGGGACGGTCACGGCGGCTCCCGATGGCCGGGCGGTGGTGAACACGACGGGGGGCCCGATCCTCGGCACGGGTGGCACCGGCGACGTGCTGGCCGGGCTGATCGGCGCGCTCCTCGCACAGGGGGTCGAGCCATTCGCCGCGGCCTGCCTGGGCGTGTTTCTGCACGGGGCCGCGGGCGATCGGATCGCGGCCCGGCTCGGCGACTCCGGGCTGCTCGCCTCGGAGCTCGCCGACGAGATCCCGCTCGCGCGCCGTGCGCTCTTCATGGACCCGGGCGACGAGCGGTGCGGGTCCGGAGGGCCGTTGTTATAGGCTCGAACGTGACGTTCGTGAGCCACAGCGAAGCCGGGACTGAGGCTCTCGGGCG
>Ga0114969_10003511_pt1 | contig 12620 bp, 18 predicted proteins | sample M_130807_MF_Meta_FD_87316 | JGI IMG/M metagenome (GOLD analysis project Ga0114969, IMG submission 87316) | Freshwater microbial communities from Lake Montjoie, Canada to study carbon cycling - M_130807_MF_MetaG | ecosystem: Environmental > Aquatic > Freshwater > Lake | place: Lake Montjoie...
AGAACGTGGTTTGCGAGCTAACTCTGAAGTGAATATACTCGCTACTTTTTGCCTTTCGATTACCTCTGTTTCATTTTTAAAAACGACTATCTCAATATCGTCGATTATTGCCTTGCTTGAAACACTGTTACCATCAATAATCAAAGAGATCACTTGACTAAATTGCTGTTCAAGTGATCTCTTTAAATTTAAGTTCTTGAAAATACTCACAAGATCTCCTTCAGATATTAGCTGACACCTATATCGTCCGTAAATCTTAATAATGAAACTCTAGGAAGATAAGTCGCCGTCGTGATCGCAGCTTCTTTAGCGACGCCGATTCTTGGATTCGTTGAAACTGTCTTCGTGGCTCTATTCTGAGCTACATCCCAGTAGACAGGATCGCCGACCGCAAAGGCTTGACCAGATCCAGCTGCTTCTTTAGTCATGGCGATTTCGCCGCCATAGCCCACCGTTACAAGCTCGCCACTTACAGCAGGATTCAATGCAACCCCAATTTCTCTTCCATAAAACACAAGCTGCTCCGCAGCGATAGTTGCTGTTGCGACCTCTGTTGTTGTTTTTTCAAATTGATATTTATTATTTTTCATTATTTCTCCTTAGTTATCAGCTTTAACGATTGTGTCCTGAGTATTCACGATCGCATCAAAGTAATCGCTAACTTGGAACACTATCGATTCAGTCGCTTCTTCTAGATAGTTTCTAACCTGACCATTAACGGCACCAGAATATACGAGATATCTCATAGCTGGCTTGCCTGCTAATGGAGATTGAAGCCCATAATAATCAACTGGAAAAGCATCAAGCTCAGGATCAGTCACAAGCTTCGTGCTTAAACCGTTTAATGTATTAAGTAGCTGGAAGCTATTAACAGAACTAGCCTGATTAGCCAGTAATTGACCATAGATGACCTTCGCTAAAGCCGCTTCTAAAGCTACAGGAGCCAAGATTATGTCTAGGCGTGGATTTAAAGTAACCACTTTTTGATCTGCGGTCGTAATAGTATATTTTTTGAAGAATGTTCTGAGAGTAGCTAAACCAGCTTCATCTGCCGTTGCTACTGTTTTACGTGCCGCAACAAACACCTCCGTATTTAATTTTCCATAAAATACATTATTTCTCGTTCTCTGTAAGGCATTGGTAAATTCAGTTAAAACCTCAACAAAAGCACCAAGATCATCATTAATTAACATCTCTTTAGTGATAGCAATTGATTGACCATAGCCTCTAGGTCTCATGGTCTTAGAGCTTTCTGTTAATGTAGTTCTAACAAATTGTCCGCCTTCGTTTCTTTGAATCAAGTTACCTATAAGATCAGTGCCTGTATAAGTTTTTGTTTTTAAAGTCGCCTGCTCGTCCATCTTGCCGATTAACTGATAAGTAGGATTAGCCGCCACTAAAGCATTCTCCAGCAATCTATTAGAGCTGCTCACGAGTAATGAGTTGAAGTCTGAGCTTACATGAGCTAATTGTTCTTTATTTGCTGCGTAAGCTGTTTTTAGAATTTCAAATTCGTTACCTCTTGCGACGCCAAATTTGTTAATCCCTGCACTTCTCAAGAAATCATTTAGTAACTCAGCAAATGAATAGCCAAATAGTTCACGGTCGCAAACATTAGTCGCTAGTCTGTCCTCGATTGCTTTTGCGAGCTTCTCGTTTTTGTTTCTTTCTTGCAGATTTAATGCTACAGCAGGAGCCGCCGCACCAGAGATTATCGGTTCAGCCTTTCTTAATGTCTCAAACATTTCAAGCTTAGCCTTTTCAGGCGTGACTTCTGCGTTATCTAATAAAGTTTCTAATTTAGTGTTATCACTGAAACCTAATTCAGTCGCATAACCTCTTATAGTTTTCTGTCTTTGCAGCTCGCCCTGCAACTTTACATTAGCTGCATTTTCAGCTTCTAGTTTTAATAATCTTAGTTCTTCTTCAGTCATTTTTTTTAATTCCTCGTCATTAGGCTTTACTTCTGAGATTACTGGCTCTGAGCTGTTAAGTAAAGTTTTTTTATAGTTTTTTTCAAAGTCGCTCAGCGACACAACCTTAGCCCCTGCAAGTGCTGGCACAGCAACGAAGCTTAACTCGTAAGGCTTATGCTTAGTAACTTCATATACTGGCCATTCCTCATCCTCATAAGACATCGTTCCGATTTCTTCAGAGTCTAATATCTCCGTACCCACTGAAACACTGTTCCAGTATCCATCCTTAATCTTTCTTAAATTCTCTTGGCCCTCTTCGCTACCCGAATCAATCTTCAGGAGCATAAACTGAGCATCTGCCCTAACCACGCTGCCGATTATTGCATCTATAGTAAATGAAGCATGGTCTCTTAATACTGGGATGCCGTTCCCTAGCCTTGAATAGTCAATCTGGGACTGCGGATTGAATTTTAAAAACTTATATGCATCCTTGCTGTAACTTGAGTTTTCTCGGTCATAACGAAGGATAGTTTCGCTAGTCATGTATTCGACTAAGACCTCATTATCTGCTAATTCCTTGCCAGCTAGAAATATCTCGGCTGCTAGGTTTTCGCCCTTCTTGAAACTAAAGCTTAAATTAATTTTCGACATGGTTTTTTATTCTCCTGTTCCTGATTGGTTTTTATCTCTGCCAAGATCATCAGCTGGATCTCCATCATCGTAGAGTCCTTTAGCTGTTTTGTCTCGTTTATAATCTTCTCTCTCTTTCATAAGCTCTTCGTAAGTAGAATTACTGTATTCAGCGACCGCATCTTTGTAACTTAAGATCCCGAGCCTCATCATTTTCTTGAGAGCTTCAGATTCCTTCACTGGATCAAACATAAACATCGCTTCAAATCTTGGTCTTGGAAGTTTACCTATTTTTAAATCATATTTCACGCTTGCGTGCTTAATTATTTCCTTGAAAATATATCGCAGAAGCCTATACACTACGCCGTTTCTTAACATCTTAGTCCTTTTTAAAAATGGCAACATCGCTCCCCTAAGCGAACTAAAATTAACGCGAGCAAAATTATTAGTTAGTAATGGCTCGGGGACGTGAGTTCCGACTGCTATTAAACGCCCATTGACCTCATGGTACGACTGATATTCATCGGTTTTCGGCTGGGATGGAAATGAAGCTTCAAAACCCTCGCCAAGCTCTAGAACTGTTCCATCTGTTGCCGTGTCAATGCGTGTCCTTTGAGGGTTTAACGGCATTATATCTGGCTTGCCTGAGTTGGGTGCATTGCCAAAAATAGAGCCAAATCCAGCCTTCTTTAAAACCATTGCAAACATGCCGCTAAGCGTCTGCTTTCTAAGCTGGCTCCTGTCGTATTGGTTCAATTGGTCAAGCCTTACTATTACAGGCGTTAATAAAGGCATTGCCAAGCCCTGTGCTGGTCTGTTTTTTAGCGAATAACTTAAATGATGAATCTGCGAAGTTGGTATTTCTATAACTTCCATTTGATTGATTAGGTTTTCACCGTTGGGATGAGCTTTATAAAAGAAATAGCTTACTATCCGCCCTTGAACATCATAGCGAATCCCTTTATCTATATAGCTTCCGTCCTTACTTTGCTGAGTGAAAATATTATCTCTTGCGAGTTGGTCATACTCTATGATCTGAAACGTGCATCCGAACGGCGATCTGTAATCTACACGCTTGCGAATGAAAACATCACCATCCTTGAGCATTAGATATAAACAGTTCCAAATAAACTCATCAAAATTAAATTTATTGTAAAAATCAATCGCTGTTTCTTCTCTAGCCTCGCTGAAAATCTCAGAGAGTGTTTCTCTGTCCTTATCAGAGGCTTCTAACTTAGAAAAATCTAGAGTAATATAGCTCCCGATGGTGTAATCACAATACAGAGTCAAGGCATTGGTCGCAAGCTCGTTATTCTCAGCTAAATATCTTGATCTAGCGATTAAACTCTGCCTGCTGAAGCCGTATTCAGCATTAGGACTTACGTTTACGTTGTACTGCGTTGAAATGCCGTGCTTATAGCTTGCGGAGCCCCCCTCATAACGCAAATTAAAAAGTTTTTTAAGGGTTTTGAACATCTAAAAATAGCCCGTGTCAATTGCTGGATTAAAGACAGCGACACCATTCGATTGATTAGCTTCCTGACTCATCCAATTAGCAAGCTTGATAGCCTCATCAACGCCGTAATTCTCGACTTCCTTATCTCCGTGCTTAACTCGCTTACCGCTCAGAATCTGAGTTTTAAGCTGTGAAACATCGGCATTAGTAAAATTACCGTCTATGTCTGGCATGATTAATCATCGAACGCACTAGGAATGCGGCTCTGACTCCTTACAGGCTCATTATAAGCCTTCTGTTCTGTTATGTCATTTACCTTTACTTCTGGCGAAGCTGGAGCTTTTTGGGCTGCCTCTTCTGCTGGCTCTTCATGCAGGTGCTTGAAATCAGAGATTAAAATATCATGAGCTAACACTGCATAAACCGTGCAATCAAGAACTTCATTTCTGATAAAGCCGTTTTTCTTTTCCCAAATTGGTCTGCCTGAATTTTTTGAATGAACTTTAATTTCACTCGTTAATTGAATGAAGACTTCGTCGTCAACATCAAATGGGAATACTAGCGAACCCTTCTCGCAGACAGCTAATTCATAGCGTGAATATAAATTTTCTTTTGCTTTAAACGTATTTAATCGATGAACTGGCAGTTTCAAAGATCCATTCTCAACAAATGTCTTCCCTAGATAGGTTCTAGGATCATCGTGCTTAGACTCCCCCTTGATGAACTGAAAATTTTGGTTAGAGCCAGCCAAGAACCAAGCATGTGCGATTTTCTCAGCCTGATAACCAACGTCCAAAAAACCTGCGGAGATATGCATCATCCTGAAAGCTACTTGATAAACCTTATTAAAACTCTCTGCTAGAAATGGAACTAAAGTGCCTTGAACATCCTCCCAATTAACGCCCATGACTTTATTACGTTCAACAAAATACTGTTTACCATTTCTATCCCAGCCCCAGACAGTGCATTCTGCCCACGTTTTTTGGAAGTCATACCCTGCGGTAATGTGAGTAATTTCAGTCGGCAGGCGACTTGGAAGATACTCTGTTTTATTTAGCTTGAGCATTTCGATATCAGCCTCTATTACTATTTTGCTGTATGGTAAACCTAGAACAGTATTAGTATAAGTGATTAATTCTGCCTCTTTGCTCTGAGCTTGCTCCCAATCTCTCAAAAGCTTTTCCCAGCTTGAGCCTATGCCCTGCACCGTCATAAACTGGTTATTATGAAATGATCTAAACTTATCTATCCGACTGGGATTCTTGCAAATATATTTTCCAGCTTTGACTATAAAATCTCTGTCTGTCTCCTCAATCACCCCGCCACAGCTAGGACACGCAAACGCATAAAATCCTTGAACGTGATCCATGATTGCATTTTTGGGTTCAAGTTGATGGTAATGATTACAGTGCGGACATGGAACGCTCCAGTATTCCTGCGAGCCTAGCTGGAACTCCCTCCAGACTTTGCACTCGACTTCTTTATCCTCCGATTTTACTGAAGGCGTGCTGGGAATAAGCCTCTTTGAACGCTTATCATAAGTGGATCTTCTTTTTTCGACTAGCTTTACTGGGCAGCCTTGATTTTTAATATTAATAGGTGCGTCCCTAACTTCCTCCAGCACTAGGATCTGGCAGTCAATATTAGACATCGCGGTCACAGACTGCATCGACATGAAACATAAATACGCTTTACCGAAGTTCAGAAGCTTGATAGTATCTTTAGCTTTCTTAGCACCTTTCTCTTCCTTAACCTCGCTAATCATGCCGACTAGCTCAGGCACCTGCTCTAAAATCTTATTTACTCTGACCTCTCTAATCCTTTCTAGTAGCTCATCATTCGCAACGGCATAGCCTATATTCCCAGTTCCTATGACCATATAGAACCCAGTCGCAATCTCACAGAAGGTCGACTTGCCCATCTGAGAGCCGAACATTAAAACTATATCTGTAACCTTAGAATTAAAATCAGCTGAGCGATACGGCTCTATCATGTGCGGCGTTAAGCTTAGATCAAGAGGGCCAGCCCTTGCTCCCCTGAGCCGAACATTAGATTCAGCCCATTCAATCAAGGACATTTTATAGCGAGACAGTTTTATAGAGTTTTTAAAAATCTTGCTAGCGACTTTGCGAGCATTTGCTTTTGAACGTTTATTGTAATCCAGATCAGGATTAACATCTATAAACTCAGAACGTTTCAATCATTTTCTCCTTGAGTTTTTCGACTATTAAACTTGCAGTATCTAGAAGCTGGTCGTAATTTTGGCTTTGACATTTCTCTGCGATCTTGAACGGCAGATCATCTAGCAGCTGAGCTATGCCAGTTACCTTCTCTTTAAACTCTTGCTGTATGTCTTCAATCTTAACAAGCTCGCCAAGAGCCTGAGCTAAGTCGACCCTTGCCTTCTGATTAGCCAGCTCTAATTTCTCAGCCTCTAGAGCCTCCTTGCGGCTTATGGCTATCATTGCAGTGTTAGCTTCTTGCTTTGCTTCTGATCTAACACTCAGCAGCCCTTCGATTTTCAAGTAAGATTTTTGATCTAGAAATTTTCCAGTCGATTCAGAATAAAGTTTAGTAGCTGGATTGCTGCGATCAAGTTTAGTGCTTACATCGATAGCCCAATCTGGGTGCTTGAGATAAGTAACCTTCCCTCCTGAAGCTCGCGGCTCAACTCTCTTTAAATGATCTGGGACTAGATTCATCTTGTCAATCCATCTAGAGCAAGCAGCACGACTGATATCTACAAGCTTGCACGCCTCTTCAAGTGTTAGCCATTTAGCTTGCTTAGATTTTTGACCCATTTTTAATAATATTAGTAAATTAAATAAAGTTTAGCAAGTCGATTTCAAAGCCCTTTATCCATGAGCTTTTAATTCTATTTTATACTTGAAACCCCTTCGGTTAGACCATTTAAGGTATCTCTATTTCTTGAAACCCCGTAGGTAAAACGGTTTTATAAAACTTCTTACAATAGAAATGCCGCAAGGCGGCGGAACCCGCCTTCTTTTTACCCTCAAGTAGAACCTAATAGGGGGGGGTAGGGGGTAATTACATTGTGATACAGCCCAAGACCCAATACCCAAGCCTGTTTCATTATTCAATAAAACATCAATTCATTCAATACCTGCACTGGGATTGGGTTTTAAAATAAAGAAAGTTTACAAAACGCCTGCAACCTGCACTCAGATTAGCTTTGTGAAACCCTGTCTCTGATTGGGTCTGACGTTTGTAATATCTGTAAGAGAAAACGTAAGATTAAAGACCTGCATGGGAAGCCAGATAGAAGGCTCTTTCTTACATATTACATATATATATCTATATAATAATAATAATAATAAGAGAGATATATAATGATAATTACCTCTTCATTTGTTTATATATAAGTGTTTTCGCGTAAGATGCGTAAGATTGTAAGATTTCTTTTGTATTGATCTCCCTGATTGGGTTTTTATCATCTTACAAAAATCTTACAGATCTTACACGGCTAGTATTTATCTTGAATGTTGATTTTAATTGCAACTTTTTGCATACAATTAGCTACTAAAATACTAATAAAATATCCCATTGTTGGGATATTTTATTAACTTTCAGTTGGTTTATGGTGTATTTTTTCAATGAGATATTTTATTAATTAAAATATCCAATCAGTAAAGATATGGTGTATTTCTTTTTAAGTATGCTGCGAGTAGCTATGATATTCTGAGATATGAGATATAAAAGGAGTAAAAATATCATATGGATCTAGTAGATTTTTTTTGCAAAGATGGCGACTCAGACGAGACACAAACGAAGCGAAAATATACCGCAGTAAAGATCGATTCAGAAACCTTTAGCTACCTTAAGTCGGTAGCTGAAAGAAACGGACTGAGGGCTACTTCTTTAGCGAATTTGTTGCTATCAGACTTCGTAGAGAGGATAAAAAAGAAGAAAAAAGCTCCCATCAGTAAGGATGTTCGCGGCGACAATCATTCTAAGTTTTTCGATGATGATGATGATGCAGGCGAATTTGAAGGGGTAATATGACAAAAAAAAGACCTGCGAGGCTGGGGAGCAATGCAGGTCTTTCTGATTATTTTTTACCCGATATTTGTTAAGTTCTGGTAAAATAAAACTTGCCAGCTAATTCAAAACTGGCTGGAGCCTTTTTCTAATTTACGATGTCCCTTAATTGCCCCAGATCTCCCGAGATTCTGGGGTTTTTTATTTTTTATCGTTTGCTAAAAAAGTAAAAATAATTTGTTCTAAAGTTTCAAATTTGCCTTTCAGCTCTGAAATTATCCTAGATGATTCTTTCAGTGGCCCTAATTCTCGTTCTAATCTTTGTTCTAGACTGGTTTTCATGCTATTTATGTCTGTTTTCATTTCGCTTTGTGAGTCTAGAATTTGCTGGAAGTCTCTCCTAATAATCATTTTATGAAAACCCCAAAAAACTAAAGCCGAGACTAAGCCTGTTCTAATCAGCTCCCACGCTGTGACCCCTTGCAAGAAAAAAGTTAAATCCATTATTTTATTTTACCAGCAAAAAAAAGCACTTAGATCAGGTGAGGCGATCTAAGTGCTAAGGTTTCTGTACTCTTAAGATTTTAACAGATTTGCAGGTGGATCTTCATTCTGAAACCTCGACGCGAGAGCTAATCCACTTTTCATCGTCCATCAATAGAGTAAAACCTCCCTTTACACCTTCTATAGCCTTGTAATTACATTGTAATAACAAGTTTTGGACTAAAAAGATGTTCCACGAATCGCCATCTACGACAAACCTAAACTTTCTAGGATATCTACAATATTTAATTTCCCTTAAAACAGGTAAAAGAACGCCAGTAGTACCCCCGATAAACCTATTAATCGTAAATGCTAGAAGGTTAAGCGTTGCGGCTATATCGTGATCAGAAAGATCTGCCTGCATAGCTTCTTCAAGCAAATTAGCTATTAATTTACCCTCAGATAAATCCATTATAAACACCCCTCCACTAGAGCTAGCCCCATAATCAAGCCAGAAAGCCCAAGCCCAAGAAGCAGGGCCACAGTTGCTAAGAACAGTTTTTCATCTCCAAGCTCAGGGCCAGCCATTAAGTTTTCTATAGTTTTTTTAATAATTTCTCGCACGTTCGATCTCCTCTCTCCAGTTTTTAATTTCTTCTTTTAAATTAGCGTAATCATACGTTTCTTCGCCATTATTAATATGCCGACCCCAAATGACAGTTAAGCCAAATTTATATATTATTTCGACATATTCTGTCACTTGCGTGACTTTCTGAACATGCATTGATTTTATTCTGGGGTCGCGTAAAGCGAATTCAATCAACCATTTATGAAAATCCAGTCTAGTCATCTTCTGGCTCCTTAATTAAGTCGCTGACCGTGTGGCCAGCTCTGATAAAGTTCATAATCAGAGCTGCGATAAAATAATCTTGGGTCACTGGCCCTCTAATTCTATTTAGAAGCTCGACTGTTGCTGGCTTTAGCCTAATATTAGATGTTGGTTTTCTCAACTTTTACTCCTCTTTTGTTTAATTCAAATCCAACGTTCAGATCCGCCCAAATTTGCGGCAGTCTTACAGGACTAGCCGTGATTTTAATATCGTAATCTTCTTGATGATAAGAGCTGCGGATCTCGTTTCCAAATTCATCAAAGCACCCAGAATCAGATCTGGCTATTGTGTGATTGCTAACTCTAACCGTTTTACCTTTAATCTCAAAGTAAAACGACTCTCTAGAATTTGAGCTTTTAATCTCAGGATGATCCGCTAAAAAATATTCTAGCTCTTTAATTTTTGCCGCATATTCAGCGGCTTTCTCTTTACTTGGTCTCCATTTTGGCATAATTTTTATCCTCATCGTTAAGCCCAGTTCGAGCTTCTGTAATACCTTTCTTGTCTTAATTTATCGACCGAGAAACTTCCTATGCTTTCTTGAGCTTCTTTTTTCGTTTCAAAGAACTCGCCATGCTCCCCATGTTCTAATAAAGCCTGCTCTATGTAGATAGAACGAAAATCAGACCAAGTCGGCTCGTAAACCCACAATCTATATTTCATTTTACTTTTGCCAGAAGCTCCTAGTTTCTGAATCTGCTCCCAACCTAAGCTATCTATTGTTTCTTGAATTTTATCTTTAATTGTTTTCATAGTTTCCTCCTTAATCGTTCATGCAAACAAAATAATAATTACCTTCTTTTTCGATCTGAGCTTTTTTCTTAGCCTGCAAAACTGCAGAAAAAAGCTTATTAGCTTCTTCTTCAGTTTCCAGCTGTAGCAAAACTTCTCCAAATAAAAAAGTGCAATCTATGATGTTTATATCTAAGTTTTTATTAAGTGTATTGATTAGTGCTTGTTCTCTCATGTAATTAATATACCAAAATAGTGCATACACTTGCACGCACTATTTATTAATTTTATTTAATTTACTAAAATTGATAATTGGGCTTAAAAGAACTTGGGAGAAATAAACAAAATGAAAAAAATAATAATTGCAGCGAGCTTACTAATCTGTAACAGCGTTTCGGCTGATATGTACCAGATTCAGGATTCACAGAATCGCCTAAACCAGCTTACAATACTGGAACCAAAATATAAATTAGCTAAAGAAAAGGCCATAAATTCGCATAGAGATATCTGCCACGCTATCAGCGACTTAGAAAAAAGCATAAGTGCGGCCAAGAGAGCAGACAGATCAGAGAATAGGGCCAGTGATACGACTATTGATTTTAAGCTCTATCACCCGACCGAATACATTGCTGAAGGATCTCGCAGAGCTGGAATAACGTATTATGGGAGTGCTAAATAATGTTAAGTTATGCTGGCATGAGCAAGCTAATCGCTTTGCTAATCACTTTAGAAGGCTTTTCAGCCTGTGCTTACTGGGACGTCTCTCAATATTCAATAGGCTACGGCACCAGAGCTAATAGCAAGTATGAATGCATTGATAAGAATGCAGGTAAATCTAGATTAATTAACCATTTGCAGGGAGACATTAAATTCATAAAAAGCGTATTTTCAGCTAAAAATAGTAAGCCAGAGGAGACAGAGATCATCGGACTCGCTAGCTATTGCTATAACATGGGTCACAACGGATGCAAGAAGGCTGTTCAGCTTGCCGCGAATGACGAACATCGGGCCGCCAGCTGGGTAATGCGACAAGAAATTAAAAAAGGCTCAGGCTATGAAGAAGGACTAACCATCAGGCGAGCAAAAGAAACAGCCCTGCTTCTAGAGGCGGCAGAAAAGCCAAGCTTCACCGAGTGGATAATTAGCGGCTATGACTATTAATGAAACCACGGATAAACTTAAAGACCAGCGAGAACGGTTATCTAAGGAAGTTTTAAGCTCACCAGTGAAAACTAAATTAGCTAAACTTATCTCGCTGTGCTTAAAGCGTAAGATAAAGCCTGATTGAAATTAGCACGGATATGCCTGCGAAACGTAACATGAGCGACTCGCTCGAATTGAAATTTCTTTTTAACCTTGAGCGAATCTCGCAGTGTATATAGCCGCCAGATATTGCGGCCCGATACCATGCTTAAACCCACGTCTTGACCATTCTCTGTCTCTATAAAGTATCTGGTCTTTTTCGTCTTTTTACTGGCTAGACTACTAGCCCAGATGCTGGGATTAGAAAGCCTATTACCGAACTTCTTGCGTGCAAATCTGGTCGGTACTGCTAGCTTATTGCCAGTAAATGGCTTGCTGATCTGTGAAGATCTAGTCTCGCCGAGTGCATTCTGTCTAACAACATCGTCCTTCGTTCCTATTCCAGCTTTAAAATTAGGAAATTGGGCTTTTTTTGCTGGGATTATTCTAATGCCCTTCAATATCCAGCCTGTTTTAATTTTAAATGTTTTCTTAGCTTCGTTTAGGGCAGCTGGTTTTACATTGTTTTTAAGCGTGTCGGTTATGGCCTTAGCCGAAGCAAAGGGAAGCTGCTTCTTCTGAAGCTGGTTAAGCTTCCTAGAAAGGCTCTCGGTGTCAATATTTAGCTTAATTTCCATCTTGCGAACCAGTGTCTAAATGGATAATATCGAACTCCTCAAGTAATCGATCTAGTGTTTTTGATTTTTTTAAATCATTGAGAGAGGTAAACATAAGCTTAGCTAGAGCCTTCAGATCTTCGGGGACTTTGCTAGATTGCCTCGCCGATTGCAAGCCTAACAAGATCTCGGTGCTTGGCGTATTTGTTTCAGGATGGAAATCAGTCCAGTTGTATTTTTTTTCAAGCTTCCATAGTCTAGCTACTATAGTCGGAATATCTATGCCGTGATATCTGTACTCCAAGTACGAGTCCGATGTTTCCCTATTTAATTTAGCTTTGAGCCTATCAGCTATAATCTCATCTAATTCATTAAAAGTCATAGATTCATCTCCTGAATTGATTTTAAGAGTACATTATTAATCTTACCAGTATGATCGCATACTAGATTAATCTTGATCAATGTCTTACTGCTCTTGAGGCTTTTAACCAGCGTATAATCGCAGTAATCATCAGATTTCGCTAAGTGAAACACGTAGCCGTATTTCTTACCTATGCGTTCGATTCTAGCCTTCTCCAGCCCTAGACTAGAAAAAAAACCAGTAAGATCACGTCTAAGTTCGTTTGCTAGAAGCTTATATTCGGGTATTTTAGGC
>Ga0114969_10003512_pt1 | contig 12620 bp, 11 predicted proteins | sample M_130807_MF_Meta_FD_87316 | JGI IMG/M metagenome (GOLD analysis project Ga0114969, IMG submission 87316) | Freshwater microbial communities from Lake Montjoie, Canada to study carbon cycling - M_130807_MF_MetaG | ecosystem: Environmental > Aquatic > Freshwater > Lake | place: Lake Montjoie...
CGTCTTCTGCGGTATAAGAATGTGGCGCTGGCATATGCACGCACATCGCTTGGTCTAGCTTGGTACTGCCTTCTACTATCCAGCCTAGGCTTAGCTCTCTTGGCTTAATACTTTTTTTGTTTAGTGGCTGCCAGATTTTTTTAGATATCACAAAAGCTTGAGGGCCAGAAATTCGAATGATGCTTATAGCTGATGCCCCTGGTGAAGTAGCCTGAGCTACAATTGTTGAGCTATTTTTTTTCATGATAGTTTTAGTCGCGTTTTTTAATAACAATGGCGCGATGAGGGTCTTCGCCAATACTTTCTGTTATAAGACTTGGGTTGTCTGCTACCACCATATGGGCCTGGCGTCTTTCAAAAGAATTCATTGGCGGCAAGGTCACCGGCTTACCGGTAGACGTAATAGCGTCAATAGCTTCTTGAGTTATTTTTTGGACCTTCTCTATTCGCTCAAGCTTGTAGCCAGCAACGTCTATTGCTACAAAGTCACTACCTTCAAACTCACGGCGGCGAATTAGATTGAAAATATATTGCAGGGCTCTCAAGTTTTCGCCGTGCTTACCAATCAGAATTGCGTGGTCTTGAGTTTCTATTTCTAGAAGATTACTTTCTTCGTCAAGTGTAACGCTAGCTGTACAGCCGAGTTTTAAAAGTAAGTCTTCTAGTAACTCTTGGCTGTTTGCGTAGCTACTCATTACTTCCCCTTTTTGTTATTCTTGGCTTTAGATTTAGAGCTTTTGGCTATTTTCTTTTTTGGAGCTGATATTTTTTTACTTACTATCTGGACTTCTTCCATTTCTTCTACTTCTTCACGCATTATTATGTATTGCTGAGCAATAGATATGACGTTTGTAACTGTCCAGTAAAGTGGTAGGGCGGCAGGAAGTTTCCAGGCAATAAAAACTGTAAATACAGGAAACAAGTAGTTCATAGTCTGTGTGGCTTGAGCTTGAGCGTCTTTGACGCCTGGTACTTTTTTAGGAGCAAGCATTTTTACCTGAATGTACTGGGTAATACCAGCGATTATAGCCAGCGGAATACTTGGAGTGGCCATGTTTACAAAACCAAACAAGGTAGGACTAAAGCTACTTGGGTTTTGAATTAGCGACTGAATGTATGGAAGATTTTTAACAGGAATATAGAGTAGATTAGCAATGCTATCTATATTGTGAGTAGCTTGCTGGAAGACAAAGTATAGAGCAATTAAAAAAGGAAATTGAAGCAAAGCTGGCAGGCAAGCAGAAAAAGGGCTTATTTCTTTTTCTTTGTAGAGCTCCATAAGCATCTGAGACTCTTTGGTCTTGTCACCCTTGGCTTCTTTTTTGACTCTGGCTATGTCTGGTGCTAGAGCGGCCATTTTCTTTTGACCGTGCAGCTGTTTTGCAGTGAGTGGCCACAAGGCAAATCGAATTATTGCGGTAAGAATTATTACTGCTACTCCAAAGTCGTGGCCTGGTATAACACCATATATGAAAAATAAGATATTGAGCAGTGGTTGTACAAAAATTGTGGTCAGGAGCTGTTGCATTATGGTTTTACCTCTTTAAGTTTACTATTGTAGCTTAGATCTACTCTTGGTTCCACCCAAGGATTACATTTGGCAATTCTTTTGACAGCTAACAAGCTGCCTTTTAGGCTGCCGTTATGAATAATAGCTAGCTTAGTATACTCACTACAGCTTGGGTAAAACCTGCAGTAGCCGTGTGGATAGCGCTGTTTTAGCGGGCCATGATCTGGCGATAAGGTTTTTTGGTAGATAGTAATACTGCTGACTAAGATATTTTTCATAAAAACCTCTACTTCATTACTTTTAGATTCTTAAGGCCGTTTGTAACCAAGCTGGTGAGCTGGGTGTCGTTTAGGCTTTCTAGTGATTTCTTACCTGTAATAATTATAGTATATCCTGGCTCCATACTAGACCAATTGGTGCGACATATTTCATAAACTCGCCTTCTATCTCTGTTGCGGTCAACAGCACGCTTAGATACTTTCTTAGGAACAACTACCGCTAGTCGAGTGGTTACTACATGTGAGCTAAGGGCTTTGATGTATAGCTCTGGACTATTGAAGCTTTTACCAAATTTATAGGTTTTTGCGAAGTCGGTGGCCTTACTTAATCTAAAAGACCGAGCTATCATCTTAAGCAGATAGCTTAGTGCGCCCTTTAAGTGCTCGGCGCTTTAAGATGTTTCGGCCAGACTTAGTAGACATACGCTTAATAAAGCCATGAACTCTCATGCGCTTACGTTTTTTGGGTTGAAATGTTTTTTTACTCATAGGAATTTAAATGCTTCTTTTTTTATTTAGTTAGTGTATTTTAAGATAGAATTAATCTAAAGTCAAGTTATCCACCGTATTTATCCACATCCACACTAGGTTAACGGCGTTTTTGTTTTATGTTCGGTTGTGGAAAACTTTTTTTGGCGGTAGTATGGTATTAAAGTTAAATTTAAGAGGGGTGGTGAGATTTTGAGTGGTTCAACTGCAGATTTATGGCAGGTTGTTTTAGGCCAACTAGAGCTGAGTGTTTCAGCAGCTAATTTTAATACCTGGATAAAAACCCTGTCTTTATCAGAAGATGTCACCGACACGGCTACTATATACACACCCAACTTCATGTCTAAAAACTACGTAGAAAAGAAGTTTGGGCCGGCAATATATGAGGCTATAAATAAAATAAACCCTAGTATTAATAGCGTCACCTATGAAGTCAAAAAAACCGCTAAAAAAGACCGGGCCTTAGAAGATGTTTTTGATAAAAACCCCAATACTCAGGCTGAGCCCAGCAAAAAACCAACTCCTAGAGAAATAGTGCAAAAGCCTTCTTCTGGGCCAAGCCAAGCCACTACCCAAACAAGCCTACAGGCTAGCTATACTTTTGATACTTTCATAGTTGGCTCTAGTAACCGCTTGGCTTTTTCAGCCGCTCAGCTGGTGGTAGAAAAGCCCGGTACAGCCTACAACCCCCTATTCTTATACGGCCCGGCTGGTGTTGGTAAAACCCACCTCATGTGGGCTATTAGAAATGAAATAGCCAAAACCCAACCCAATTCCACTTCGCTATACATCACTAGTGAAGAGTTTATAAACGAATATGTAAATGCTATTCGTAAAGGTAATAATTTTACCAACAAGTATCGCCAGGCCGATGTTTTGTTTGTAGATGATATGCAGTTTATGGCTGGCAAAGAAAAAACCCAAGAAGAATTTTTTCACACCTTCAATGCCCTACATCAAAACGCCAAACAGATAGTTTTGTGCTCAGACAGACCCCCGAAAGAAATACCAACTCTAGAAGAACGTTTGAGATCGCGTTTTGAATGGGGTATGGTGGCAGACATTGCCCCACCAGATATAGAAACTCGTATTGCGATACTTTTAAACAAAGCGGCTTCACAAAACATACCGCTAGATCAAGATACGGCCGAATATATTGCTAATACTGTAGAAAACAATATTCGCGAGCTAGAAGGTGCTCTCACAAAAGTTATTGGTCACAGTAGAGCCCTAGACCAGCCCATTAGCCTAGAGCTGGTGCAGCTAGTGCTTGGCAATATTTTACCTAAAAAACCCCAACTCAGTGTTAAGAGTGTTTTAGAAAAAACAGCTCAATACTACGAAATAAGCCTGGCTGATATTTTGGGTGTCAAAAGAGGTAAAGATATAGTTTTGCCGCGCCAAATAGCAATGTATATAATGCGCGAAGATTTGCACCTTAGCTATCCTAAAATCGCTATAAATCTAGGCGGCAAAGATCACACCACAATTATGCATGGGGCCAAGAAGATTGAGAAAATGTACAAGACAGATAGTGATTTTGCTGCAGAGCTAGGTCAGCTTAGGGAGTTTATAAATGCTTAGGTGTATATGTGGATAAGTATGTGTATAAGTTGTGTATTGTCTGTGAATAGATGTAAATATATACACAATATATGCACAGATGGTACCTAGTGAAGTATTAGTACTTGTGTATATACCGGGCTTATCCCTATCTTATACCACCACCGCCCACAAGCTCATGCACATACTAAAAACACCAATAAATACTGATTCTAAGGCTAAAAAAGTATTTATACACACTTTCCACATAGCCTATTACTATTACAACTTAAAGAATATATACTATTTAAGAAAAGGAACCATATAAATGAAACTCTCTGTCTTACAAGAAAACTTAGATAAAGCTCTAACAACAGTCTCAAGACTAGTACAAAGCAATAACTCCCTACCAGTACTTGCAAACATCTTAATAAAAACAACAGATGGTAGATTAGAGCTACAATCAACCAATCTAGAACTAGCAATATCTTATAAGATAGGTGCGAAGATAGAAAAACCAGGTAGTCTAAGTGTTCCGGCTAAGCTTTTTTCTGATCTCATACACTCAACTCCAAATGACAAGATTCAGCTAGTAGCTCTAAAAGACAATTTAGAAATTCACACCAATCAGCTCAACTCTACCCTAAACGGCATTAGTTCTAGTGATTTTCCTCATATACCAGACGTAGAAACCAAGAAGAAGTTTAAGGTATCAACCAAAGACTTCATAACTGGTCTAGAGTATGTGCTCACCTCTGTAAGCTTAGATGAATCGAGACCTGTTTTAGCAGGGGTTTATTGCAAGGTAGAAAATAACGTTTTGGTTTTTGCTGCGACAGATAGCTACCGCTTAAGTCAGTACACTATAAAAGCTAGTGGTCTTGAGGATATGGAAATAATTATCCCCCACCGAACCATTCAAGAGCTTATAAGAATAGTAAAAACAGAAGATATTTCTGAGATAACAATTGGCATCACTGATACAGAGATAGTTTTTTATACAGACAGCATTACCCTTACTTCACAGCTTATTGACGGTTCGTACCCAGACTATACAAAAATAATTCCCAAATCTAGCCCAGTTAAGATTGAGATAAGTAAAGATGACCTGGTTAGTGGTCTTAAGATAGCTAGCTTATTCTCTAGAGAAAACGCCCACACTATTCAGCTGAGTGTATCAAAAGACAAGCTTTCTATTACCTCAGAAGGTGCTCAGATTGGTAAAAATATTTCTAGTATTCCTGTAAAAAATACTGGTGAAGCCCAAGAAATAAGCCTAAATGCCCGCTACTTAATAGATACTATGTCTAGTATTGTTGAAAAAACCGTTGTTATTACCATGCAAGACAAGCTAGATCCTTGTGTTGTATCGGCTCAAAAAAACTCAAAAGATAACTTTCATATAATCATGCCACTCCGCAGCTAGGTTTTAGAATGATTACTAGCCTAAAACTAAGACAGTTTCGCAATCATAATAATCTAGAGCTAGATTTTCATGACCCGCTTGTTGTTATTACCGGTCAAAACGCCATAGGAAAGACCAATATACTAGAAGCTATCTATGTGAGCTCGCTAACTAAGTCATTTAGGGTTAGTGACTACAAGCTAGTATCTAGAGGCAAAGATTTTTTTACCATAGACAGGGTTCAGGACGATCAAAACATACATGTTAGACTCACCCTGAGTGGTAACTCAAAAAATAAACAAATAAGACTCAACAAATCAAATATTACCCAGCTAAGCTTTATTGGTAAATTTCCTGTTACTTTGTTTGAGCCAAACGACCTTGGGCTTTTTACTAGTGGGCCAGGAGACAGGCGCAGGTTTATAGATAAAATTATTTCTCAAACAGACCCTGTCTATCTTCAAAACTTAAGAGACTATAAGCGCATACTGGCACAGCGCAATAGTTTGCTTAGAAGTTCTAAGAAGTCGTACAATAAAAATCTCAAACAACAGCTTTTTGTGTACAACATACAGCTTTCTGAGCCTAGCGAATATATCACTAGTAGTAGACGCGACTTTACTAGCTCTATTAGTAGTATTGTTTCTAAGTATTACTTAAGTATTAGCGGCCAGAAACAAAAAATTACAATTGACTACCAAGGGTCTTCTGAAAACAAAGATGATTTTATAAGAAAACTCGAAAAGAGCCAAGACCTAGATATTGCCAGTGCTCGTAGCAATGTTGGGCCACATAGAGAAGACTTCACAACCCTGCTTGGCGGAGAAGTTCTGGCTGACACGGCTTCACGTGGCGAGCTTAGGAGCTTAGTTTTGGCACTCAAGCTTGCCGAGCTAGACTATATAGAAAAATGCCTCTCAGTGCGCCCTACCTTGCTCTTAGACGATGTATTGAGTGAGCTAGACCCCACTCGCCAAGAATTTTTACTGTCTCAGCTTGGCCGTCAGCAAACTTTTATCACCACCACTCATTTACCTGAAAAAATGATCAAAAATTTTCAGCACATAACACTACCACTATGAGTCTAGAGCCAATTAGTTTTAACAAAAAAGATGTTACCAGCAAGCTTGGTACTATTAGTGAAATAAAAAAAATAATATTTGAAATAACTGGTATTGAGGTTCAAATAAAAAAACTAGACCCACCCAAGATTGTTATAGTTGTAGATAATTCCCCTGCTGCTAGTGAGCTAAATCTACAAAAAAACATGGTATTAAGAGGCCTAGAAGATTATGGTATTGAAAGTATTATGATCAAGACTGTCTAGCTAGGTTTGTAGCCGGCAGGAAATTCACTACGCAAATCTATGGCAGTATAGTCAAGTATGTAGTTATTTAAATTTATATTTTTAGAGCGTAGGTATTCAAGAGCTTGATTGGTGTATGTCCTTAGGTCGTTAAGGTACTTTTGTCTTTCTTGAGGTGTTGCAGGTAGTGCACTATCACCAGGTTCAAAAAACTTCATAGTGATATTTATTGTGGCAGGCTGCTGAATTCCTTCTGCCGGAAAAGCATAGCTAATCTTGTACTTGTCGGTTTCGTGAGGTAATACATCTACTATGGGGTCGTCTGGAAAAGTTTCTCCAGATGAAGCCTGTTCGTTATACATTTTTTTCTCTGCCTCTGACAGCTGGCTGTATTTTATTTTTTTAACAGTCATCACTATGTTTGAGTTTAGTAGTGAACCGTCTTTTGACTTAATGTTATTTAAAATCAAAGCATACTTACCCGGCAAAGGTGTTGTTCCGATAGTAATTTTTAAAGTATCGCCGTTTATTTCTATTGTATTGATGCTTTCAAAACTAAACATAGCTACATCTTGAGGGTTTTTATTAAAACTATCTTCTATATATTTCTTATCTAGTTCGCGATTATATTTTATATTTAAAACACCCAAAGAGTCAGGAAAACTATCTACATTTGGAGATGTTTCTACGATTCTAAAATTTAAAAAATAAAATATCCCATAGCCAATACCAATAGTAGCTATAAAAATAATGGTTGCTATGAGTAATTTTATTTGTCGAGGGCTTATTTGCATAATGTTCCTTTCATATTATTTAAGGTAATTTTTCATAAGCATCAAACAGTCCTTTACCTAGACTAAGCATGGCCTCACCTTGCTCAAATATTGCCGCATTTGCAGCAGGACAACTCTCTCTTTTGCAGGCTGGCCTACTGTCACCCGCAGCCACGTCTATATGTAAATGGGCTGATCCACAACCTTCAGCGCCTTGCCCAACATATCCTATGATCTGGCCGGCAGTTATAGCATCACCCTTTTTTACTAATGTTTTAGATATAGACATATGCAAATAGCTTACTGTAACACCCTTTGTTTCATCAAAAATAGAAACCAAGCGACCTGGGCATTTGTCTTCACTAACACTTACTACTTTACCTGGCAATATTGATATTACTGGCGTATCTGGGTCAGCCATTATGTCAAAAGCAGCATAGGGGTGTCCACCTCGACCCATAGTGCCATTGTTAAATTGTTTGCCATTCAGCTCGGTCATTCTTGCTTTTGTGGTCTGAAGTGGAAAACCGACAAAACCGGCTGCTTGACCTGTTGCGCCAGTAGAATTACAGCCCTCCGTCGTTGTTAGTTTAGTGGGGTCTGGTACCGCACCTGCACCATAAAGCTCTAGTACTTGTTGACCAGCACTAGCTCTTTTAGCTTTTGCAGATTCTGATTGGTCTTTTGGTCTCTCAAACTGGGTCATAAAATAGTCTGACGACGAACGCAGATCTGGCGTAAGACGAATACCTGCATAGCTCGCATCTATCTCTTTTATTAGAAAATCTAACTGAAGAGCCAGGTCACCCTCTATCTGAAGACCCCGTGATCTTGCTAGGTCTACTAAGCCCTGTTGTCGCCCACTAGATGTCCATTGCGCGATACCGTAGCCGGTCTTATTGTTTACCGTTATATTGTCCCTGTCGCCCTCTGGTGTAGGAGTGCTTTGAACTCTTTTTGGGTTTACTCCAGACTCACTTATTAGGTTACCAATTATGCCCGCAGACTGCTGAGGAGTAAAGCCCTTACTCACAAAGTAGTTAAATGCTTTCTGTTGGTTGTCTGAGCCACTTAGATTACCACCCGAAACCGAAGGATTTTCACATTGGCAGCTGGCACCACCAGTAACTTGCTTGGGGGCTGTTGATATTTCTCCAGCTGTACTTACTACTCCCCCAGCAACAGTACTAGCAAAAGATGGTCTACCTGCTTCAGTAAAAGGGTGTACTCCTAGGTCGCTTATATATTCTGGGTGAGCGGTAACTACACTAGCCCAGTCGATCACTGTATAGCCACCGGCTGCTGCATTGCTGGTTAATATGTTGTTGAGTGAGGCAAAATCAATAGGGCTTGATCTCTGAGCGTTATTTACACCTATATTTACCCAGTATACTTTTGCGGCTGGGTTGCTGGCTTTTATTAGAGCTGTAATTGCAGCGATATTTGTAGGGTTAATTGTGCCATTGGTACCCAATTCAATAATAATAGTGCTGGCATCTTTCCATCTTGCAGCATCTTTCTCGAATACAGAAATGCCATCTAGCTCTGTGCCACCACTAGAAAGCCTACGGCTGTCTTTGGCATCAATATCAACACTAGAGAACCCTTTTTCTGTAAGAGCAGAAGTGAGCTGAGTAGATGTACCATTTGATATGGAGTCACCTATTATAAAAACTTTGCCCGTACCAGTACCGCCACCGGCCGTACTAGCCGCATTAGAGCTAGCCCCCACACAGTCAGTAGGGTCATAGTAAAAGCTTCTCTCTAGTTCAAATCTTTGAGTACTATTAAAAGCCAATGCATGAAGTGGAGTGGCAACTAGTACTAGAGCCATAAAAATTATTAGGTTTTTGAAAGTTTTCATCATCTAGTCTCCATAGAAGTTAATGCTGGGCTCATCTCTGGTGAAGTTATTACTTCTTAGCCACAATGCTATTTCTGGCGGTAGAGTTGCTTGCAGCCGAGGAGTTATATAGCTACCACCTTCTTGAGTATTGTACTCACCGCCTTCTGCCGCAATAGCCCAGCCATCATTTGTTTTTTTAAACACTGCAAGCTTTTTGGTGTTAAGCACTGGGTCTAATAGTATTGTAGCAACTATCCAGCCATCTTTGGGCTTGAGCTCTTGTACTACTTTTGCATTAGTACCAAAACTCTTGTAAAAATCTTTATATTCTAGCTCGATAATAGGTATAGCTACTAAATCTGCCTTAATACTTGAGGTATTAAAGTCTTTTGATTCAAAAACCCCACCTTTTGGTACAAAGCCGTATTTTGTAATGCTATAAATATGGTCACCAGACCTTAGCTGTATGGTGTCTCCACTACTTATGCTGTGAGTCTTACCATCTATTGTAAGGGTGAAGCCAGGCTGATTTACTTCTACAAGTACTTTAGATTTTGGTATAAAAAACCAAGCCACTGCAGAGAGTACTAGTACCACCACAACAGCCAAGATGGTTTTGGTAGAAGGAATTCTAATATTATTTTCCATTCACCGACCAGTGCCAGGCTTCTGACGGTAAATTAAGTAGAAAGTATTTACCAGCATTACTTTTTAGCCAATTATAGCCAGATGAGCTCCTACTTAAAGTGCTACCATTCTGGGTGAAATCTATAGCCTCACCGCTACCATGATTTGATTCACCGGGTCTTGCTGTGGGTGGGCTACAGGTGCTTGATGAAGCCTCATAAACGTCTGCGCAGTTATTTTCTGTTCTCAGTTCGACCTGGCGCTGGTAGGTTCTGAACCCCCCTCCACCAAAAGTTATTCCGGCAGCACTAGCGTCTGCTAGCAGAGCTTTTAGATTGGCAGCAATAGACACATTTACTGTTATACCACCTACTTTACATAGTCTTATATTGTACTTTGGTACATTACTTACCCCATAGACGGTGTCTACGCCACCATCTTCTGTTCCTTCTGGGCAAGGCGTCGCGGTGGAGTCTCCTTGGGCTCCTGGTGGTGCTGGACCACCACCCACTGGCGCACCTACTGCCGCAGCACCGCCACCAGAGCCGTTGGCGTAGATACTCTCATCACTCTCATCACTACTTAGCTTGGTGAGGTAGTCCATTTGATAATTGTAGTAGGTATATAGGCGGTATCTAATAGCTTTTTCTTGGGTTTTGTCTTTTAGGTCTATCGCATCTACAAGTATAAATCTGCAATCATTCATTTTGGTGTATTCTGACTCTGGCTCATTGTCGGCTGGAAGTGGATAGTATTTAAAGTCTTTAGTGCCCGAATGATAAGCTAAAAGGGTCTTGCTGGCTATTTTCATTTTAAAACAAGCATCGTAGTGAGCAAACTTTACTTGATCTGCTTTGTCTTGATCTGTGGTGCCCTTTTTTATTTTTTCTATAAATTTATAGTTTTCTTGAGGGTCTAAAGCTAGCTCTTGGGGTGTGAAGCCCGCGGTGTCTATCGCGAAGTACTGGTCGCCGGTGCTGTCTGCCGCAAAGGCTTTGTTTCTTACCCCGCCCAAGTAGAAGCTAAGGTTGCTATGAATGCTGGCTAGTGATCTTAAAGGGTCTAGTAGTGATTTAAAACTACTAATTAGGGCTGTCTTGGTGGTGTTTGGGGTAAGGGTATTGTGCTGAAAAATACTTGCTAGAGAATTGATGTTTTTGGTATCAAAAAGCCTATAGGCAATACCCCGTTCTCTTTGCATTTGTCTGTCCATACTGTCGGCTCTTAGAGCAAGATCTTTGGCTTCGGCATCTGATAAAAATCTTCCCCCTGTCGCAATAGTATAGTCGTTGATTAGTTGGCGGTAGCCCATACTCTGGCGGTTGAAGTTGTCTGGCCCCGGCTCAAGACCAGAAACCCCGGTGTTTGAGCCTGTGCGCATAAAAGCTGTTATTATTTGCTCCATACCAAAATCACTCGTACTATTTATTACGCTTGGCGGCGAGTCTGCAACAATAAGATCTTTTAGTTCTTTGTAGGCTTGATTAAAGTTGTCTCCTGTACCAAAGCCAATTCTTTCAAAAAACCCAACTGTCACAATATCGGTGCAGGCAATACGGATATTATTAAATACCAAATCAGCACTAGCCCCGTCTTTTTTGGCATTGTAGGCTCTGTTATGAGTTGCTTCGGGGTTGAGCTGTACTCCGCCATTAGTATTGTATACATCTAGGGAGTAGGCAGTAGATGAGGCCCAGCTGTCGTTTTGAGTAATGCTGGCATTACTCTCTGTGTTACTGAGGGCATCAGCCTGGCGAGTATCGGTAAGAGTGACGTTTTTAACAGACCCTCGCTGGGCGCCGGTTAGCCTAGCCTCAATAGCTAGACGGGCATTTTTTTTACCCTCATCGGTAGAAGTGTCGTTAAATCCCCATATGAATGGACAAATAGTGCGAGCAAGATTGAGCTTAACAGCTTCTTTTTCTTCTTTGCTGCCATTAGGGGCAGAGTCTTTTGAAGGAATACTTATGTAGTCGCCAACATTTATGTCATAGGGGTCGGTACCGTCTTTCATAGCTTGGTACATTTTGTCTATGCCTTCTTGAACATTAAGGTTGTCTGAGCTTTTTGGGTTATTTAGCTTGTCAGATTTAATGCCTGGTAACCTGTCTTTAGCTTTTTCATATAGCTCAGTTAGCTTATCTATACCAGGCTTATAAAACTCAAAAGTAATTGTTTCTTCTGGGTCTTTTTTAGTTGTTACTCGGTCAAGTGTTTTACTACGCACGTATTTTTGGGTATCAGTAGGGCTGGTATTTACGTCTGGCGAATCCTTAGGTGCTGCGTAGCTAAGAGCAATATCGGCCTTCTTGTTGATATCTCTAGCAGTTGGCTGACGCCACAGCATATTAAAAAGCGGGTATTTTTGAGCAATACAGTAGCCCGCCGTGGCGTTACCACCTATTTCTGATATTGGGGTTTCTGCTCCAGTACTTTTGTTTATTATTTTATCTGGAATACTTCTTACTACTCCATCGGCAAAAATTCTTTTTTGAAGTTTAAGATCGTAGCTACAGTCATTTTTAGACTCACCTTGGTATTGAAACTGCGCCTTAGCCCAGTCAATCTTAGATAATTTTTCTTCAAAAGAGCCAGGCTCTGGTTTTTTGATGCCAGCAATTTCTGCGGCATTAGCGATGTTGCCATCTTCCACACCAATAAAGTTACTGAACCCCACTAATGCATCTGCTGCTATTGACGGCATTCCCTTGCTCTCAGCCCAGTTACCAGCCGTTGTTATGACAAACTCACGGGTTTTTTTGTCTGTCATAACGTTTTTAAGAGCATCCCAGGCCCCGCCATTGAGTATATAGGCTATTAGAAACCCAAAAAAAACAATTGGTA
>Ga0114969_10003513_pt1 | contig 12620 bp, 13 predicted proteins | sample M_130807_MF_Meta_FD_87316 | JGI IMG/M metagenome (GOLD analysis project Ga0114969, IMG submission 87316) | Freshwater microbial communities from Lake Montjoie, Canada to study carbon cycling - M_130807_MF_MetaG | ecosystem: Environmental > Aquatic > Freshwater > Lake | place: Lake Montjoie...
CCTCCTCGCCGCCGATCAATTCGACGACCACGTCCACATCGGGCCGTTCGGCAATCGCGAGTGGATCGTTCTCGAACGGAATCGCTGAGAGATCAACGCCCCGGTCCTTTTTCCGTTCGCGCGCAGACACCGCCGTCAGGGCAATGCCGCGCCCGGCGCGCCATTCGAGGTTTTGGGCGTTGCCAAACAGCACCTTCGCCACGCCCGCTCCGACGGTTCCAAGACCCGCAAGGCCCACTCGCAGCTCACCCGTCATTTCGCCGCTTCCATCCCTTTGGAGTTGCGTCCCACATCGCCCAGGAAACGGCGCACATTGCGGGCAGCCTGCCGGATGCGCTGCTCGTTTTCGACCAGAGCGATACGGACATAGCCTTCGCCATATTCGCCAAAGCCGATTCCCGGCGACACCGCGACCTTGGCTTCGATGAGCATCTGTTTGGCGAATTCCATCGACCCGGCCTGACGGAACTGTTCGGGAATCGGCGCCCAGGCAAACATGGTCGCAGCCGGGCTTGGTATGTCCCAACCAGCGCGCGCCATGCTTTCGACCAGAACATCACGGCGCGAGCGATAGATGGCGCGGATTTCGTCGGCGCAATCCTGCGGACCGTTGAGCGCAGCCGTCGCCGCCACCTGGATCGGCGTGTAGGCGCCATAATCCAAATAGGATTTGATCCGCCCCAACGCCGCAATCAGCGTCTTGTTTCCGGCTGCAAAGCCCATGCGCCAGCCGGGCATGGCATAGGTCTTGGACAGCGACTGGAATTCGATGGCGATATCCTTGGCCCCTTCCACCTGAAGAATAGACGGCGGCTTGATCGCATCGTCAAAATAGGTGTCGGCATAGGCGCAGTCCGACAGCACCCACATGCTGTGCTTTTTGGCCAGCGCCACGACCTCTTTATAGAAGTCGAGTTCGACCATCTGAGCCGTCGGGTTGGACGGATAATTCACCACCAGGGCCAACGGCGATGGCTGCGACAAATGCACGGCAGCCGCGGCCCGGCTCAGGAACTCCTCGGGCGTCGGGGCGGGCACGTGCCGTATCGCAGCACCGGCCAGAATGAAGCCAAAGGCATGGATCGGATAGGCGGGATTGGGCACCAGCACCACATCGCCGGGCGCGGTGATGGCCTGCGCCAGATTGGCGAAGCCCTCCTTCGAGCCCAAGGTGGCTATGACTTCGCTGTCCGGGTCCAGCTCGACCCCGAAGCGGCGCTGGTAATAGCCGGCCATGGCGCGGCGTAAGCCCTTGATGCCGCGTGAGGCCGAGTAGCGGTTGGATCGCGGATCGCGGGCAGTCTCGATCAGCTTTTCGACGATATGCTGGGGGGTCGGCATATCGGGATTGCCCATGCCGAAATCGATGATGTCCTCACCGCGGGCGCGGGCTTCGGCTTTGAGCTTGTTGACCTGCTCGAAGACGTAAGGCGGCAGGCGGCTGATACGGTGAAATTCGGTTTTCATGACCTAAAATCCTGGCTGCGTGTTCGAATCGGGCTGCATAAAGGTTTGACGGCGCAGGTCCTGGGCGGCCTGCGCCGTTTTAGCTCGATCGTCAGTCAGGGTTCCGATGGTCGTTTCGTTGGCCGAATGCGCCGTTATCGCCGGTGGATCGGGTATGTCGGCCAGATCGCGGTAGACCGGCCCCGCGGAGTCGGGGTCTGGCGGCAGCGGCGAGCCGCCGATGGCCGGCAGACTCGAACAGGCGGCAAGCGCAAGCAGGATCAGCGGGGCAAAAAATCGCGCCCCGAAGCCTGTCTCGCTGCTGTTCCGCACCCTATTCACCGCAAAAGCCTTCCGAATCAGCCTCATTGCCCCGGTCAGAGCAGCATATACCGGCGTGCGCTTGTCCTTCCAACACGGTTAAGGGTCTTGAAAGAGAGATTTGCCCTTTTGTTCGGGCGCACTCCAGCCCATATTTCGCAAGTGCAGCAATTTGCTCCTAGACCGGGATTCGGACATCGCAATGGCAAAATCATCTCCCCTTAAAGCCAAACGTGCCGCCAGCAAGACCAGCAAGGCGAAGCAGGCTGAAAAGGTTGAAACGCCTGATGTGAAAGCTGAGGCCGCTCCGCCGCCCCCTCCTCCTCCTCCTCCACCACCACCGCAACCGGAGAAGGCCACGGCCACGGACGCTGCCTACCGCGTGACCGATCCCAATGCGTTCGGCCAGAACATGGCGCGCGTGGCGATGAAGAGCCAGCATTTGCTGTCCGACTTTATGCGCCGCCAGGCGGAGCGCGCCGGCCAGGACCCGATCGACCCGCTGAACATGTCGGGCGCGTTCTACAGTTTGCTGAAGCATATGGCGGCCAATCCAGGCCAACTCTTCACCGCGCAAATCGCGCTCTGGCGCGACTATCTCAATCTGCTGCAGCGGACGACCGAGCGCGCCATGGGCCGTTCGGTTGAGCCGTTCGTGGCGCCGGCAGCGGGCGACCGGCGTTTCCGCGACAAGGACTGGCAGGAAAACCAGGTCTTCGATTTCATCAAGCAGTCCTATCTGCTGACGACCAATTGGGTGCAGAAGACGGTGGGCGGCATCGAAGGCATGGATGAGCGCGAGCAGGCTCGCGCTCTGTTCTATGCTAAGCAATTTGCCGACGCGATTGCGCCTTCCAATTTCGTGCTGACCAATCCCGAAGTGCTGCGCGAGACGCTGCGCAGCAACGGCGACAATCTGGTCCGCGGCCTCGACAATCTTTTGTCGGATCTGGAACGCGGCCAAGGCGAGCTTTCCATCCGTCAGACCACGGACAATTTCCTCGTCGGCCGCGACATCGCCACGACGCCGGGCAAGGTCATGTTCCGCAACGAGCTGTTCGAGCTGTTGCAATACACGCCGACGACCGAGACGGCTTACGAAACGCCATTGCTGATTTTTCCGCCCTGGATCAACAAGTTTTACATCCTGGACCTTCAGCCCAAGAATTCCTTCGTCAAATGGGCGGTAGAGCGCGGTTATACGGTCTTCGTCGTTTCCTGGGTAAATCCCAACACCGCGCTCGCGGAGAGGGATTTCGAAGATTATATGCGCGACGGCGTGTTCGCGGCGCTGGACGCGGTAGAAAAGGCCACGGGACAGAAGCAAGTAAACGCCATCGGCTATTGCATCGCCGGGACACTGCTGTCGGCGACGTTGGCCTACATCGCTGCCAGCGGAAATTATCAGGACCGGATCAAATCCGTGACGTTCCTGGCCGCCCAGACCGATTTCACAGAAGCCGGCGACTTGAAGGTGTTTGTCGACAACGAGCAGCTTGAAGCCATGGAGAAGCAGATGCGCGCCGCAGGCGGTGTGCTTGAAGGCTCCAAGATGGCGATGACCTTCAACATGCTGCGGGCCAACGATCTGATCTGGTCGTTCGTGGTGAACAATTATCTGCTCGGCAAAGAGCCCGTGCCGTTCGATCTGCTGTATTGGAATTCGGACACCACGCGCATGCCGTTGAAGCTGCACCTCGCCTATCTCAGGCAGTGCTATCGCGACAATGCGCTGGCGCGCGCCGAAATGGTTTTGGCAGGCGAGCGGCTAAATCTGTCGACGATCAAAACGCCGGTGTTCTTTCAGGCCGCGAGAGAGGATCACATCGCCCCCGCCGTGTCCGTCTACAAGGGCGCAAAGCTTTTTGGTGGTCCTGTCACTTACATGCTGTCAGGGTCGGGACATATTGCGGGCGTCATCAATCCGCCGGCGGCGAACAAATACCAGCATTGGACCAACGATGCGTTGCCGGCGTCTTTCGATGAATGGCAGGCAGGTTCCATCGAGCATCCCGGCTCTTGGTGGCCCACCTGGGACACGTGGCTGTCGACGCGCGCCGGCGAAAAGATCCCCGCGCCCAAACCGGGCGATGGCGAATTGAAGCCCATCGGCGATGCGCCGGGAACCTATGTGCTGGTGAAAGCGGGCAGCCTGAATAAGGGCAAGAAGAAGGGCGCGTAAAGCACGCTCATTCCTACCAACTCACCATGGGCGGCCTCCGAGCCACCCAGCGGCGCGGCGCCTGCCGCGCCAATGGAGTCATAGGCGCGCAGACGCTCGCCTGCTGGATGGCCGGGTCAAGCCCGGCCACGGTGAATGGATTTACTGATGTGCGCCTTAAGCGGCTTCGATGACCCGCGCGAGAATTTCGGCGGCGCGTACACAGTCATCGCGTGTCACGTCCAGATGCGTGACGGCGCGCACCTTGCGTACACCGAAGACGGACACAAGCACGCCCGCTTCTTTCGCGCGCGCCGCAATCGTGGCGGCATCGGGCGCGCCCTCTTCCATGTGGAAGATGACGATGTTGCTTTGGACCGTTGCCACGTCCAACCGCACGCCACGCAGATTGGTCAGAATCGCCGCAAGAATGCGCGCGTTGGCATGATCCTCCACAAGACGGGGGATATTGTTGTCGAGCGCATAAAGACCCGCAGCGGCAAGAATTCCCGCCTGCCGCAACGCACCACCAAACATGCGCCGGAAACGAAGCGCGCGAGTCATATCGGCTTTGGAGCCCGCGATAACGCTTCCCACGGGACAGCCGAGCCCTTTGGATAGGGCAACCGACACCGCATCGAACGGGGCCGCCAACTCAGCGACCGTCTTGTTCTGAGCAATGGCAGCGTTGAACAGACGGGCGCCGTCCAAATAGGTGCGTATGTTCAGGGCGCGAGCCACTTCGCAAATCGCTATGGCGTCGTCTTGCGGAAAGAGAAGGCCGCCGCAGCGATTGTGCGTGTTCTCGATGGCAACCATGGTCGTTGCGGGAAACATCATGTGTCCCGCCGGTTTTAGATGGGTGCGGAAATCGGCCGCCGTAAATAGCCCTTCATGTCCAATCGGCGTGAATTGCACACCGCCAAAGGCCGCGCCCGCGCCGGATTCATGCCACACCATGTGGGTTTCATGGCCCAGCACGACATCGTCGCCGGGGTGCGCCAACACCTTCAGCGCGATCTGGTTCGCCATGGTGCCGCTCGGCACGAACAGCGCCATTTCCTTGCCGAGCAACGAGGCAATCCGTTCCTGCAGCAGGTTGACGGTGGGATCGTCTCCATACTGATCATCGCCAACAGGCGCTTCCGCCATGGCGCGGCGCATGGGGGCGGAAGGCCGCGTGACCGTATCGGAGCGAAGATCGATCGGGCCTGCCATTACACAAGCCCCGCCGTTTCAGACCAGCCCATCATGACGTTCAGATTTTGCACGCACGCCCCCGATGCACCCTTGCCGAGATTGTCCAGCACCGCAATCAGCCGCGCCTGACGTCTGGCGTCATTGCCGAACACGTAAAGCTTCAGCCGGTTGGTATCCTTCAGCTCTTCGGCATCCAGCGTTTTCTTGCCGGCGCTTTCCTGCAAGCTCGCGACTTCGATGAGCGGTTCACCGCGGTAGGAATCGGCAATCGCCGCATGCACATCGGCGACCGAAACATTCCCCGGCAGCGCCCACAATTGCAGCGGCACTTCGACCGTCATCCCGCGATAGAACCGACCGACCGTGGGCGCAAACAATGGCCGCCCTGTCAGCCCGGCATGCACACGCATTTCATCGACATGCTTGTGCTCCAGGGTCAAAGCATAGGTGCGGACGACTTCCTGCGTGAAACTGGCTGCGGCCTTGTCTTCGAATTCGGTAATCATGGCGCGCCCACCGCCGGAATAACCGGACACCGCGTTGCAGGTGATGGGGCTGTCAGGCGGCAGCATGCCCGCACGCACCAGCGGCCTCACAAGAGCCAGAAAGCCTGTGGGATAGCAGCCCGGATTGCTGACCCGCGTCGCACGGCGCAACGCATCGCGGCGATCCTTTTGCAGTTCGGGAAAGCCGAACACCCAGCCATCGCTCACGCGATGGGCGGTGCTCGGATCGATCACGCGAACGGCGGGATTGCTGATGAGACTGACGGCTTCGCGCGCCGCATCGTCCGGCAGGCAAAGGATCACCACATCGGCGCCGTTCAACGCATCGCGACGAGCGCTGGGGTCCTTGCGGCGCTGCTCATCCAGCACGACGAGTTCGACTTCGCGGCGCCCTTGCAGCCGCTCGCGAATTTCCAGGCCGGTGGTGCCAGCCGCGCCATCGATGAAAACCTTGACCGTCATGACCGTGCTTACTCACGCAAAAGGATCGTTCCGCCAATAGGAACAGACAGCGACGTGGAACAACCGGTTCGGAAATTCAAGGCTGTTCTGGGCCGGACGCTAGAATTCCGCCTTAAGCAGCGCCGGGACAGCCGCGACGCTGGGCAGAATATGCGTATGCCGCTCCTTGCGCAGGCGCTCTTCCGTGGCCGCGCCCGTCGTTACGCCGATCACCCCGCGTAGGCCCGCATTGGTGGCGGCCTGAAGGTCGAGAGGCGTATCGCCCACGGCGACCACTTCATCCACGCCATCGACATGCGCGGCTTCCATAGCGTGAAACAGCATGAACGGCGAAGGCCGGCCGTCCACAACCTCGTCGCTGGTAATGCTGGCGGTGAAGAGGCCGCGCCAATTCAACCGTCCGAAAATCATATCGCATTGCTGACGATCAAAGCCGGTCGAGGTGGCAACCAGGAGACCGCGTGCCTGCAAGGACTTCACCGCGTCCACCGCGCCGGGAATGGCTTTCACCCCGCGATAGGCCTTGTCCACCGCATCGCTGAAATCGGCGTAGATCGCGCCGGCGAGTTTCTCACGATCCGTGCCGGGCTTGGCCCGCAGTTCCACGAAATGGCGGACCATCCCGCGCTTGGAAGCGCCGCGCCATGTACCGATTTCGTCGAACGTGACCTCGAGCCCCTGATGGGCGAATGCGTCATGCATGGCATTGGGAACTTCGCCGTGGTCTTCAATCAGCGTTCCGCCGACGTCGAAAACGACCAGCCGGATGGGGCGGGTCTTTTCCGCTGCCTTAACGGATGCCGCCGGGAGCAAACTGGCTGCTGCCAAAGCCTTTAGGGATTGCCGCCGCGACAGAGCCATGATGCACCCTCTCCTGTTGCTGCGCTTTATAGCGGCTTGCCGGCTGGGTGTCAGTTTGGCTGTCATACCCGTGGACGCCCTCGCCAAGCGGCAAAACGCCCACGCAGTGTAGTACCTCGCCTAACAGTATTTTTTCCACGATGCGTTACGAGGCATCCCCTTGGTAGGCCCCTCCCAATCGAAGGAGCGCATTTCAGATGCGGCATGTCAGCACTTGGAGAACTGCCGATTTGCTCATTCGCACCTATGGGCGGCGCGAGGCACGCGGCATTGCCGGCGATTTAATCGACCAAGCTCTATGTGCCGGCGAGGGAGCGCGCTCGGTTTTGTGGATTCGGGTAAAGCGAGCCTTGGACGACTTCTGCACCCAAGAGCGACGCGCCGACGAAACGGCTCACTGAACGGGCGGTTTTCCGGAAAATTCTGGCCGGCGGCATACCTGCGCGCGATCGCAGCACCCAACGACTTTCCAGGCATAAGCAACAGCAGCGGCTGGCGAACAGCAAAACAGCAGCACGGGTTGCCCCATGCTGCTGTTTTGAAGAATGCTGCGGATGCCGGTTTAGCGCTTCGAGAACTGGAAGCTGCGGCGGGCTTTTGGACGGCCGTACTTCTTGCGTTCGACAACACGCGGGTCACGCGTGAGGAAGCCACCCTGCTTCAGCACCGGACGCAGGTTCGGTTCATAGGCAATCAGGGCCTTGGAGATACCGTGACGCACAGCGCCGGCCTGTCCCGACAAGCCACCACCCACCACCGTGCAGATGACGTCGAACTGACCGTCACGCGCGGCGGCGACCAAGGGCTGGCGCAAAATCATGCGCAGCACCGGGCGGGCAAAATAGGTTGTCTCTTCTTTGCCGTTGATGATGATCCGGCCAGGGCCAGGCTTCAACCAGACGCGCGCGACCGCGTTCTTACGCTTACCGGTGGCGTAAGCACGGCCTTGACGGTCGAGCTTGGGGCGGCCTTCGGCGACCGCTTGCGGCGCCTCCGGCACCTTTGCCTTGATGAGCGTGGTCTTCAAATCAGAAAAATCGCGAACTCCCTCGGCCATGTTCAGCCTGCCTTCGCTGTGCGGTAATTGTTGTTCTTCGGGTTCATGGCGACGATATCCAGCTTTTCGGGCTGCTGTGCCTCATGCGGATGCTCGGGCCCGGCATAGACGCGCAAATTGGAGAATTGCCGTTTGCCCAGCGGACCGCGCGGCAGCATGCGCTTCACGGCCTTTTCCACCACGCGTTCCGGCGACTTGCCACCCAGGAACTCACCGGGGGTGCGTTCCTTGATGCCGCCGATATAGCCGGTGTGCCAATAATAGACCTTGTCGGTCAGCTTGGACCCAGTCAGCAGGATCTTGTCGGCGTTGATGATAATGATGTTATCGCCGCAGTCCATATGCGGCGTGTACATGGGCTTATGTTTGCCCCGAAGGCGAGTCGCGACGATTGCCGCGAGACGGCCGACAACGAGACCTTCGGCGTCGATCAGTATCCACTTCTTCTGGATTTCGGACGCTTTGGCCGAATAAGTGTGCATGCGTAACTCCCGGTTTCGAGCGGGATGCTCATTGAGCGGAAGGTGCACATGTACCGGCCCGTGCGCGACACGTCAAGCAAAATGCACCGAAAAGCTGGGAAACAGGGCAAATTTGTTATGTGGTATCTAAATACCACATAACATCCCAGTTGCTTGCGACAACGACGGAAACGGCGATATGAAGGACGCCATGACCTCGACAAGCTCCCTCCCGCCCCTGCTTCCGGCCCGCGCCAATGGCGTGCTGACGATTACGCTCAACCGGCCCGAAGCACGCAACGCCCTGTCCGAAACGCTGATGCGCGCGCTGCAACTCACCTTGGATGAAGCGGTCGACGATGCGGCCGTCAAAGTGATTGTCCTTGCCGCGAAAGGTCCGGCCTTCAGCTCAGGGCACGATCTAAAAGAGATGGCGTCTCATCGCGCCGATCCCGACCGGGGTCTTGCCTATTACCGGCAGGTCTTCGCGCAATGCAGCCGCCTGATGCAGACGATCGTGAACCACCCCAAGCCGGTGATCGCGCAGGTACACGCGGTGGCGACCGCCGCGGGATGCCAGCTTGTCGCCTCATGCGATCTAGCGGTCGCGTCCAGCGAGGCGAAATTCGCGACGCCGGGTGTCAACATCGGCCTGTTTTGCTCTACGCCCATGGTGGCGCTCTCGCGGGCAGTGCCGCGAAAGGTGGCGATGGAAATGCTGCTTACGGGCGAGGCGGTGTCCGCCGAGGAAGCCAAGCGCCTTGGTCTGATCAACCGCGTGGTGGCGCCCGCCGATCTTGAAGCCGAAACGCAGGCTCTGGCCCGCTTCATTGCTTCCAAGCCGACTCGCAGCCTGAAATGGGGCAAGCAGGCATTTCAGCATCAGCTCGAACTGTCGCTGTCCAACGCGTATGATTACGTCAGCGAAGTGATGGTGCAGAACATGATGCATGCCGAAGCCATCGAAGGCGTGGGCGCGTTTCTGGACAAGCGTGTACCCAAATGGCCTGAAAACTGATGCCCTATCCCAATTATCCCGACGCCCTTATCGCCCGCATTTTGCGCAGCGTGAAAACCATCGCGATGGTCGGCGCCTCGCCGAACGAATCCCGCCCGTCTTATTTCGCGATGAAGTATCTGCTCGATAAGGGCTTCAAGATCATTCCCGTCAATCCCGGACAGGCCGGCGGCGAAATCCTGGGGCAAAGGGCTTACGCGCGCGTCAGCGATTTACAGGCGCCGGTCGATATGGTGGACATCTTCCGCAATTCCGAAGCCGCCGGCGCAATCACCGATGAGGTCATCGCCAACAAGGATCGCCTGGGCGTGAAAGTGCTTTGGATGCAGCTTAGCGTCATCAACGAAGACGCCGCCAAGCGCGCCGACGCGGCGGGGTTGACCGTCATCATGAACCGCTGCCCGAAGATCGAGTATGGCAGGTTGTCGGGCGAAATCGGCTGGTATGGCGTCAATCGCCGCGTGATCGACAATCGCAAGCACGCCGCTTTCAACAAGGGCGGCTCATTGGCTCGGGGCTGAACACAGCCAATTCTGGAGGGGCCTGATGGCCGATTATGGTTTCCACACTTTGGCTGTCCACGCCGGCGCGCAGCCCGATCCGGCGACGGGCGCGCGTACCACGCCGATTTATCAGACATCCGCGTTTGTGTTTGAAGATGCCGATCAAGCGGCCGCGCTGTTCAATCTTCAGGTCTTCGGCAACATTTATTCGCGCCTGATGAATCCGACTGTCGCCGTGCTCGAAGAGCGCGTGGCGGCGCTCGAAGGCGGCACGGCCGGATTGGCGGCGTCATCGGGACACGCCGCGCAGCATCTGGTGTTTCACACCATCATGGAGCCGGGCGCGGAATTCATTGCGGCGCGTCAGCTTTATGGCGGCTCGGTGAACCAGTTCAACCAATCGTTTAAGAAATACGATTGGCACGCGCGCTGGGCCGATGCGACCGATCCCGACAGCTTCAAGCGTCAAGTCACCGACAAAACGCGCGCCATCTTCTGCGAAAGCATCGCTAATCCGGGCGGCGTCATCAGCGACCTTGAAGGTATTGCGCGCGTTGCCGAGGATGCCGGCGTTCCGCTGATCGTCGATAACACACTGGCAACGCCGTACCTTATCCGGCCCTTTGAATGGGGCGCCAATATCATCGTGCATTCGGCGACGAAATTCCTCGGCGGCCACGGCAATTCGCTGGCGGGCGTGATCGTGGAAGGCGGCACCTTCGATTGGAGCAAGAGCGGCAAGTACACAACCATGATCGAGGAGAACGTCTCCTATCATGGCATCCGCTTCTACGAGACGTTCGGCGATTTCGCGTTTTGCGTTGCGGCACGCACGCTGGCGCTTCGCGATCTCGGGCCCTGCCTCGCGCCGCAGAACGCGTTTCTGGTGCTCACCGGAATCGAGACCCTGCCCTTGCGCATGCGCCGTCACTGCGACAACGCGCTTGCCGTGGCGCGCTGGCTGAAAGCCGACCCGCGCGTGGCCTGGGTGAACTATTCGGGCCTCGAAGATCACCCTCTGCACGCGGCGCATAAGAAGTATTGCCCCAAGGGAGCGGGCGCGGTCTTCACCTTTGGTTTGAAGGGCGGCTACGAGGCGGGCATGAAAATGGTCAATAGCGTCCGCATCTTCAGCCACCTCGCCAATATCGGCGATACGCGCAGCCTCGTCATTCATCCGGCCTCCACGACGCACCGGCAGCTTTCCGACGAAGACCGCGTCAAAGCGGGCGCCGGAGCTGAAGTCGTGCGCCTCTCCATCGGCATCGAGGACGTCGCCGACCTGATCGCCGATCTGGATCAGGCCATGGCCGATTGACGGGCCTTAGGCAGGCTGCGATCCTTGCTTAGACCTGGGTGGGAGGAAAACCATGGCAATCGACCAACGCACGGCGCCCTACGCGGCGCTTCTTCTGCGGGTGACGCTGGGCGTCCTCGCGATTCTGCATCTCTATTGGAAATTCTATGTCCGCCCGGATGGGTTTGACGGCTGGTGGAACGGCCTTGCGAATGCCGGTTATCCGTCATGGGTCATCCTCTACGTTCTGTCCGGCGAATTCGCGGGCGCGCTTTGCCTTATTCCAGGCATCTACACGCGCTGGGTTGCGCTGTACGCGATGCCGCTGATGATCGGTGCGGCGCAGTTCTGGTTACAGCGCACAGGCTTCTTCTTCACCGCTTCGGGTGCGGAGATGCCGATTCTGTGGACGGTCGCACTTCTCGCGCAGGCCGGAATTGGCGATGGCGCTTACGCGCTGGCGCCTTCGCCGAAATTCCCGTTCATTGGAAGTTCGCACCGAGCCATGCCGGCGGAATAATTCAGCGTGATCGATTGCGGCGCCGCGTGTCTCAGAACGAGCGCGCGGCGTTTGCATTCAGCGTAAATGCCCACCACAACGCCGAGCCGAACAAGGCCAGAGCGCAAAGCTGGTGCAGCGCAGCCAGCGGCAACGCTACCATGCTGACAACGGTGACGACGCCGAGAGCCACCTGTGCGGTGGTGAGAACCACCGCGTGGATGCCCGCAAGTTTCAGCGGCCGATCGGCGCTTGGGCGCAGCGTCAGGTAAAGCCACAGCACCATCGCTGCCACGACATACCCGGCGGTGCGATGCTGGAAGTGGACCAGCACGATGTTCTCGAAATGATTGATCCACCACGGCGACAGATCGAACATCCCGTTAGGAACCCAACTACCCGCGTATGTGGGCCACGTTGAGAACGCCAGCCCGGCGTCAAGGCCCGCCATCAGCGCGCCGAGAATGATCTGAACGAAAACGAGCCCTACCAAGGCGACGGCAAACGGCCGGAACCGCGCCGCTTCGGTACTGCGCGTGCGCCGCGCGCCACCGATTTCCAGTGCCGTCCAGAACACATAACCGAACAGGATCATTGCCAAGCCAAGATGCGCCGCCAGCCTGTATTGGCTCACCGCAACGCGCGCGCCGGTCAGACCCGATTGAACCATCCACCAGCCAAGCGCGCCTTGCGCCGCGCCGAGCAGGAAAATCATGCCAAGCCGCAGCGCGATACCGCGATCGATCCGCCGCTGTTTCAGAAAGACCAGGAACGGCAGAAGAAATACAAATCCCAGCAGGCGGCCCAGCAGGCGATGCGTCCATTCCC
>Ga0114969_10003514_pt1 | contig 12619 bp, 10 predicted proteins | sample M_130807_MF_Meta_FD_87316 | JGI IMG/M metagenome (GOLD analysis project Ga0114969, IMG submission 87316) | Freshwater microbial communities from Lake Montjoie, Canada to study carbon cycling - M_130807_MF_MetaG | ecosystem: Environmental > Aquatic > Freshwater > Lake | place: Lake Montjoie...
AAGATGTTTTTGAAGTGATGCATGAAGGAGATGCGTGGCCGAATGCGCGCGTTGAATGCCTGCACGACGTTCTGTGTCGACTTTGGTAAGAACATTGTCACCGAGTGCAATGCGACCATTTCGCAGATGACCTCGATGCAGCATGAATCCACCCTCACGTTGAGTGTCCACTACTTCGAATCGGCTGGCGGTTCCCTCAAGCCAACCAGTGTCCCCTACTTGCCCTCCGCTTTCGCCGTAAAACGATGTTTGATCAAGAACAAGGGTCACAGGTTCAACGCATCCGATGTCATCGAGGCTTTCACAGAGTTGATCCTGAGCAATGATACCTACGACTCGACCTTTGGAGTCGAGCGATTCATATCCTAAAAAGTGTGAGCCATGCATCGCCTTCTTCAGTGCATCGAGTGGCCCCGATGAAAAAACGAAGGCGCGGGTTCCCGCACCAGAACGTTCACCATGCGCAGCCATGGCGTCGCGAAATCCTTTCCAATCAAAGGCGCAATTCCGTTCCGATGCCAGTGTTTCGAGAAGTTCTGGAGGAAATCCATGGGTCGTATAGAGTTCAGCGGCTTCGTGTCCGCCAACCAAGCCGGCACCGCTGGTTTGGATTGAATTAAAAAGCAATTCAATACGTTCTAGTCCACTGTCAATGGTTGCAAAGAACGACTCTTCTTCCCGACGGATCACCATACCAACCCGTTCGACAGTTTCACGAAGTTCTGGATACGGCTTTTGCATCATGTCGGCAACAATAGGAGGCAAGCGGTGGAGAAACGCTTCCTTCATGCCCATTTGTCGGCCGTCAAGAACGGCGCGTCGCAGAAGTCGTTTGACAATATATTTTTCTTCATTGTTTCCGGGCAAAACATTTTCATGAATCGCAAAAGTGCAGGCCCGGATGTGATCTGCAATTCGCCGCATACGTCGGCCATCATCACTTGCAGGGTCGTATCGTTTTGAACAGACTTCGGCTACGGCCTCGACAATAGGTCGAAGAATATCGATGTGAAAATTGCTGTCGACTCCCTGGAGCATTGCGCAGGTGCGTTCTAGACCCATGCCGGTGTCAATATTGCGACTCGGGAGCGGCCGGAGATTATCGGAAGAATTTCCAACTCGGTTGAACTGGGTAAAAACGAGATTCCAAATCTCAACGTTGCTGCCATCGGGCATTAAATAGAAAATCTCGCTGCATGGTCCACAGACACCATCGGGGCCTTGGCTCGGAGCACTTGCAGGCCAGAAATTGTCATCCTCGCCCATTCGTGTGATACGCGATGCGGGAACTCCGATGCGATCCGACCAGAGCGTGTAGGCCTCGTCGTCTTGTTCATAGACGGTGACAGAAAGTTTTTCCGGTGCGATGCAAAGCCAGGACTTGCTGGTGAGAAACTCCCACGCCCATTCAATTGCCTCGTGTTTAAAGTAATCGCCAAAGCTGAAGTTGCCGAGCATCTCAAAAAAGGTGTGATGACGAGCGGTTCGTCCAACGTTATCAATGTCACCCGTACGAAGGCATTTTTGACAGGTAGTCGCTCGAGTAAAATCGAGTTTACACTTCCCGAGAAAGTGGTCTTTAAACTGATTCATTCCCGCTGGTGTAAAAAGTACAGAGGGATCCCAGCGAGGAACCAAAACGTCACTTGGACGTCGAACGCAGCCCTTCGATTCATAGAAGGAAAGATACGCCTCTCGCAATTCATCAGCCTTCATCAAAGACTCTCCAAAAGTGTGCTGTGCCAGTATCGATGAATCGATTTTCAAGCACGGTTGATCCATCCTCTCAATTGAGGCAGGACGGCATCATACCCAGACAGACTTTTTACTTGCAGTCTGATATGCGGGGAGAGGAAAAACGTCTCCGTTCATTGTCCGCAGTCGAGTTCTGTCCGACACGGTATGCCGCTTCAATAGGATTTCGAATTAGAAAAGGATCGGCCAACTTTGTCCGTCAATCATTTTTGTGATAGATCAAAAGATCAGAAAATTAGAAAACAATAACCCCGCAGAGCGTTTTTGAGGCACTCTGCGGGGTGAGAATCGATCCACAATCGAGTCAAACCTAGAAAGCAAGTCATTTCATAAAAGTGTATGAAAGACTTTCAAGCCAGAGTTGCATGAACACAAGTCACATGACACATCTATGACCAAGCAGAGCCACGCTTGCGGATGCCTACTCGGAATCGATTGGCGTGGGCGTTGTTTCGCCATCTGCTACTACGGCTCCCTCAACAGCAATGGCAACGGCATCCTTAGAATTGAGGATTTTTTCGCGAAGTTCTTTGACGAGTTCGCGATTTGCCTTAAGAAACAGACGGGCTTTTTCTCTCCCCTGGCCGAGGTGAACGTCTCCATACCGAAGCCACGTTCCTGTTTTGTCAATTAATTTACAAGCGACAGCCAAATCAAGGACATCTCCTTCAACGCTGATTCCATCGGCATGCATCATGTCGAATTCGGCCACACGAAATGGCGGAGCAACCTTATTTTTAACCACCTTGACGCGAACCCGCTGTCCAACAACATCCTCACCATCTTTGAGGGTACCGATTCGTCGAACATCGACTCGGCAGGATGAGTAGAACTTTAAAGCCCGCCCCCCAGGTGTCGTTTCCGGACTGCCGAACATAACGCCGATTTTTTCACGGATCTGATTGATGAAAATCACACACGTCTTGCTCTTGGCAATGGCTCCGGTGAGTTTTCGCATAGTCTGGCTCATCAATCGAGCTTGAAGACCTACAAATGTGTCTCCAATTTCTCCGTCGAGTTCCTTTTGGGGCACGAGAGCTGCTACTGAATCAACGACGATGATGTCGACGGAATTACTCTTGATGAGCATTTCCGCGATTTGCATGGCTTCCTCTCCGCTTGAAGGTTGGCTCACGAGAAGAGACTCGAGTGAAATGCCTAATTTTTTTGCCCAACTTGGATCAAGGGCATGCTCAGCATCGATGAACGCTGCAACTCCTCCGGCACGTTGGGCACTTGCAACAGAGTGGAGTGCAACAGTTGTTTTTCCACTCGATTCTGGCCCGAACACTTCGACGATTCGACCGCGTGGAAATCCCTTCCCACCGAGTGCCAAGTCGAGAGAGAGACTGCCAGTGGAGATGCCCTCAATTTGTGTTTGAGCATCAGTGCCCAAGGGCATAATCGATCCTTCACCAAACTGTTTTTCAATTTGAGCCAGCGTATTTCGCAACTCGGGATGATTTTCCATGAATGAAGCGCCCTGTTTGCCACGCCGAGCGGGTTTCGCTTCAGCCTGACGCTCCAGTTTTTCTTTTTTTGCCATTCGACCGTTGACTCCAGCTGTCATGACCATGATCTCAGTCTCCTTCTCAATTTTCACATTCGCCGTCGTTGGGTCGCGTCGGGGCGGCACGCGTGTGCTGCCATAAATCGAGCGAGACCAGCAATCGTAGGCGTATGGTGAACATGTGTTCAGTATACGTAGAGAGAAGGTTTTCGGCAAGCCCAATCCTCTTCCTGAAAAGATTTTTTCTATTTTGTAAAAGGAATGGCACCGGGAATTCTATCGGCGAACAGTTTTCTGTGGGGTTTGATGGTCTGACAATGTCTCGTTTACGGGATTTCTATTACGATTCGAGGAGGGAGAGTCGTTGGAAACCTTAAAACAACAACATTCTTCGATATTCGTAGAGGCGGCGATCAAGATCGTGGCGATTGAGTTTTTCAAGTCGGTCGAGACTAAAATCTTCGACGGTGAAGCTCGCAGTAATGATTCCGTATGCGATCGCCTCCTTGAGGGACTGTTGATCAAAACGGTCGATTGCGGCCAGGTGCCCCATCATGCCACCGGCAAAGCTGTCGCCTGCCCCGGTGGGATCGAGCACCGTCGGGGTGGGATAGGCAGGCATCACGTACGTTTCATGTTCACTAAAAAACATGGCTCCGTGTTCCCCCTTTTTAATGACAACAAATTTTGGACCCATCGCGCGAACCGCATGTCCTGCACGAACCAGATTTTCATCGTTTGCTAATAACTTAGCCTCGGAGTCATTGAGTACCAATCCGTCGATTCGGCGAAGAAGCTGGCCGAGTTCATCGCGCTGAATGTTGATCCAAAGGTCCATCGTGTCGGCGACCGTCAAGACGGCACCCTTCGCCTGCTCAAGAACGTTGAGCTGCACAATCGGCGACGCATTTCCAAGAAAAAGAAACTTGCAGTCGCGATGAGTGTCGTGAAGAACAGGTTGGAATTGCTCAAGTACGTTGAGATGAACCTCGAGCGTTTCACGATCGTTCATGTTGGGCAGATACCGGCCTCGCCAGCGAAACGTGCGACCCCCTTTGATCGTTTCAAGTCCTGATGTGTCGATTCCTTTTGCCTGAAGCATCTTCGTATGCTCAAGAGGCCAATCCTCTCCGACGGCCCCAATGAGGCGAACCGGGGAAAAAAAGCTCGCTGCATAAGAAAAGAAAACCGCGGAGCCACCAAGCACATTGTCTCTTGTGGCAACTGGAGTTTCGACGCAGTCAAGAGCCACTGAACCAACAACCAAAAGAGTCATTTCAAAGAATTCCATTTCATCAAAGAGAGTATCGAGTCTGTTGAAGAATGCGTATCCGATTTGAACGCGAAAAGTATTTTCAACTTGATGACTCTACAAAAACTTGGCCAAATCGACAATAAAAAAAGGCAGATTTTGAAACCCTCGTGGGAATCAAAATCTGCCAGATTTTTTAAACATTGAGTTGGGTTTTACGATTGATCGACTCAAACTCGATCAATTTTTCATTGCACCTCAACCTGCGGAGGACCCACGATACCCACGGCTACGGGAGAATCACCGAATCGATCACATGAATAACACCGTTGGAAGCCTTGATATCAGTCTTGGTCACCGTGGCCATACCAGTGGCTGTGCCAACTTTGACACCATCATCTGCAGAAATCGTAATTTCCGTTCCCCCGGCGGTCTTTGCCGAAGTCAGCTTTACGACATCCGCGGCCAGTACTGTTCCTGGAACAACGTGCAGCAGAAGGATGTTGGCCAACTGCTTCTTATTCTCAGGCTTGAGAAGCGTGTCGATCGTTCCAGCTGGAAGCTTGGCAAAGGCCTCATCAGTCGGTGCAAAAACAGTGAAAGGACCCTTGCTTTTTAACGTTTCAACCAATCCCGCGGCAGTGAGGGCTGCGGCAAGCGTCTTAAAGGATCCGGCTCCCACGGCAGTATCGACGATGTCTTTGGGAGCATCTTTTTTCGGTGCTGCCAGTGCCACTTGGGAATGTGTCGAATCAGAGGCTACCTTGCGGTGAGTCGTCGATTTTTTACATGGCTTGGCATAAGCGAATGTTGGAGCCACAAGAATGGATAGTGCTGCACACGCAAGAATTCCACTTCGAATCGACGATCGTTTCCAACCGCAAAAAAGACCAAAAATCTGTTTCATAAAAAGTCGCCCTCCATTGGTGAACTGCTTGAGTGGGGTTCCTTGAAAGGAGGAATCCAAAAGACAAACAAGCATAAAGTTGTACAGAGAACATGCGAGGTTTTATAACTCCCTGCATGAACTCAAAAATAACTTAGGCTCGCCAGTGGAGTTGACCAGTTGAAAAGAGAATAAAAATCAGTGAGGTCTATTCACGTTGTTGCTGGCGGACAGAGTTTTATGGCGGAGTCAATTCTGCGAAGAACCGATTCTCGTCCGAGAATGAATAAACAATCATAGAGCCCCGGACCGACTGTTTTGCCAGTAACTGCTACTCTGACGGCATGCACGAAGTCGCCTGTTTTGAGTCCGGCATCGGCAACTATTTTTTTCAGCGACTCTTCAAGAGATATTTTTGAGAATTCTGAAAGTTCTGCGATGCTTGTACGATAACTGCCAAGAAGCGACCCAATTCCAGGCTTTTCCAATCGCAAGCGAACTGCGGCCTGATCCATCAACGGATGGTCGACCAAGAAAAAATCGGCATAGGCAAGAACGTCCCCAGCAACTTTGAGACGATCCCCGGAAGCCTCAACAATCGATTGCACAAGAGACAGTGTTTCCGCCGTCGGAGATGACGGAACGAGCCCTGCACGCTGGAGAAATGGAAGCATGACAGCCAATTTCTCCGCCATCGGTGCCCCACGCATGTAATGGTCCTGGACTGCCCATAGTTTTTTGGGGTCGAAGCTCGCGGGGGAACTGTTGATTTTTTCAAGCGAAAAGCGAGAAATGAGTTCGTCACGCGAAAAAAATTCCGTATGGTCGTCGTACGACCAACCGAGCAGCGCGAGATAGTTGACAATGGCCCACGGGATGTAGCCGACTTCTCGATAGAAATCAACAACCACAGGATTGAATGTATCGGACTGAACCGTAAGTCCGACTCGCTCGGCAATTCGGGTGCCGTGGTCGGTGATCTGCGAGAAGTCTGCATTCTTTAAATACTGCGAAAGTTTTCGTTTGCTCAGTTTCGTACGGCTTCCCGGTTCAGCCACCAGTGGTAGATGTGCATACGTTGGGAGTTTGTATCCAAGCGACATTGCGATGAATGCTTGACGAGGCGTGTTTGAAAGATGCTCTTCAGCGCGAATCACATGCGTGATGGCGAGGTCTTGGTCATCCACAACGCTTGCAAGATGATAGAGGCACGAACCATTCGCTCGCTGAATGACATGATCCTGTTCTCTCTGCCATGCAAACTCGACCGGACCTCGTACGAGATCGACAATGGTGAGAGATCCTGTACGCGGCATCTTCAGTCGTACAACCGACGATCGGCCTTCTGCGATGAATCGATTGCAGTCTGCATCAGTCATGGCGGCAAAACGTCGGGAATAAATGAACGCTGCGCCAGCAGCTTGGGCGGCCTTGCGCTCCAGATCGAGTTCCTCAGGTCTGGAAAAATCTCGATACGCATGCCCCGACGCCAGAAGCGCTTCAACAGCAAGGCAGTGACGATCTGCTCGTTGGGATTGAAAATAAGGTTCGTGTGGCCCGCCCACTCGCGGCCCTTCGTCCCAATCAATACCCAACCAGAGAAGGCCGTCAAGAATCGGTTGAAGTGCTTCGTCAACGTTGCGAGCGGTGTCGGTGTCGTCAATCCGCAGAATGAATGTGCCGCCGTGATGTCGAGCAAAAAGCCAATTAAAGAGTGCTGTGCGCACACCGCCAATGTGCAAATAACCAGTCGGACTCGGGGCAAAACGGGTGCGTACAGTCACAAGAGTTTCTTCTGGGTGTGATCGGGTAGGTCAAAGATGCTTCAGGTCTTCAAAGGAATTGCCGGTAGAGTGCCAGCATGCCTGTTAGAGCGTACGGAGTTGCGGTGCAGAGCGTCAAAAGCACCTGCGTCGAAGACCCGATCGAAGGACTTTCACTAGGCAGAGCGTTTCATGCGGGCAAGTCGTTTGAGTCGCTTGCGTTCAACGCGAGACAGTTGTGGATGAGCATCGTTCTCGGCTGTTTCTTCAGAATCATTCCAAGAAGTATCGCGAGTCTTTTCGGGCTCCATAGTCTCTGGATCGGAGATAGGAAATGGACTCGTAGAGTCTTCAGAGATCTGTGGATCGTCGTCCACAGGATTTTCTTTGAACAGAATTGATTCTGTAGATGTGGGCAGAGGAGAGTTTTTCGGTTCTTTCTTTGCTCGCGGGGTGGCAATCCCTCGAATTTCAAGAATGACGCCGCGAGCTGAAGTGAGCATCGCGATCAACATCAATCCACTGCCGACGGCCCAGACGGCCTGAGATACAGACTGCATCGCGATACTTTGTGAAAACCACTCGCATACTCCCGCGCCCAGCCATGCAGTGCATGCACATGAAACCCATATGCCACTCCAGCGACGACTATGAAGTGGAAGGATTGCCCAAAGCGAAATAACACCCAAGGCGGTTGCCGATACGGCGAGCCACCATCCCAAGCCGTTTGGTCCTAAAGTGATCCCGGTGACATTGTCTAGAAAGTGGCCAACGATACGTCCGCATGACGTGTTGGCATTCAACGAGGCCACGACAAGCAGCGAGGCCATCCAACTCCATGCCCGAAAGCGACCGCAGTAATCGTCCAACCGATGCCGCCGCATGCCTCGAATGGAAATCGCTACGAGTGAAGCAACGAGGATTTGAATTCCGGAAATCCACTCGATCAGTGGGGCACCCTGCGCCGGATCGATCATTGCGCGAACCGCAGTTATGCTGGTTTCAAATTGTCCTGCACTCTGTTCAGGAAAAAATATTCCAGCAGTCAACAGAATCGCTGGCAGTCCGATCGATGTGACGCAAGCGACAAAAAAAGGTCCTTGGCTCACAGGAAGAAAAGAAGCGATCGAACGCTGTCTGTCCGGATCCGCCTGAGGGGAGTATGGTGCTGTTCGTTGAACGTCACCAGCGTTTTGTGGATTCGACACAACGGTGGCAAGGCTTTCCGAAACGACTAATCGTCGCCGTTGATCACGGCGATGAGTTCCTGACGACGACATAGTTGCGAATCCGAACCGAGCGTATTTTTTGGAATATCTAAACATCAAGGGATGACTGCACGGCATCCCTCGAACGAATTCATCGACCAAAAATGAGAATGAGATTGAGCGTCTGCCGGCCCCCTTCTTTTATGCTCCTGCGCGGAAGGTTCGGAACGTTCAGCCTGGTTGCTCCACGCCGGCACAATCGTTTTCGACAGCATCGCTTTCCGATTCGGTAATCTTTGGGCTCACATGGCTCACATGGCGTGTCTGGCATCGGAGAGAGAATGAATCGCTGCGAAAGAGCTTTTTTCATCAGCCAAAATTCCGTATCGTATCGGACTCTCCCCGAAATGGGTTCTTGGCCCTCTAGGAGTCGGGGCCGATTGTAGGTCGACCATCCCTGCGGTATCTTTCCAACTCACTCAACCAATGTTCAAATTTTTCACAGCCCCTATTCTTTCGCTAAGGAGATATTTTTTATGGCGTACCAACTTCCCGCGCTTCCCTATGCATTTGACGCTCTTGAGCCTCACATCGATGCCAAAACGATGGAAATTCATCATGACAAGCATCATGCGGCGTATGTCACAAATCTGAACAAGGCTCTCGAGGGAAATCCTCTTGGCGAACAGAACATTGAACAATTGATCGCGAGCCTCGACAAAGTGCCTGAAGCCGTCCGCACCGCCGTACGCAATAACGGTGGCGGCCACGCGAACCACTCTCTCTTCTGGACCACAATCGGAAAGGGAAAGGGAGGCGAACCAGCCGGGCATCTTGCAGAGGCAATTCGAGGCCAATTAGGTGGTTTCGATAAATTCAAGGAAGATTTTACGAAAGCCGCTATGACGCGTTTTGGAAGTGGTTGGGCTTGGCTCTCGCTCGATCCAAAGGGAAAGCTCGTCATCGAGAGCACGGCCAATCAAGATAGTCCGATCATGCACGGAAATACGCCGCTTGTAGGCGTTGACGTTTGGGAGCACGCCTACTATCTGCTCTATCAAAATCGTCGTGTCGACTATCTGACTGCATTTTTTAGCGTGGTTGATTGGGACGCGGTTGGAAAACGATTTGCTGCCAACGCAAAAAAGTAAAAAAGTTTTGTGTTGTGAACCCTGTTCCGTCGGTGCATCCCGACTCCTGACAACGCATGAAAAGCGTTTGTTTTTGGAGGCCCGAGGTATTGAACAGGGAAATTTTCAGCGTGATACGGTCTACCCGGATCAAGCTGTTTTTCCAAATCGCCCAATGTGTTGCGTGTGTCGCGTGTGTCGCGATTTCAATTGCTCGGCCCGATGGCATTGCCGTTGACGCCCTGTGATCCATCCCCGTATTCCCTCCGAACTGCTTGTCTGTATGCAGTTGACTTCAGATTGGGCGAATGCGTGAGGAGGTTTTTCATGGTGCTTCATATTTTTTCGCGGAATCGTTTCATCCTGTACGCGCTGATGGCATGGAGTGTCGTGGGCATGAGCGCATCAGGATGCAAAACCGGAACAACTTCAGCCAACAAGTCATGGTGGCCGCTTACTGGTACATCCAATGCCGAGAAAGAAAAGCTCGCAACAGCGCCTCTGTTTGAAGCCAATCCAAAAAAACCTTCAGAAAGCGCAACCCCCTATCCAACAACATCAACTCCCAACGGCTACGTTGTCACAGATACTCCCGATGCCTCCACAAAAGCAAAAGAAAAATCAGAAGTTGCGTTGATTTCGACACCACAGCGACCGATAACGTACGGCTCGTCACCATCTACGACAGCCTCTCATCTGGAATCAAAACCGGCCTCGATAACAACAGGTCTTGGACCGCAAGTTGGTCCATACGCTTCCAAGCCACTCGACTCGCCTTCAGCGAACCCCGGAGCGAGTAGCCCGTCAGGTTCATTTTCACAGAGTCCATCGGCGCCGCCGAGGCCTTCGAGCGGTTTTGGTTCATCGATCGGCAGCAGCGAATTTGCTTCTCCTGCAGCGTCTCCATCGGAGGCTTTGATGAGCGGCGGTGCTGCCGGTTCAACGGCTCCTCCGGCAGCTCGTATGGCGGATACTCGATACCCCGATCCTGTAGGAAATGGTTCGAGATACTCTTCTGGCAGCCCGAGCCGATTTGGTTCTGCGGAAGATGCATCTGCAACTCGATCGCCTGCTCAGGAGTACCCTGCGGCACAGGCTTCGACAGCAACGCCACCGCTGCAAGGACTTTCACCAAATCCATCGGCGATTGCGCAGCCACCCTATGGCACGGGATCCATTTCCCCTGCGGCAACGAATCCTCGTGCCTTCGAGTCGCCCGCGCCTGCGGCCGATGCTCCACGTCAAAAAGAGGCCTCTGGAAACAGTCCCGGCGTGCCAACAAGACGAGCCGATCCTGGCTATAGACCGGGCGGTACATCGAGCTATAAACCGACTCGATCGTTGCTCGTCGATGAGTCTCAGCCGCCGCCGTCTGGAGTGCGCACAGTATCGTTTGAAACTCCGCTGCGGCCGCAGTAAGCCTGCCTACCAGCCCATAACCATGTTCGACTCGATTACTTTTCTTGAGCGCTCAAGGTCGGCACCCGTTTCTCGCATGTAAAGACGAATCGCGTGTACTTTGTCTCCTGAAGCTTTGGCAAGACAATCCCGGGCGGTATTGCAAGGATCAATTTGCGAATCGGTTAGTCCAAGTGCAGACTTTGATATGACCCAAGTATCGCGGGGTCTTCGCGTGAGTCGCACAACCGCTTCACCGGGAAAAGCATCGCGCACGACTTCCGTGGCAGACTGTTCGTCCGATGCCCACGAAATGATGATGTGAGCGTTCGTTTCGATTTCGAACAGTGGCATATCAAACTCCCCTGAGAGAGATCTTCACCAAAAATATCGTTTGTTGAAGAGGTGTATGGTTACGGCAATGATCAAACTGTAGCGCCTCGAGGGATCAGTCGTCAATCAGGTGAGGCAGCATCCAGCAACAGAATCTTATTCTGAGGCCGCGTAATTTTTTGTCGAGTATCGCGAAGCCTGTAGAATCCAATCAGTTCCCAATAACGCAATCAACTCATCGAGTCCATCCTATGGCTGAGATACGACGGGACAACTTAGGTTTTCCGATTCCAGCATCGTTTGACGCAACGCCAGTTGAGAAAAATGTTCAACGTGCGAATGTCAGACCGAGGCAACCAGGATCGACGAAACGTTTTATTGTTCTCTTGATCATGACGCTGGTAGTTGTTCCTGCGGTGCTTGCGCCGACGATCATCCCAAAGATTCGTCTCGTGGTTGTTCGCTGGAGTGTCAACCATGCAAAGACGTGCGAAGCGAGGAATGATTTGGAGGGTGCCATTGCCGGACTCGACAGAGCCATCGCGTGGCAGGATCGACAGCGTGCAATTTTTAACCTGCCACGACTCTTGTCGATGAGAGCGATGCTTCGTCTGGAGAATCGCGACAAAACGGGGGCGTTAGAGGATGCGAATGAGGCAATTGCGCAAAACCCTCAGGCCATTGAAGCGTATCGAGTGCGAGCTATGGTTCGAGTCTGTCTTGACGATCCGGAAGGAGCCCTGAAGGATGCCGAGCGTGTTCTCGAACTCTCCCCTGAATCTGATTTGGAGGCGCTCAACCATCGGGCGTACATCCGCGCGCTGGTTCAGCGCCAACTTCCCGAAGCGCTCAAGGACGTTGATCGTGCCATCGCACTCCAGGGAGATCCTTCGGCCGAGATCCTCGACACCCGGGGATACATTTTGCATCTTCTGGGAAAACACCAAGAAGCGATTGATGAAATGAATTTTGCCATCGATACCATGCAGCAATTTCGCCGACAGAATCTCCTGCTCGCCAAACAAATGAATCCAATCGAACTTGCCAGACGTTTGCGATCGATTGATCACGGCCTCGCAGTGATGCTTCATCATCGGGCGCTCGCCTGTAAGGCTGCCGGATTTGTGTCTCAAGCGGAACAGGATTTCGAAATTGCTCGCCAAAAAGGATTCGATCCCAGTCGAGGCATTTTCTAAAATCCCATGCACGAGACAGCGACGCTGCGTCTTGAAAAAAGCTCGCTTGAGCGTGAATGCAAGTGTGTTCGGCGGGTAGAGGAGGCGGCCTGTCGACATCGGAAGAGAGCGGTTATAGTCTGCTGAGTTAGCGAGGCCACAACCCGCCTAAAAGTTTGAGAGAGATTTGCTCTCCAGACTTTACACGG
>Ga0114969_10003517_pt1 | contig 12609 bp, 11 predicted proteins | sample M_130807_MF_Meta_FD_87316 | JGI IMG/M metagenome (GOLD analysis project Ga0114969, IMG submission 87316) | Freshwater microbial communities from Lake Montjoie, Canada to study carbon cycling - M_130807_MF_MetaG | ecosystem: Environmental > Aquatic > Freshwater > Lake | place: Lake Montjoie...
AGAAGAGTTTAAGTTAAAACAAATGTGGAAGAGCCCGAACGGGACTATTCGTAATATTTTAGATGGTACTGTTTTCAGAGAGCCCATTGTTTGTAGCAACGTGCCTCGATTAGTACCTAATTGGACGGCGCCCATTTGTATTGGTCGTCATGCATTTGGTGATCAATACCGTGCCACTGATTTTGTAACCAAAGGAAAAGGTAAATTAACGATTAAGTTTGAAGGAGAAGATGGAACGAAGCAAGAATTTGAAGTATTTAATTTTAAAGGCGATGGCGTTGCCATGGCTATGTACAATACCGATGAAAGTATTTATGGTTTTGCGCGTGCATGTTTTAACCAAGCCTTAGCTAAAAAATGGCCTTTGTATTTGTCTACTAAGAATACCATTTTGAAAAAATATGATGGTCGTTTCAAAGATATTTTTGAAGAAGTGTATCAAAATGAATTTAAAGCAAAATATGCCGATGCTGGAATTACCTATGAGCACCGCTTAATTGATGATATGGTGGCCTCTGCTTTAAAGTGGAATGGTAATTTTGTATGGGCTTGTAAGAATTATGATGGAGATGTTCAATCTGATACTGTAGCACAAGGTTTTGGGTCATTAGGTTTAATGACTTCTACTTTAATTACGCCCGATGGTAAAGTCATGGAAGCCGAGGCAGCTCATGGTACAGTAACACGTCATTTCCGTGAACACCAAAAAGGAAACAGAACTTCTACGAATCCTATTGCCTCTATTTTTGCATGGACTAGAGGTTTAGAATTCCGTGGTCAATTGGATAATAACCAAGCATTAATTCATTTCTCTAAAGCATTGGAAGAAGTTTGTGTGGAGACAGTGGAGTCTGGCATTATGACCAAGGATTTAGCCGTTTGTGTGCATGGCAATAAAGTAAAACATGGCGACCACTATGTGTATACTGAAGAATTCTTAGATGCTTTGGATACTAATTTAAAAGCTAAACTTGCTAAGTAATTACACTAAAATTTAGAAATAATACTAATCCTCTCCTCGCTCTGCGCATGCTCGAAAGCTCGTCTAGGATTAGTATTATTATCTAAATTAAACTTATAAAAAAACCCGGTAGCTAGTATCTATCGGGTTTTTCAATTTTATAATTAATGATGTATTATTTCTAAAGTTATTATATAACTATTTTTTCATGCATGCAGCAGTACATTCATGCTTGCAATCCTTTGTAGTACACATATGTCCTTTCTCTCCATGATTAGCTATATGACCTGCTCCATTTTTATGACAAGCAGCGGTACATTTATGCTCTGCTTTATGACAATCTGCTGTGCATTTGTCTGCGGCAAAAGAAAAATTTGTGGCCATTAGAAACAATCCAGCGAATAATAATTTTTTCATAGTATAATTTTTAGTTATTAATATTTTCAACACTAACAATTTACCAACTTATTTTATTAGAAATAAATTAATGGCGTTGTGGTTTTGTTAAAAATTTATAAACAATAGATAGGGTATTCATTTTCTATTGAATTACTTCTAATATTGGTTTACCAATAGAACCACTAGGCATTTGAATACCCAGTAGAGTAGTGATAGTAGGGGCAATATCGGTCATATAGGTTTCACGATGTACAGCTGTTTTTTTGATGCCTTTACCAAAGAATAATAAAGGAATATGCGCATCATAATTGTATAATGTACCATGGCTGGTGCCGGTTGCAAATCCATCTACATAACCCGATTTATTGATAATAACTAAATCGCCACTTCTTTGAGCAGAATAACCATTCACCACTCTTTCTCTTAGAGAAGCTGGCAGAGGAGCAATTGCTGCATGTCGAGCGTCCACCACTTGTAAAACTTCGGGCTTCTTTTCTAAGTAGCTACTTATTAAATCAATCAATACATCTTGGCTAATATGTAAACTATCCATTAAGGGGTGATTGAAATGAATATTGTCTTCACTGATATTGGAGATTAAATTAGCATTTAGTCCTTTTGCAGTTAACATAGAACTAATTTCATTTTTAACAGCTGCTTCATTGCTAAGGCCAGCGGGTATTTGATGTTTACTGTTAAAAGCGGGGATATTGGCCACTGCATGGTCGGCTGTTAGAAAAACAGTGTAGTTGTCTTTGCCCACTTGCTTGTCTAAATAATTAAAAAAGTCGGCTAATAGTTCATCTAGTTTAATATAGCCATCCATGGTTTCCCAAGAGTCTGGACCAAAACTATGACCAATATAATCGGGAGAAGAAAAACTTATAGCAAGCAAGTCGGTAATATCATCGGTACCCATGGCTTCATTTACAATGGCTTGCTTGGCTAGTTCCTCTACTAAACTATTGCCATAAGGGGTCGTAGAAATTTTACCGTAATCTTTTGCAATAAAACTTTTTAAAACATAAGGGAAGTGTTTAGCTTCTTTGCCAAAAGGGGTAGACTCATATTTGTTTTCATCTACATCACAATTCGCTTCATAAACCGATGCGGGTAAACTTAAATTCCAATCTAAATTATACAAGCTGTCGGGGCGGTGTAAATTATTATAATTAGTTACCCATGTTGGAAGTGATTTTCCGTAATAAGTAGAACTAATAAAGTTACCTGATTTACTATCATACCAAAATGCTCCATTGGCGCTATGTCCAGCAGGAATAATGGCTCCTCTGTCTTTTAAAGAAATACCAACAACTTTACTTTTAAAATTATTAGCAAGTTTAATTTCATCTCCTAGGGTAGTTGTCCAAACATTTACGGGGCTCATTTGCCCAGCAGCATTATTACTACTGCCAATAGTTTGCACATTGGCATCCTCCACACAGTAGATTTTTTTTTGTTTAACATTGTCATACCATTCATTGCCTGCAATACCATGCAAGGCAGGCACAGAGCCAGTATACACACAGGCATGGCCTGAGGCCGTTACAGTAGGTAAATAAGGAATTAAAGTATTATCCACAGTGGCACCTTCATTGATGAACCTTTGGAAGCCAGTAGAGGACTTAAAAAATGGCTTGAATCTGTTCACATAATCCCAGCGCATTTGATCTACCATAATACCTACTACTAATTTAGGCTTTTGTGTAGTATTTTGCTTGCTAGCATTGACTTTCACGGAACTTAAACTCTTTTGATTTTGCGCATTGCTCGTCCATGAAAATAGGCTTAAGCAGATGAATAAAATGGATCTCATTTTAATTATTTTTTTCTTATAAAATTTATTTATTAACATTAACAAATAGCAGTCTGCAATTTACAGCTATTTATAGAGGATAAAAGGTAAAAATTTATTAAATTTGCTTATATAAAAAAAGTTAATATGGCGGACATCTTCGACAGACTTATTAAGAATTATGGACCTATTGGACAACATCGTGAAAGAGCCCATGGCTACTTTGCTTTTCCGAAGTTAGAAGGTGAAATTGGTTCTAAAATGAAGTTTAGAGGTCAGGAAATGATTGTTTGGAGTTTGAATAACTATCTAGGCCTAGCCAATCATCCAGAAGTCAGAAAAGCAGATGCGGAGGCAAGTGCAAAATATGGTTTGGCTACACCCATGGGGGCAAGAATGATGAGTGGAAACAGTGATTTGCATGAGAGGTTGGAAGCTGAATTAGCCAGTTTTGAACATAAAGAAGATGCCATTTTAATGAATTATGGTTATCAAGGTATTATGAGTGCCATAGATGCTATTTGTGGAAGACATGATGTGGTGGTGTATGATGCAGAGTGTCATGCTTGTATTATAGATGGATTAAGAATGTTAGTCGGACATCGTTTTGTATATAAGCATAACGATATTGAAGATTGCGAAAAACAATTAATAAGAGCACAAGCTTTAATAGACAAACAAGAGACTGGTGGCATATTAGTGATTACAGAAGGGGTATTTGGAATGGCGGGAGACCAGGGAAAAATAAAAGAAGTAGCGGCCCTAAAAAATAAATTCTCCTTCAGATTATTGGTTGATGATGCACATGGTTTTGGTACTTTAGGCAAGACGGGAGCTGGGGCTGGAGAAGAACAAGGATGTCAAGACGAAATTGATTTATATTTTTCCACTTTTGCAAAAAGTATGGCCTCTATAGGTGCGTTTATGGCAGGGCCTAAAACCATTATTGATTACATAAGATATAATATTCGTTCACAAATTTTTGCCAAAAGTTTACCCATGCCCTATGTAGTGGGCAATTTAAAGCGTTTAGAATTATTACGTACACAAACTGAATTAAAAGATAAGTTGTGGAAAAATGCATTGGCCTTGCAGAAAGGTTTAAAAGAAAGAGGATTTGATATTGGCAATACCGATTCAGTAGTTACACCTATTTATATGAAAGGGGGCGTAGAAGAAGCTACATTAATGGTGATGGACTTAAGAGAAAATTATAAAATATTTTGTTCTATAGTGGTCTATCCTGTTATTCCTAAAGGCCATATTATTTACAGGCTAATTCCTACCGCAGAACATTCCCAAGAGGAAATTGATTTAACCTTGAAAGCCTTTAGTGAAACCAAGGCGAAATTAGATGCAGGCGCTTATAAGGCAGAAGAAATACCCGATATGGCGAATAAGTAATTAGAGTAAGTCTAATTGATTTTGCTCTTTTTTTAATACCTCAATACTTACATTAAGTTCAAATCCTATTAATAAGATTAAAGAATTTAGATAAACTAAGGTCATTACCACTAGTACGGTACCAATAGAACCATAAATTTTATTATAACTGCTGAAATTATTTACCCAATAAGAAAAGCCAAGGGTGGTCACTAACATTAATAAGGTAGAGAGTAAAGCGCCAGGAGAATTAAGTGGCCATCTTTCTTTGATTAGGGGTGCATATTTATAAATAAAGGCATTGCCAAAAAATAGCAATAGAATAATGACTGCCCAGCGTACTGTATTCCAATAAGGTATAATCGCTTTGCGTTTGATATCAAAAACTTCTCTAAGTAATGTAGTTAATTGATCTTGACCTATTAATACTAACAAACTTGCAAACACTAAGAGTATTAAAATAATGGTTAAGCGAATGGCCCTCATTCTTTGGTGTAAGAAAAAAGGTTTGTTTTGCATGATGGATTTATCAAAACTTCTAATAATACCAGTCATGGCATTGGAGGCGTAAAATAAAAGTAGTAAAAAACCAAAAGAAAAGACACCCACATGTTGACTCAATAAATCGTTTATAATATCCATTATAAATTTATAGGTGCTTGAATTAGGGGCGATATCTTTAAAAACAGAAAGTATTTGTTTTTTTACTCTTAAAGCCTTTGGAAAATAAGGGATGATTGAAAATAAAAAAAGAAATCCTGCAGGCAAGGCCATAATTAAGTTAAAGGAAATAGCAGAGGCTCTGTCGTATAATCCTAAAGTATTTAATTGCTTATATATAAATCTTAAGACCTGGTATACATTAACATGCTGAAAGCCTGGTATATAAATAGCCTTTGCTTTTTGTTTTAAAAACAAATACGAGGGCTTGAGAAGGCTGATGAGTAACTGGAGAAGTATAGTAAGAAATTTATTCAAATTTAGTTTGTTGAAATTTAGTTTGTTGAAAGTAGCTATGGAGTAGGGGCTAGTTTAGTTTTTAATATTTTACTTTAGAGTTTATTTATTTTTTTTTGCTTGGTATTCATCTAGTTTAAGCTGGTACGCTTTGGCAAACTTACTATGTTCTTCATAGGAAGCACTAAAATGATGGTAGCCACTAAAATCGGCCTTGGCCACAAAATAGAAATAGTTAGTATTGGGCGCATTCAACACTAAGTCAATGGTCTTGGGGGCAGGAGTGCATATGGGGCCGGGAGGCAGGCCTGCTTTTTTATAAGTATTATAAGGTGAAGGATTGCTTAAATACTTCTCATAAATACGAGTAAGGGTAAAATCCTGCATGGCATATTTAATGGTAGGGCAGGCTTGCAGGGGCATTTTTTTCTTGAGTCTGTTTTGGTATACACTTGCAATAATTGTTTTATCGGAATCGAAATTAGTTTCTTCTTCCACAATAGAAGCTAAAGTATATACTTCATTTTTGGTAAGTCCAATACCTGCTGCTTTTTCTAATCGATTATTTTTACTCCAAAAAAGGCTTTCTTCTGTTTTCATTTTTTGCAATAGCTTAGTCATAGGCGTAGACCAATAAAATTCATAGGTATTGGGAATAAATAAGCTAAGTACTTGCGTGGTATCTGTATGGAAGGGTGCCAGAGAATCATTACTGCTTAAATAATTAATACATTCAAGACTATCTATTGAAAAAGTACTGGCAATTAGTTTTGCTAATTCAGCCTTGGTTCTTACTTTGTTTAAAATAAATTTAACCCTTGCTTGTTGGTTATTTCTAAGTATTCTAATCAAGTTCAGTAAGCTTGTATTTTTATCAATTAAAAATTTACCAGGTTTAATTTTATCTTCTACATTGAATAATTTAGCAACAATTAAAAAGCTAGCTTTATCTCTAATTATTTTTTTATCATGTAAGCTATCTGCTAAGGCGACTAAGCCTCCCATATTATATTGAAAGCTTGCTTTTTCAGCAGTAAAATGAGTGACTTTGATAAATAGGGTATAGGTGCTATACACTACTAAAACCAATAATGTCAGTAAGATCCATTTTTTCATAGGGTAAAGATATTTCATCCTTTTTATACAGCATCAAATTACAAAAAAAATCCCTCTCGTTTTAGCGAGAGGGATAAATTATTTTGGATAAAAAGGCTTAGGTTAATTTAGTTATTAACTTTTGCCATTGAGCATTACTTTTTAGTAGCTGCAGGCACAGTGGCTGGTGCATTAGCAGGAGCGGCTTGAACTGGAGCAGGGGCTGCTTGTTGAACTGGCGCTATTGCAGGAGCAGTAATGGAAGTATTTACTTTGTTCAATAAACCTTTATCAGATGCAGTGCCACCAGATTTTAAGAATAAGGTAGAAGTCATGGCTAATAGAGCTATCACCGCAGCGAAAATCCAAGTACCTTTTTCAAGGACATCGGTTGTTTGTTTAACGCCCATAAAATTATTAGAAAGGCCGCCTACATTCGCATTTAAACCACCACCCTTTGGATTTTGAATTAAGACCATAAATCCCAGGCCTAAACAAGCCACAATAATCAATATCAAGTACAGTGTAATCATTTCTTTAGTTTTAATTGTTCTATTCTAGACGCAAAATAAACGGATTTTTCAGGAAAAATAAAACTTAATTTAGAATAGATGTCGATGGCTTTACGCTTATTGCCTTGTTTTATCCAAATTTCAGCCATGGCTTCGGTGATTACATCGGCTGTGGTATTGGCTTTTTCAGCAATAGCAGCTATTTGCTTCTCGTTTTCCTCCGCCATTTCCTCCATTACAGGAATGCCCTCTTTTTGCTTCAAAACCTTTAACCAGGCGGTAAAACTCCTTAATTGTTGTGTGAATTTATCCTGTGGAACCTTAGAAAGGTCAATTTCAATACCTTGAGCAGCAAAATAGTCGGCTTGTGCTGCAGTCACTATTTCTGCTTCATAAGCTAATTCGATGGTTTCAATAGGTTCCTTAAATTGAGCAAATTGTTCAGAAATCAGGCTAGTTACTTTATCGTCCAAGGGGGCTGCTATAGAATCTTCCTCTTGCTCTTGTAAAAGTTGGTGCAAATGTAAAGCAGAAGCAAAATAGCTAGTTGTTTTTTGCACTTGTTCTTGAAATAATGGAGAACCTATTAATGCATATTTTTTGGATAATAAAAATTGTAAGCTAGCGCTGTAAGGATGTGTTTTTACCCATTTTTCTAAGTCAGCTGTTTCAATGGATGCTAATGTACTATGACCAGTCCATTGAGCTAATATTTTATTATGTAGTGCTGAAGTCATGCTTACCAGTTTGAAAAAATTTGGTTAAAGATATCGTCTGTGATATTTCTAATGATGTCTTCCATCAATTGACCTTCTGCTTGGTTTAAAGTGAGGGTTGCAGAAAAATCGAAATTTCTAGTGACATCAAATTCTTGTTCTTTGTTTTCTAAAGTCTTTTTTAAGACTACATGTACTGTAACAGTTAATCGGTTGGTACTTGCTTGTTGTGCACTAACACCCACTGTTTGAGAAGGGTCGTAATTGGTGATGGTTGCAAATATTTGATAATGTGCATCATCGTTATTGGTTCTAGTCAATTTAGTTTGACTCATTATTTTTTGCTGCAACTTATCGGTAAGTAGGGGAGCCAGTTGCGGATTGACATACCTTGCCTTATTTTCAATAAAACCTATCTTAATGGTTTTTATATTTGCTGGAATAACGGCATCTCTAAAACTATAAATACCACAACCACTTATAAGCATTGCACAAATGGTTATAGGTAAAATAAATTGTACAAGCTTGCTCATTAAAATATGCTTGCTTTTAAAATTATGCCTGCTTTTTAAAATAATACTATGATACTTATTCTTCAATGTTGTATTCTTTAATTTTTCTGTACAATGTTCTTTCGCTAATGCCTAAGTCGGTAGAAGCGTCTTTTCTTCGGCCTCTATGCTTCTTCAGTGCCTTTAAAATTAGTTCTTTTTCCTTATCCATGATATTCAAAGATTCATCTACTTCGTAAAGGTTATTGGATTCATTGTCTATAATAATGGGCTGTGGGTGGTTGAAGTGAACTGTCGGTTGTGTATTCACTGAAGAAACTTGCGCAGCACTGCTAGGCATGATATCTTCTTTTAATTCATTGATTAATGACTCTTTATTAAAATTAGCAGATTGCCCTGTTATGGAAGGGTTTTGTAATATTTCTAAAAACATTTTTTTCAATTCATTCACATCCTTTTTCATATCAAAGAAAAGCTTGTATAAAATTTCTCTTTCATTCGCAAATTCACCCACTGGAGTATTACCAGTGACCATGGGCATATTATGGATATTATGCTGTGGTAAGAATCCTGCCAACGTTTCACTATTAATATTATCCGATTTACGTAGTACTGAAATTTGTTCTGCTATATTTTTTAACTCTCTTACATTGCCAGGCCAACTATATTTAGTGAGTAATTCTCTTGCTTCTTCATCTAAAAAAATAGGTTTGGTTTTATACTTATCTGCAAAGTCCACTACAAATTTTCTAAACAACAAAGGAATATCTTCTTTACGATCTCTTAGTGAAGGTACACGAATAGGAACGGTGTTTAATCTATAATATAAGTCTTCTCTAAATTTTCCTTTCTGTGTATATTCAAGTAGTTCTCTATTAGTAGCTGCAATCACTCTTACATCTGACTTCTGCACTTTTGAAGAACCCACTCTTATAAATTCTCCCGTTTCAAGTACGCGTAATAAACGAGCCTGCGTGCCTAATGGTAGTTCTCCAATCTCATCTAGAAATATGGTACCGCCGCTCACTGTTTCAAAATATCCTTTTCTACTATCTACCGCACCGGTGAAAGAACCTTTCTCATGTCCAAATAATTCTGAATCAATCGTGCCTTCTGGAATAGCGCCGCAGTTCACTGCAATAAAGGGATTATGTTTTCTTGCAGATAAGCTATGAATGATTTGAGAAAAAACTTCTTTACCTACACCACTTTCACCTACTATTAAAACGGTTAAGTCGGTAGCAGCTACTTGCTCTGCAGTATTTAAGGCATGATTGAGTGAAGGTGTATTACCTATAATATTAAATCTATTTTTAAGTGCTTGTAAGTCCATGTTTATTATTTTATAGTACCCATTAATGTACCTTTTGTATAGGCTGTAATAAGAATATTCACATAATCTCCTTTTTCTAAAGGTTTTGATTGTCCTTCTATTGATTTTGGAAACACCACCACTTTATTTTGACTGGTTCTTCCCATCCACTCTTGATCGCTTTTTTTACTGTTACCTTCAATTAATACTTCATATGTATTCCCTAATTCTTTTTTATTACTTTCATTCGATAAATGCCACTGTACATCTACAATTTCTTGTAACCTTCTTTTCTTTACCTCTAGTGGAACATCGTCTTCATATCTTTTTTCAGCAAGGGTACCCGGACGCTCCGAATAAAAATACATATAGGCGTAGTCGTAGGCTGCTAATTGCATAATGCTCATGGTGTCATTATGATCTTCTTCTGTTTCAGTACAAAATCCTGCAATGATGTCTGCTGAAATACTACATTCAGGCATCAATTCTTTAATACGCGCTACTTTAGCAAGGTACCATTCGCGGGTATAAGTACGGTTCATTAATTGTAATACGCGTGTGCTACCACTTTGAACAGGTAAGTGTATGTATTTACAAATATTATTGTACTTCATCATGGTGAATAAAACTTCGTCGGTAATATCTTTAGGGTGCGAAGTACTAAAACGCACTCTTAATAATGGGCTAATTAAAGCGACACTTTCTAATAAAGCTGCAAAAGTAACTTGCGTATTTGTTTCAGGGTTGGTCCAATAATAACTATCTACATTTTGACCTAGTAGGGTTACTTCTTTATATCCTTTGTCGAATAAGTCTTTAGATTCTGCTACAATAGAAAAAGCATCTCTACTTCTTTCACGTCCTCTTGTAAAAGGCACTACGCAAAAACTACACATATTATTACAACCACGCATTATGGAGACAAATCCACTAATGCCATTACTATCTAATCGAATAGGCGAAATATCGGAATAAGTTTCATCGCGACTTAGTAAAACATTGACTGCTTTTTGTCCGGTACCTGCTTCTATAATTAAATCGGGTAGGGTTCTATAAGCATCGGGGCCCACCACTAAATCCACTAATTTTTCTTCTTCTAATAATTTTGATTTTAATCTTTCAGCCATACAACCCAAAACACCCACTAGCATGCCTGGCTTCTGTTCTTTGTATTTTCTAAACTCGGTTAATCTTTTACGCACTGTGAGTTCTGCTTTCTCTCTAATGGAACAAGTATTAATTAATATTAAATCGGCCATCTCTACATTACGGGTACTTCCATATCCGTTTTTTTCTAAAATAGATGCCACCACTTCGCTATCCGCAAAGTTCATAGCACAGCCATAGCTTTCTATCAGAAAAAACTTTGTAAAGGGCGCTTTGTTTTGAGTTGATTCATAGGCTTCCCCTTGTCTCATTTCATCGTGTTCCTTGGTCGCCGTGGTGAATAATTCCATTCAAATTGGTTTGAAACGCAAATTTAGTTAAAAAAGTAGAATGTGTCAACTTGTCAGCCAGAACTTCTAATTATTTGATAATGAAACCCTTACTTGACTATTAGCCTATATCTGATAATAATTTATATATAATTAGAAATCAATGATTTATCAAAGGCTTCCTATATTTGAAAAAATATTGAGTTTCATGCGAAAAAGTCTGTTGATTGTTTTGATTTTGATGGGAATGCAAGCTGCCTATGCTCAAAACATAGCAGTGGCTAAACTGAGATCAGAAACCTCAAGGACTATAAAAAAAGATAATGACACGAGTTATTACAACTGGAAGCAGGGGGGTATGTATAATTTTAATTTATCTCAAAGCTCTTTAAGCAACTGGGCTGCAGGGGGTGATAATTTTAATATGGCTGTTAATAGCTACTTTAATTATTATGCCTATTTTCAAAAGCCTCGTCAAAGTTGGGATAATAATGTAGACCTTAATTTAGGTTTTGTACAATCTACTAGTTTGGGCGGAAGAAAAAACGACGATAGAGTGGATGTCTTAAGCAAATATGGTTACCGCATTGATACTACAGGTATGTGGTATTTATCTGGCTTATTCAATTTCCGTTCTCAATTATTTGATGGTTTTAGTTTCAGTGGTTCAAATGCAAACTTTACTTCTTCTTTCTTATCGCCTGCTTATATTATTTTATCTGCGGGATTGGATTTTAAACCCAATAATACTTTCTCGGTTTTCTTTTCTCCTTTAACTTCTAGAACTACTTTACTATTAAATACCAAGCTCTCCAATTTGGGTAGTTATGGTGTGCCTGTAGGTAAAAAAATAAATAGAGAGACAGGTTTATTTGTAACGGTGAATTATAATAATACCATTGCGCCTAACATTACTTATAAGGGCCGTGCCGATTTTTTCTCTAATTATTATGAAAAGCCTGAGAATATTAATTTATACATGACCAACATGTTTACTTTTAAAATTAATAAGTATTTCTCGGCCTCTTATAGTTTAGATTTAATGTACGATGATAAAATTAAAATCTTTGGCCCGCTAAAAAAATCTCCAGGACTTCAATTAAAAAGTATAATAGGAATTGGTTACCTAAAAACTTTACAAGTAAAAAAGACCATACTAAAACCTAAGGTGTAGTAATGGCCTTAAGGGTATGTTTTATCTTATTCGCTTTATGCGTGAGGTCTTGGTAGTCGATGCTCATAATGGTTACATGGCCCATTTTTCTTCCAGGCTTGGTTTGTTTTTTACCATATATATGTACAAAAACATTATCCATTTTTAAGACTTCTTCTAATCCCTCGTAATAAACATCACCGCTGTGGCCTTCGCTACCAATAATATTCACAATGGCCGAAGGTAGAATGGCATCGGTGTTGCCCATAGGATAATCTAATAAGATTCTAAGTAGCATATCATACTGACTACTATAATTAGCTTCAATGGTATGGTGTCCGCTATTATGCACACGTGGTGCTGTTTCATTTACCCATA
>Ga0114969_10003519_pt1 | contig 12601 bp, 24 predicted proteins | sample M_130807_MF_Meta_FD_87316 | JGI IMG/M metagenome (GOLD analysis project Ga0114969, IMG submission 87316) | Freshwater microbial communities from Lake Montjoie, Canada to study carbon cycling - M_130807_MF_MetaG | ecosystem: Environmental > Aquatic > Freshwater > Lake | place: Lake Montjoie...
ATTTGGATTGATTACTTTAAACTCTGTTATAAGTTCATCAATGTTTGATCCTATTCCTAAATTCATGTTTGATTGTGTTTTGTTTGATTGTGTTAAAAATCCAGCTATTAGCATATCTATTAGCTGTGGTAATTTTGCCATAACAGCATTTTGTATTTGCCCAATGGCTCCTATTTGTTCTGTTTCTTCTTCTTCAAAATCTTCTTCTTCTTCAATTTGTTTTTGCAACAAACTGTTTTCAAAAGCAAGTCTTTGATTTTCTAAAGCTAAATTTAATTCCTTTTGTGAAATATAATTTTGATTATTTGTTGCAGGAACTGCACCAGATATATTTTGTTTTACTCTATCACAAAGCATAAAAGTAAAACTTGTTGTACCTCTTAAATTTTTTCCACCCTCTTTTGGAAATTCATATAATTGGATTGCATAAAGCTGCGAATTTATAGGATTAGATTGTAACATACGATCTGCCCACTGGTTAAATGCTAGGATTAAATCTGCTTCTTCGCAATCATCTGTTGCTATTTTTTTGAATTTCTCCAGTTTACCTTGATATACACCAATGGCATCAAAATTTAGATTTTCTAAATTTTCGTTTATTGCTTCTACTCCTATAAATTCTGCTAACTTCATAATTAATTATCTATTGTAATATACGTTAAATAGAAATGTTTTTGCTGCATAATTTGCAATGGTACCACTCATAGTAACATAACTTTTTGTCCATACAACATTTTGACCTGCTAAATGTGGTATTTCATAATAAGTACCTTGACTAGTACCATAATTTAAACGAACTAAACTCATTGCTGGAACAACTATAAACTCTCCACCATCATAGTATAAAGTAACTGTTGTATCTAATAATTGAGCATAAGCTTGAACTGTTGCACCAGAACTTGTAATTGAAGCAATAGTGCTTGTATAACATTCTATTCCAAAAATAGGCTTGTTGCGTAAATTTGGTAGATCTGGAAAATAAATTTGCGTTTTGGTATTACCAGTTGGAATTGGCACCTCAACGTACTCTGCATTTTTTATGATAAAACTTGTATTTGGCATAATTATTTTTTTTTAAAATAGAAGTTTGCAATTTAATGCAAACTTCTATTAATTGTTACTATTTATTTAAATTACTAGCTCCTAAACTTAAGAAACCACGAACTGCTAAACAGATTACATAAGATCCACTTGAAGCCTGTGTTAAACCAGCACTTAAGTTCAAATTAAAATCCAATTTTGACGTTCCCGAAATTTGCAAAGTCGGCACTAAAGGATAAAATCCATCAGTTTGACCATTAAAACTATCTGTACCATTTGGAGCTGTTGCACCAGAAGTAGTATAGCCATAAGTTAAACCAGTTTGTACTACTGGAGCTTTACGAATACGAGAAATTGAAAAATTTTGTAAATACTGTACATTATTAATTGTAGCATTTAAAAAACTATTATTAAATAATGTTTTAAAAGCAACAGCAGCACCAGAAGCAGTAAAAATTGTAGCATTTGGATAACTGTACCAATCATAAGCAGTATCTGCTGTTGAACTTTTAGCACCAATAAAGATACCTATTTCAACTGCTGTAAAAGCATCTGCTCTGTTTAACAAAATAGCTTCTGGATAGTTGTTAGCATCATCGCCAACAATTATTGGAAAAGTATATTGTGTTTTACCAGTTACTACTGGTACTAATGAACGTAAATCACTTGCAGTTGTTACTGGATTACGTTGTTTTGCTTTGTATGCGTTCTTAATGGTGGCATAAGCTTGTCTAAGTCCTAATTCTTTGTCCATAATATTATGTCCTTTTTTTTATTTTTTGTTTTGGTTAATAATTAAATTTAAAATTCGTCATAGCCATTAACCTCAGCTACATCAAATCCGTTTACTTCCGAAATATCAGCTCCGATAGTGTCTAAACCAGACATCATATCATTGTCAAAATCTCCAGATAACATAATAACATCATCTGAAGCTCCTAAACTTGGAACAAATGATCCTACTAATTCTGCACCACCAATAGCTATCATACCTTGACCGATACCACTAACTAAAGGATTTTTTACAAATTTCGGCAACATTACACCTAATGCAATTTTACCAGCTGCTAAAATTTTTGCATCAAATTTTAACACTTTGTTTAGTTGCTTTGCAATTACTGCTCCAGCTACTACTCCAGCAATGTCCATTAACATACCAGATCCTACTGCACCCATTGACCTGCGTCTAGTGCTTCTGCGTTTTACCGCTACTTTTTTTCTACGTCTTGCCATTTTGTTTGTTTTTTAAAGTTTAATTTTAATTTTTATAATAATCCATTTTCAGAAAAACTGAAATAACTATCTTTAGTTATTATTACATGATCAATAACTCTTATATCATGTTCTTGAGCTAAACTAACAAGTTGTTTTGTAAAATTTTTATCAGCTTGACTAGGTGTTAAATTACCGCTTGGGTGATTGTGGCACATAATAAAACCAGTACAACCAATTAATAAAGCTCCACTCATTATTAATCTTCTTTCACTTACTACTGCTGTAAATCCTCCTTGACCTACTAAATAAACTCCTAAACATTTATTAGCATTATTTAAATACATTATTGCAAAAAATTCTTGGGTTTCAACCATGTTTTTTGTAATATATTTTTTAAATACTTCAACCGATTTTTGACCACTGGTAATAATAATATTATCAACTGCTTTACCTCTACTAATTCTTAATTTTACTTGTGGTGCTAAATCTTTTAATTTTCTTTCAGTTGAAACTTTACCAATAATAATTTCTTTTTTTGGTGCATATCCACTTAATAAAGACATTTGATTATTGTATTGTGTAACAGTTTTAAATTTTTCAAAAGTTCCATTATCAAATCTTTTTACTCTTACATTTTTAGTTTTAGGAAAAGGCTTTTCTCCTTGTTCAATCATATATGTACCACCTTTAGCCCATGCACCAACTTTTTTATTAGATTTTTTTGATGCTACTGGTAATAATGTTTGAGTATTTAATAAAGTATAAAATTCTCCATATTTATTTTCAACTTTATACATACCATTAACAATTTTATTTTTTCTTGGTATTGTTTTAAATTTTTCTCTTATTTCTAATCCTTTATAAATATATTCAATAAAATATTTATATATACTTTTGGTTCCAGATACTACTTTAATATTAACATTATGACTTTTAGTATCTTTATGTTTAGATATAGGTTTTTTTGTTAATACTTTTTTAGCTCCTACTTTACCTTTTTTAGCTCTTATTTTTGCCATAAAAGCTTTGGCTGCTGCACTACCTTTTTTTAGTTTCATATCTTTATTTATTTACCATAATAATCAGATATACCAGCATCAACACTAGGTTGAATTTGATCAATATCAATGTTAAATTTTAAAGGAGTATTTTTTAAAAATTTAGTTGTTGGTTGTCCAAAATTATTTTTACTAATAATTTTATATGGAAGATCTGTTTTTAAAAAGCTTCTTTGTACTGAATTTAAATTTTGTACTATTGCTGGTGTTGGTGGTAAATTAAAAATAGCTTGTGCTTCTTTTGCAGCTGGTAAACTTTGCAAACTTTGCTCCATTTGCTTAATTTCACTTTTTACAGTTTCAACTGGTAAACTAGTTGTTAAAGCAGGTGTTAAACTTTTACTAGCCGTTGGTACTAAATTAAAAGGTGTTGCTGTTTGTGGCATTAATCCTTTAAAAGGTGTTGCTTTTGGCATTAATCCTTTAAAAGGTGTTGCTTTTGGCATTAATCCTTTAAAAGGTGTTGCTTTTGGAATAAATTTTTTAGCTCCACTAGGAGTTTTTACAATAACTGGTTTTCCAGTTTGTTTTGCTTTTAATAATGCAATATTTAATTTTGCTTTATCTATTGCTTTTGCCATAGGTGTTATTGGTTTTTTAACCATACTAGCCATTGGTGTTTTAAATTTAGATAAAGCTATTTTTGGTAAGCTTAAACCTATTTGATCATTAAATCCTATAATATCCATAATTTTATTTTTTCTTAAGTATTAATAATAATGCAATTCCAGCCCCACCAATTAATAGCATTGTTTTTGTATCTAATTTTAAATTGCTTTTTTTACCAGCTAAAGCTTCTGCTACTTTTTTAGCTTCTTCTGCTGTTGGTGTTTTAATATCTGCTGTTGTTAGTCCATTTCTTTCTCCAGTTTTTCCAGCTTCTTGTTTCCAAATTATTTTATTAACATCTACTCCAGTCAAATTTTTAAAATTTTGTTTTGCTTCATCAATTTTTTTCTTTGTTGCAGTAGCTTCGGCATCTAATTTAGTTACTATTTTATCCCCTTTATTATATAATTCTTTGCCTTTATCATACAAACTAACTCCTTTATCAACAAAATCTTTTGCTTTACCACCTTTATCAGCTAAATCATCTAATTTCTTTTTAGCTGCTTCAGCTTTATCAAGATATGAAGTAACTTTATCAACAATAGCTAATGCAGCTGTTATTGATGTACCAATAGTAATTGGCTCTCCAATCATTCCTAATTGACTTGGATAAATAATATTATCATAATCAAATCCAAATATTCTAGCTTTATTTTTTCCCTCGGTAATGGCTGCTAATAAATCTGTTCTATTACCTCCCCAATCATTTACCCACCATGAAGTACTATTAAAAGTTTCATTTTTTAACCTAGAAGCTAAATTAAAAACATTTTGACCAACTAATAATAAAAAAGAATTTCTAGGAATAGACAATCCAATAGTTTTAGCACCTTGTCTTATATCATCTGCTGCCTTATCTACTTCTTTTTTAACATAAGCTGCTGCTTTTTTTGGTGCTGCCCTAACATTGTCCCAAAAATCTCCAATTTGATCTACACCACTTAATTTATATAAGCTCATATTTTTTGTATTTATTTTTTTATCTATATTTAAAACAAACGGTTTTTCTAAATCAAATCCATTAATTACCGCATCTATATATATTATACCGTCTTGATCTTTTGCATAGCAATAAACGTGAGTAGGTACATTTATATATTTTGAATATCCAGCAAATCTATATTTCCAATCTTTATATCCACAAGCTTCTAAAACAGCTCCAGTAAAACCAGCATAATGTTTACAATCATTTCCTTTGCCAGTCATGGCATCAAACAACATTCTAGACAAAGTTTTTGTTGTTTGCTTATCACTTGGCTCTACTTTATAAGGAACTTCATATTTTAAAAAATTCCAAATATTTTTACTTGTTTCGTATAGATTACCAGCTTCAAATAAATCACATATTTTTTTAGCTTCAATAGCATTTTGGCTGTGTTGGCTTAAAACTTGGTTTATTATATCATTGGTGCTTTGATTAGCAACAGCTAACAAATTATTATTTTTAGCAGGTGCCAGTCTTTTATATACTTCTGCTAATTTAACCATTAATATTTTGCTCTATGCTTACTGGTACAATAAAACCCTCTCCATTTATTGATCCAGACAAAGCAACTTTTTTAATTTTGCCTTTTGCTGTAATAAAATCTTTTATAAACATCAAAATTTCAAAACCATTTAATTTTATAGGCAAAGCAACTTCAACAGATTTATTGCCTTGTATAGTTGTTGTTTTTTGTACTGACAGTGTAGAAACTGCATTATTATCTAGTGAAAGATCACATACAATACTATTAAAAGTTATTGGATAGTCAGTTGGATTTATAATTTCAATGATTACAGCAGCTTGGCTAATTGGATCTAGCTTCAAACTTCTAATTTTTACGTTTAAATTTTTTGCTGCTATTCCTTTTTTTGTAAAAAAGAAAGCTGCGTATGCTCCAGCAAGTAAAATGAATGGTAAAATCTTTTTCATTGGATCAAACGTAATGTGTTTTTAGATAAAAAAAAATTTTTTTAAAAAAAAACTTCAAAATGTTTGGAAAAATGGCTAGGTAGCCTTATATTTGCTTCGCTATGGCGAAGCAAATTAAGGCTCCTACCTTTATCCAGTATGCAAACTACATAATAACTACTACAAAAAAAGCATAAAAAAAACGTACAAATTGTACGTTTAAAAATATAAAATAATAATTAATTACTACTAAAATAGCTGTGTTTGTATTCCTGTTCTATTACAAATCACTTCACTTACTATGTTAATTTTTTGTTTTGATATTGGCAAAATATAAAAATTTTTTTCTTTGTATGAAATACAAAACTTGCATTTTTTTAAACCTATTTCATTATGTCCAGTACAATGTATTGCACCTATCATTATTTCTTTAAATAATTGGCATGGATTACTATATGTGCCATTGCTAAAAAGGGGGGTTTCTGTTATCATTATTTTTTAAAATTATTCCATATTCTGTTTTTTCTATTAAATTTTGCTCAAATAAATAAGCTATTAAACTTTTTGACCAGTGAGCAGTTTTTTTATATTCCAATGTACATACATTTATTAAGTCCTTATACAAATAATAATCTTTGTAAGCAAATATTTTAGTAAGCTTTAGCATATGCTTATCATTACTTAAATCTTGTGGGTTTCTTAAACTCAATTCTGTATCTTCTAAATATGAAATAGTATAATTATTTACGTTATAATTATAATAAAAATCAAAGCTTTTAAAGTCGGCATCACTTCGCATCATCTGTGAACTTATAGAGCTGTTTCCTGCATCGTCTTTAGTAACTTGAATATTACTTTGTGCAAACCGATCCATAAAGCTTCCAAAATGACCAATAGTAAAATTTGTACTTTTTGACTGGTGCAAAATCATTACTAGGCATATATTATAACTGCTTAACATTTGCTTTATAAAATCAATAGTTTGCTTGGTTTCTTCAATATCATTCATATTGTTTATAAGATCCAAACCACCGTCAATTATTATCAATTTTACTTTTTTATTTTTTAGTAAAATTTCAGTTATACCACTTTTTATTTGATCTGGATTAAGTTGCCTGAATGAATATACTTTTAAATTTTCTGGAAAGGATTGCAAATTAATTAAATGCTTCATTCTGGTTAATGATTTAAATAAATCATGTTTGCTTTGTTCTGTATCAATTAATATAACATCGCCATTTAAAACATTGCACTCAATACCTAAACATGGTGCTTTGCTTAAAGCTGCACCAATTACCGCATGAGCTACAACAGATTTTCTACTTTTTGGCTTACCAGTTATAACTACTGCATTATTAATAGATCCGACATTTTTGCCTTGTATGCTTATAATAATTTCTTCTTCTGGGAGCTGTGTTTGGAAATTAAATAAATAGTCATTAATATTGCCATTGATAGTATTTAAAAATTCATGTTTTGCAAAGGTGCCAGTTTCACGAGCTGGTGCCTTTTTTTCTTTTATTACCATTTACATATTATTACGCAAAATTACAATTACTTGGATTACCTCCTAAAACTTCAACATACTTTTTTAGTACCTTTATATGATTCTTTAAAAATTGTACTTCTTTGGCACTTTTTCGCTGATTTACTTCGTTAATTAATTCTTGTGTAAAAACAAAACTTGCATCTAAATATTCATTAATAATATTAAGTTTATTCCAATACTTTTGTTGGTTTTCAACTGGTAAAAGTTTAATTTCTTGAATAGTTTTCCACATATAATCTCTTTCTAGTTTATCTAGTTTTTTATTTACATTTTCTAATTTAAAATTTATTTCGGCTGTTTCCATTATATTTTTATATTATATGTTTCTTTAAAAAATTGATTAGGATTATTAGCAAATGTTATTGATCCGTCTATATAATCAATATCTTCTATTATTTGACAATTTACCATTGCTTCAATCATTTGCTCTTTTTCCATTATTAAAGCTTCTTCTAAAATTTTTTTAGTATGCTCAAATTTTGGGTGTTTTAATCCCCAAAGATTATCAACTAGATATTGCATGGCTGTCAGTTTTGGATCCATTTTTTTTAGGTATTATAAATTTTGTTTTGCCTATTAAAATTGGCTTTATATAGCCAGATTTTATCCAGTTGTATATAGTCTTTAAACTTACCTTTTTTTGTGTTGCATATTCCTGCAAACTGTAAATATTATCGTTTCCTAGTTTCATAATTATATGTTATCAAATTCCAAATTAATTATATACTGACAAATTAAATTGCACCCTATTTCATCTTTTAAGGTTTCACAGTCTTTTTGCATAGCTTCAATAGCATTGTATTTAGCTTCCAGTATTCTGTTTTCTTTATTCATTATGTAATCTAGTTTAGCATACTCTGAACTAACATATAAAAAAGCAGTTTCAATACACATCATGCTTTCTGGTGTAATTGGTTCGTTAGATTTAATTTCAATAAATCTTTCTTGAACATTTATTTTGTGTTTGTACATAACTATTTTATTGGTGGATTAAAATTGTGTAGTTTTTGTTCATCAAAATTGCAAATTAAAGTGTGTAATACTTCAAGCTTTGCCGAGCAATGATTTAAAGTTTTCCATGCTTTGTTTTGATCTTCATCAATGTTTAAAATTTCATCAATGCTATGTTTTTGCATTGTTACCATAATAGAAGCTAAATATTTAGCTTGTTTAAAATTTAGATTTAAATCAAATTCGTTTAAATCTTGCATAGCAGCAATATAATTTCCTGCTAGATCTTCTGTAATTTGTGTGTTGTCCATGTTTTTTAATTTGTTTTGTGTTTTCAACAATAAATTAAATAAAAGTAATTTCAAAATATTTGAAATAAATTAATATAATTATATAATAATCAACTAAATAAAATTTTGAAGTTTAGGCAAAAAAAAACAGCTCACATGGGAGCTGTAAAAAAGCAAAACACAATCAATGTTACTTTTTTAGTAAGTAATATAATATTAAACTAACTGCTATTATAGGTGCAATTAATATTATTGGATCTTTTAAAATATTATACATTTCAGCAATTTTATTTCCAGATTGAACTATTAAACTATTAGGCTTACTGCCCTTTGTTAGTCCCTCTTTTGTTCTGCTGTTAATTGCTATTTTTGCTAGTTGTACTGGATCTGTTATTCCAGAAGCAATAGCTGTTGTTATGTCAGTTGCAAATTTTTTAAACCAACCACTACCATTATATGTTGCGTATATAAAATGAAATAAAAGTGCTGGTGTGTTGTTTACAATTTGAATTGCTTTAGTAGTTAAATAATTTTTTGATAGGTTATTATATAAAGGCTCTATCATTTCAGCTGCTAAACTTTTTAGCTCTGGCTCCAATGATCCACCTTTATAGTTCCACTTCCAATTATTAGCAGCTCCAGCTTGATCAATTAATAACCAAAATCTTTTTCCTGCACTTGTTGAATTTATAGATCCACCTTTTAAGCGATCAATACCAAACATAGTTTCTCCAGAATTTGAATAACGAGCATCTTTTACCCTGCCGTCTTTCAGCATATTAGGGTGAAAATAACCACCCTCTAGCCTATCAATTACTTTTGAAACTACTTCTTTAAACATTTTATTTTTCTGTGGCAAATAAGCCTAATAAAATCATACCAATACCAGTAATAATTTTACTAGTATCGTTTGTTTGTACTCCATCTGTAATTTGTGCTATACCAGCAATACTGCCAGATATAGAAGTCCATAAATTATGAACTGCGTTATTTATTAATTTTTGAAACATTGTCTTTGTTTTTTTTAAATTTAATTATTTGATTGTAAATATAAAATATACTACCAATAATAGATAATATTAGTGCAATTTTAGATAAAACTGGTGTGCTAAATATTTTTGCAATAAAAAAATTTATCCATGCAATAAATAAAACTATTGGGCTTGTGTTATTATTCATTTATTAATTCTTCTTTTGGTTTTTGTTCTTCAATTAATTTATTAATAAATTTAATCAATGGTAAACCAAATTTAGTAGGCATTTCTTGAATAAAAATATCCAATTCTTTTAAGTTTTCTTCGCTTAAATTAATCATGTTTCTAATGTATTAGTAAATATTATTTTTGGATTTAACTTTTGCAATATAGTAATATATTGATTGGTTAAATCATTTAAAATATTTCCAGTAAAATCTGTATCTTCTTGTATATTTGTTAATATGCTATTCATTGTTTCTGTATATACAAATGACTGTATATAACCTTGTAAAACATTAATTCCTTCAACTTCTTTACTACCTAAATAAGCATTATAATTAACAATTAATTCGCTAACTTTTGTGCTTGTTTGAGTATCTAAACTTGTAGCTATAAAACTTGCTTTATTTAATTTTATCATTTTATTTATTTATTTATATACTTGTTACTGTTTCCCAACCTGCTCCTGTGTAAACTGCTAATTTTGCTAATGTTGTATCAAATACTACAAGACCTGTCGCTGGTGTTGCTATTGCGTTCTTTTGAGTAGTTGTCATTCGTGGTGGTAAAAAGCCTCTTGTTGTGCTATCTACAGTTAAAATTGCACTTGCTAAACTTGAACCCGTACCAACTGCTAAAGAACCTTGAAGTGTACTGTTTCCAACTGCATTAATACTTAATAGATTTAAACTGCAATATGCACTATCATCAGCCAATCTAAAATCAATAGCCGTCCCGTTGCGTTTTATTGCGGGAAAACTTGATGTAGTGCCGCCTAATTGTAAACGGTCAAAACCAGTTTCGGGTGTATTTTGTAATTGTATAATACCACTTCCATTACTTTTTAAACTGCTTTGAAAATTACCTATATAAATGTTACTAACTGCATTTAAATTACCTGCTTGTATAGTTGCTATTGTTGTAATATTACTAACAGCTGTTAAAGCACCTGCATTACTAACCTTAAACTTACTTACCCCACCAACTTGCAAATCAATCAAATTGTGTGTAATTCCATTTAATGCCGTTTCAGTTGCATTTAAAAATATACCTGTTAAAGTACCTGTTTGAGCACCACTATTATTTATAGTATAAACCTCGTTAAATAAACGTGGATTGGTAGATCCTGCACTTAATGCTACTGTTCTACTTAAACCTACTTGTTCAGTGCTTAATTGAAATATGCTAGAATTACCCATACCATCAGTTACTAGTCTTAATGTAGTGTCTAAAGGTGTGTTAATTGTTGTTGGATCTAAATTTAAAATTCCTTTATAATTTGTACCAATATTTTGTGCTACTAAATTTGCCATATTTTATCCCCAGTTTTGTGTTGTTGCTGTTCCCCATTTACCAACAGTTGCAGTACCCCAAATAAAAATTACATTTATTGAAACAGAGCTTTTCCAATAATTATTAGTGTAACCTATAATATTATAACTATTTCCTATCATTACGAAGTTATAATAATTTCACAGGTTTGATTTTCTCCAGTAGATTGTCTTATTTGAACATTACCACTTGAAGCAGTATTTAATTTTACTGAGTAACCAGCTTCTAAACTTAAAGCAGTTCCACCACTTATGCAATAAGTCATTTTTGCATTTGTGCTTATATTTATTAATGTTACAGTTTTACAAGCTTGGATTGTTGTTAAAGCAGTCATTGTAACTGATAATACTTGATTTGCTAACGTATCAGTTAATACACCACCATTTGTAGCAGCAGCTAAAGCAGCAGCATCAGTAACTTGATTAGCTTTTGTGCTAACTAAAGCATTTAATGATGTTTCTAACGCAATTTGACTTGTTTGGTTTGCAGCCGTTGCACTACCACCACCACCAGCAAATGTTGAAGGAGTAGCAGCAATATAAGTATTAGTTGCAGAGTCCCACAACATTAAGCCAGTACCAGCATTAGCATTGCCATTTGCTGCTATTTGTCCATTTTGTATAGTTCTTGGATAACTTGATATTGCCATGATTATTTTTGTTGATAGGTTAAAACTAATAACTCTGTATTTGTACCAGAAGCTGTATCAAATTTTATATTATACAAACTTTCATCTTTATAACCTGCGTACATAGTATCTAAAACACCACTTGGATATAATGGTAAACTGTTAATATAAACTATAACAGAACCAGTATTGACAAAATGATATCCAATATCATCTAGACTTCTTTCTATTGAACCAGCTTTGTTATAAAATCTAGTATTTGTTGTAAATTTTAATAATTCGTATTTTGCCATGATTATAATTTTTTATCTATAATTGATTTTAAAACTGGTACAATAATAATTGCACCTAAAATATATGGTACATATTTCTCAATATAATAGCTTACAGCTCCAGCATCTTTTTTAGCTTTGTTTTCTTCTTCTTTTGTGCGTTCTTCAACTGTTTTTGCACCTTGTTGTTTTAAATCGACTTCATCTAATGTGCCACTTTTTACTGGCACATAATAAGCTTTATTATTGCTATCATAAAACATTAAATAGTCTATGCTTCTACCAGCTTTAGCAGTAACAATACTAAATAATATTCCAATATTATTTCCAGCTTTTACAGATGCAAAAGGTATAGCATTATCTATTGCATTTCTGTAAAGATCTACATTTTTTACTGCTCTTATATTTTTATCAATAATATCTTTTAATCTATAACTTGCCATTATTACATTGATCTTAAATTTTCTATTAGCATTTTAAAAAGTGTTGGTTTTTCTTTTGCTACTTTTAGCAATTTTGCTAAGTCGTTTTCAATATTTGGATTGATTGTTTTAAACTCTGTTATA
>Ga0114969_10003520_pt1 | contig 12600 bp, 13 predicted proteins | sample M_130807_MF_Meta_FD_87316 | JGI IMG/M metagenome (GOLD analysis project Ga0114969, IMG submission 87316) | Freshwater microbial communities from Lake Montjoie, Canada to study carbon cycling - M_130807_MF_MetaG | ecosystem: Environmental > Aquatic > Freshwater > Lake | place: Lake Montjoie...
TGATGAAAGCGCGATAGTTGATGGCTATACCGAATTAGTTAAGCGCCGTTGTAATCACGAACCAGTGCAGTATTTAACAGGTACCGCCGGTTTTCGTAACTTAGATTTAGTTGTTGGTCCAGGTGTTCTAGTTCCGCGCCCCGAAACTGAAGGGCTAGTTGAAGAAGTTTTAAAACACATTGCTAATTTGCCTGGCCCAGTTTCAGTTATTGATTTAGGCGCCGGCTCTGGCGCGATGGCAATTTCGATTGCAACCGAGGCCCCAAATACCCATGTAATAGCGGTTGAAAAGAGCTTAGATGCCATCGAATGGCTCAAGCAAAATGTGGCTTTTTACGATGAAGGTATTCGTATTGTTCAAGGCGATGTGGCCGACGTTCTAGAAGGTGTTAAGTGCGATGTGGTTGTGGCGAATCCGCCTTATGTGCCAGATTCGCAACCACTGCCAAAAGATGTTGCTAACTTCGAACCAGCGATTGCGCTATTTGGTGGCCCTGATGGGTTAGAACTACCCAAGCAATTCATTGATGCAGCAGCTCGGTTGCTAAAGACCGGGGGATTGCTGGCAATCGAACATACCGAAACCCAAGGCGCAGCAATTGCTAAATTACTTAGCGCAGACTTTAATCAGATCGTACTTCATCAAGATTTAACTGGGCGGCCACGTTGGACCAGTGCGATTAGAGGCAATCAATGAGCGAGATTATTAAGTTAACATCTGAAAACTTTGCCGCACAGGTGGCACTTGCCGCAAAAGCTATTCGCGATGGTTATGTAATTGTGGTTCCGCTAGAACACAGTTATGTTTATTTGTGCGATGCCTTTAGCCATGATGCAGTTCGCATGATGCATGTGATGCGCGGCGATGCCCTTGGTGTTGCAGCCCAAGTTTTGATTTCAGATGCGGCCCGAGCAGTCGGGATAATTCGTGACTCGAGCGCTGATCTGCAAAAGTTAACTGCTGCATTCTGGCCAGGTTTGTTATCAATCACGGCCAAGCCACAGTTGGCACTTAATTGGGATCTAGGTGATGATCGCAATTTAGATCGCATCAATGTGCGGGTACCGGCTGCTGATTTTGCTAGAGCACTAACTGCCGAAGTTGGCCCACTTGCAACAGCGAGTGCCACACTTGCCGGGCAACCCGTCATAGATAGCATTGACGACATCTCAATTGATGGAACTCACTTGGCGTTGATTTTTGATGCTGGCTCACTTACTAAGGGACAACCAACGACAATCGTGGAAACCACCGAAACTGGGCTCAAAGTTGGGCGAATTGGGGCGATCTCACAGGCGCAGTTGGCCGAAGTCACGCCTGATATCTCGCTCATAGGTAACTAGCCCCAATAAGATTGCGTAATGAGCGACGATACTTTCTACGGCCCAGATTTCGAGCTACTTTCAAAACAAGATCCAGATATCGCTGGCGTTGTTTTATCTGAGCTAAAGCGTCAACAACAGAACCTGCAGCTAATCGCTAGCGAAAACTTCACTTCTCGCGCAGTTTTGGCAACACTTGGTTCAACTCTTTCAAATAAGTATGCTGAAGGTTATCCAGGCAAGCGTTACTACGGCGGTTGCGAAGAAGTTGATAAAGCCGAAATTATTGCCATTGATCGCGCTAAAGAACTTTTTGGTGCCGACCATGCCAACGTGCAACCGCATTCAGGTGCCAGTGCCAACGTTGCGGTTTACCAAGCTTTTACGAAGCCAGGTGACACTGTGCTTGCCATGTCATTGCCTCACGGCGGTCACTTAACTCATGGTTCAAAAGTTAACTTTTCGGGTAAGTGGTTTAACGTTGTTTCATATGGCGTTCGCGAAGATAACGAGCTAATTGATTACGATCAATTGCGCGATCTGGCAATCGCTAATAAGCCAAAGATGATTTGTTCTGGTGCAACTGCCTATCCAAGTTTGATTGACTTTGAAAAAGTTCGCCAGATCTGCGATGAAGTTGGCGCAATCATGTGGGTAGATGCAGCCCACTTCATCGGTCTAGTTGCCGGAAAAGCAATTCCATCGCCAGTGCCGTATGCAGATGTTGTTTCATTTACAACACACAAAGTTTTGCGTGGCCCACGTGGTGGCATGATCTTGACTAAAGCCGAGCATGCAGCCGCAATCGACAAGGCAGTTTTCCCAGGCATGCAAGGTGGCCCAATCATGTCGGCAGTTGCTGGCAAAGCTGTAGCACTTAAAGAATGCGCTCAGCCGGCTTATCAAAAGTACGCCAAAGACGTTATTACTAACGCTAAAGCACTTGCTGCAGGCTTAGAAGATGAAGGCATGCGCGCAGTATCTGGCGGCACTGAAACCCACTTAGCGCTAATTGATATTCGTAGTACTGGCGTTAATGGCAAAGTAGCTGACGAGCGCTGTGGTTTAGCTGGCATTAGTTTAAATAAGAATTCAATTCCTTATGATCCAGAAGCTCCTTCAGTTACAAGTGGTATTCGCGTTGGTTCACCTGCGACTACTACTCAAGGCATGGGCGTTAATGAGATGAAAACAATTGCTAACTTGATTGCTCGCGCAGTCAAGAATGAAGACGAAAGTAAATTTGCTGGCATCAAAGCTGAAGTTCATGCTTTGACTGCACAATTCCCAATTTACGAAGCTTAAGTAGCTCGATTCTAAATGCGTGAATATTTAGTAACTCTGCTGATCGCCGCAGCGCTCTGCTATTTAATTACGCCCCTGGTTCGGAAATACGCAATTAAGTTTGGCGCAGTTGCTCAAGTTAGAACACGTGATGTACACACCACGCCGACCGCTCGTTGGGGTGGGGTAGCGATGTGGTTAGCGATGACGTTTACTTTCTTAATTGTTAATCATTTCTCGCTCGTTGGAAAATCTTTCGGCCACGAAGCACAAGGTATTTTCTTAGCCGCAACTTTTATCGTCTTGCTCGGAATGGCCGATGATCGCTATGAACTTGATTCGTTAACCAAACTTGCTGGCCAAGCACTCGCTGCTGGCATCTTGTTACTTTACGGAATTCAAATTCTTTGGATACCAGCAAGTGAAGTTATTACATTGCCAGCTAGTGTTGGCCAATTCTTAACCGTACTAATTGTTTTAGTAACTATTAATGCTGTTAATTTTATTGATGGGCTAGATGGTTTAGCAGCCGGCATAGTTGCAGTTTCGGCAGCTGCCTTCTTTGCCTTTTCTTACTTATTGGCTGTTATTTACGGCTTTTCGCGCGCTGGCGCTCCATCGCTGATGACTGCAGTAATCATCGGTGTCTGCATCGGATTCCTGCCACATAATTGGCATCCCGCTCGGATCTTTATGGGGGATTCGGGTTCGATGTTGCTTGGTTTAGTTTTAGCATCAGCTACAGTCACTTTAACTGGTCAGATAGATCCGAATGCCATTTCTGAAGCGAAGCTTGGACCTACTTTATTACCGCTCTTTTTACCATTTGCAGTGCTAGCAGTTCCGTTGTCAGATTTAATTTTAGCAATTGTCCGCCGGTTAGCGAAAGGTAAATCTCCTTTTACGCCAGATAAAGAACATTTGCATCACCGATTAATCCGGGCTGGAAATAGCCAACAACGAACTGTAGTAATTATGTATTTTATAACAGCTACAGTTGCATTCCCCGTGACCGTTTTAGCATTTGCGCAGTGGTGGGTGGCGGTACTAACCGCGCTTGTGATGTTCGGAATTAGTATATTAATTGTGAAAAAGAGTAAGATCAACGCATGAGTAGCAAGTCCAGCGAATTTGAAATGTGGCGTGGCGCAGTCATACCAGCTTCAGTTACAGGAGTAATCACAACAATCGTAATGACTTTTCTTCGCGGTCGTTCAGGTTTCGTTGGTGGCGTAGTTGCAGAATTTATTGTCATAATTTTTTTTGCTATTCACTTAATAATTTCAAAGTATTCAAGAAATTTAGAGCCGATCATGACTATGGCTTTAGTCTTAATTTCTTATTTCACGAAGTTAATAGTTTTAGGTGCATTCTTGTTATTTGTAGTTAATTTGATTCCACACCGCGTCTTAGATCGCTTAAGTTTTGGCGTGGGTGCGATAGCAATAACATTTGCTTGGCTGGCAGGTGAGCTTCGGGCTTTTTTAAAGCTTAGACTTCATCTACCATTACCAAGTGACTCGAGTCACACACCAGAGAGTGGGAAATAAAATGCCGGTTAATGATGACAGTGCATTCTGGTCAATTTTTGCTTATTTAATTTCTGGTCTGGTCTTTTGGGGTGGCGTAGGAGCCTTAGCGGATTATTTTTTTGGTACCCACTACCTACTAATCATCGGATTAATTCTGGGCATCATTTCGAGCATGTCCTTAATCTGGCTTCGTTTCCTTAAAAAATAAGGACCCTAAACAGTAACTTTACGGTTACTTCAACCCACTAACCCTGTTTTGCAACTGCTTCAGATAACCCCTAAGTTTGGATACTGTCTGGGTTAAGACCCGGGAAGGGCATAGTTTTCGCCTCGATAAAGCGGATTAAGAATTTTTGAAAGGAGGGAAATCACGCACATGAATATTGTGTTCAGAGCTGCTGATCATGAATTTACCCCTCCAAGTAGTGAAGATTTCAATTTTCCACCAATTTTTGGCAATAGCATTTTGATGACTAAGCCAGTTCTGCTGGTGGCGCTCTCAGTAATTTTGGCCGCTTCATTTTTTATTCTCTCAGCTAGAAAAGCTGCAATCGTTCCCTCAAAGTTGCAATATGCCGGTGAATCAATTTACACATTTATCCGAAATGAACTTGGCCGAGATGTTATTGGCCCAGAATTTATGCGCTTTGTGCCATTCCTTTTCTCGCTCTTCATCTTTATTTTAACTAATAATATTTTTGGTGTTGTGCCTTTACTTCAATTTCCGCCAATGTCCCACATAGGCTTCCCTGTTGGCGTAACTATTTTCTCTTACGTTACTTACCATTTTGTGGCTATAAAAAAACATGGACTTGGGAAATATCTAAAAGACATTTGCTTTATGCCAGGGATTCCAAAGCCAGTTTATTTAATTTTGACGCCGGTTGAACTTTTAACTTATTTAGTTACCCGACCTCTTACTTTATCTATGCGTCTTTTTGCAAATATGTTTGCAGGTCACTTACTGCTCTTAGTTTTTACGCTGGGTGGCGAGTATCTGCTATCTAGCGGTTTAATTATGAAATTCTTATCGTTATTTTCATTCGGCCTAGCAGTAGGTTTGAGCTTCTTCGAGCTTGGCATTCAGATGCTGCAGGCTTATATTTTCACATTATTAACTGCCCTATATATTGCCGGGGCGTTAGCGGATGAACACTAAAAAGATGAGATTTGACCAAGCGCCCGTTTGGCCAAAATATGAAAGGAAAGAGAAATGACAGGTACTCTCGCAATCGTAGGCTTCGGTCTTTCGACAATCGGACCCGGTACTGCAACCGGCTTAATCTTCGCGGCTTACATCAATGGTGTAGCTCGCCAACCTGAGGCACGCTCAATTTTGCAGCCAATTGCATTCCTTGGCTTTGCACTTGCTGAAGCTTTGGCACTTTTCGGCCTCGTTCTTGCATTCGTATTGAAGTAAGAATTAGCCAGAAACTAACTAGGAGTCAATTATGTTGAATCGATTTGGATTTCTTGCATCAGGGGAAGTCGGACCTAGTCCTGTAATTCCTCAACCTGCAGAAATCATCGTCGGGTTCATAGCATTCGGAATTCTCTTTTACCTACTTCGCACTCGTGCGGTACCTCGCTTTGAAAAAGCGTATAAAGATCGTACCGACGCAATCGAAGGTGGATTAGAGCGCGCTGAAATTGCACAACTTGAAGCAGCAGCTGCGCTACAGATGTACAAGACACAACTTTCAGACGCACGTGGTGAAGCTTCAAAACTTCGCGAAGAAGCGCGCGCTGAAGGATCTGTAATCCTTGAACAGATGCGTGCTGCAGCTCAAGAAGAGGCCACACGCATCACGGCAGCAGCTCGTGCATCCATTGAAGATGAACGCCAACAGGCATTCAACGCACTTCTAAATGAAGTTGGTGGGCTCGCAACTGAGCTAGCTTCTCGAATTGTCGGCGAATCACTTGATGATCAAGCCCGTCAATCTCGAGTAGTTGAGCGTTTCCTAGCTGAAGTTGAGAAAGCTAAGTAAACATGTCAATCTCACTAAAAGGCTCTAGCCGTCAATCATTGGTCACAACTCGCGCAGCATTTGAAAAATTAATTTCAACTGCTGATGCCCGGGTTGCGAGCGAATTGTCGGCTGACCTTTTTGCGATTGCTCAAGTTCTAGATTCATCGATAGCTCTTCGTCGCGCGCTTACTGATTATGCGCGCGATGCCGTTTCTAAGGCAGCCCTTAGCAAAGAAGTACTGCACCAAATTACGGCGCGAGGTGCCTTCACATTATTTAGCTCGATGGTGGGCCTTCGTTGGTCATCACCAAGAGATCTAGCCGATGTAGTTGAGGTACTTGGGGTCGAAGCAGAGTCAGCTGCAACTGAAAAGTCATCGCAACTTCAGCTACTTGAGTCAGAGATATTCGGCTTTGCTCAAATCGTTTCAAAGAATCCAGACCTTCGCGCGATATTCGCTGATCGCACAACTGGTTCGCTAAAAAAGAGTGATTTAGTGTCAACCCTCCTGTCCGGGAAGGCGCTTAATTCAACAATCTCGTTGATCTCATTTTTGGTTGATCATCCACGCGGTCGCAATCTTGAAAATGGTCTGACTGAATTCGCCGAAATAATCTCGGCCCGTAAAGATCGCAGTATTGCCCATGTGATTTCAGCTAGCGTCCTAACTTCAGAGCAAATTTCAAGACTAACCCAGGCGCTAGCAAAAATGACTGGAAAAGATATCCGAGTAAATGTAAGTGTTGAAAGTGATGTCGTGGGTGGTCTCTCGATTCAAATCGGAGATGAACTCATCGATGGAACTATGGCTACTCGTTTAACACAAGCGGATCGCCTGCTTGCCGGTAAGAGTGCATAAGTTTTTTAACTAGAAAAAGAAAAAGGGAGAAAAAAATGGCGGAACTTACAATCCGGCCCGAGGAGATCCGTGATGCCTTAGCGAACTTCGTTAAGTCATACGATCCTGGAACCGCGACTCGTGATGAAGTCGGAACTGTTAGTCAAGCTGGCGATGGTATTGCTCGTGTTGAAGGCCTCCCATCGACAATGGCTAATGAGTTGTTGCAGTTTGAGAACGGCACACTCGGTCTAGCACTTAACCTCGATGTACGCGAGATTGGTGTGGTAATCCTTGGCGATACAACTGGAATTGAAGAAGGCTCCTCAGTTCGTCGAACTGGCGAAATTCTCTCGGTACCAGTTGGCGATGCATTCCTTGGTCGCGTAGTTGATCCGCTTGGTCGTCCCATCGATGGAAAAGGCGAGATTAAAGCAGATGCCCGCCGTGCGCTAGAACTTCAGGCTCCCTCTGTAGTTCAACGCCAACCAGTAAAAGAGCCACTAGCAACTGGTATCAAAGCTATCGATGCGATGACTGCTATCGGTCGTGGCCAGCGCCAGCTAATTATCGGTGATCGTCAGACTGGAAAAACTGCAGTCGCGGTCGACACAATTATTAACCAGAAAGAGAATTGGAAATCTGGTGATAAGAAGAAGCAAGTTAAATGTATTTATGTTGCGATTGGACAAAAAGGTTCAACAATTGCATCTGTAAAGGCGGCACTTGAAGAAGCTGGCGCAATGGAATACACAACAATCATCGCGTCTCCTGCGTCAGATCCAGCTGGCTTTAAATACCTAGCCCCTTACACAGGTTCGGCAATTGGTCAGCACTGGATGTATAACGGCGAGCATGTACTGATTGTTTTTGATGATCTTTCAAAGCAAGCTGAAGCGTACCGTTCGGTCTCGCTTCTACTTCGTCGCCCACCAGGCCGCGAAGCTTACCCAGGCGATGTTTTCTACTTGCACTCACGTTTGCTTGAGCGTTGCGCAAAACTTTCTGATGAATTAGGTGGCGGTTCAATGACCGGCTTGCCAATCATCGAAACCAAGGGAAATGACGTTTCTGCATTCATCCCAACTAACGTAATTTCAATTACCGACGGACAGTGCTTCCTTGAAACAGATCTCTTTAACGCCGGCGTTCGCCCAGCGATTAACGTAGGTGTTTCTGTTTCTCGCGTTGGTGGTTCAGCACAGACTAAAGCGATGAAGAAAATTGCTGGTCGTTTGCGTCTTGACTTGGCCCAGTTCCGTGAACTTGAAGCGTTCGCAGCATTTGGTTCAGATCTAGATGCGGCATCAAAGGCTCAGCTTGAGCGCGGAGCTCGCATGGTTGAACTTCTGAAGCAGGGTCAGTACTCACCATATTCATTAGAGCGTCAGATCGTCTCTATTTGGGCAGGTACTTCAGGTCAGCTAGATGATGTTGCAGTTGCTGATATTCGTCGTTTTGAAACCGAACTTCTTGATTTCATTTCGCGCGAACGCAAAGCAGTTTTCGATGTTATTGCTGAGACTAAGCAACTCGAAGATGACACTGTAAAGTCTATGGAAGAAGCTGTTGCAGCCTTTAAGCAGCGCTTTACTCCTACAGTTGCAGTTGCTGCGAAAGATGCACCAGTTGAAGCTTTAACCGGTGAAGAATCAGAGCAAATCGTTAAGCATGTTCCACCAGCGGTGAAGAAGTAAAAAATGGGTGCCCAACTCCGCATTTATCGCAGACGCATGCGATCTGTTAAAGCGACTAAAAAAATAACAAAGGCCATGGAGCTGATCTCTGCTTCTCGCATTGTTAAGGCGCAGCAACGGGTTGTAGCTTCGACTCCTTATGCAAGAGAGTTGACTCAAGCGGTATCTGCAGTTGCTAGTTTCTCATCGACAAACCATCCACTTACAACAGCATCGGAGCGACCAATTCGTGCTGCTGTTTTAATTATTTCCGCAGATCGTGGAATGGCTGGTGCATATTCAAATAACGTTATTAAAGAGGGCGAACAGCTAGCCGCTCTCTTAAAAGAACGTGGTTTGCAAACCACTTCTTACCTAGTCGGACGCAAAGCAGTTAGCTATTACCGTTTTAGAAATCGCGTAATTGCCGGTTCCTGGACTGGGTTCTCTGATAATCCAACTTATGAGAATGCTAAAGAAGTTGCTGACTCGCTAATTACTGCATTTTTAGCTGATGCTCAGACCGATTCAGCTGGTGTTGATGAATTACATATTATCTTTACCGAATTCCAATCTATGATGACTCAGAATGCGCAAGCAAAACGGATTCTGCCGCTAGAAGTTGTTGAATCTTCTGAACCAGTTCCAACTGGTCTACTTCCAATGTATGAATTCGAGCCAAGCGGGGAAAAGGTGCTAAACGCCCTTCTGCCACGTTACATCGAGGCTCGAATCTTTAACGCAATGTTGCAATCAGCAGCTTCTGAACATGCTGCTCGTCGTAAGGCAATGAAGTCAGCAACAGATAATGCTGACGAGTTAATTAAGTCGCTAACGCGGCTTGCAAATGCGGCTCGTCAGGCCGAAATTACCCAGGAAATCAGTGAAATTGTTGGCGGCGCAGACGCGTTAGCCTCAGCTAGTGCAGGGAGAGAATGATGTCGACAGAGACAACTCGTAAAGGCCGCGTAGCGCGAGTTATTGGGCCAGTGGTGGATATTGAATTCCCTGCTGACGCAATGCCAGCGATTTTTAACGCACTTAAGGCCGAAGTAACCATGAGCGGTCAAACCCAAACTTTGACCCTTGAAGTTGCTCTTCATATCGGTGATAACTTGGTTCGTGCTATCTCGATGCAACCTACCGATGGAATGGTGCGAGGAACTTCGGTTACTGACACTGGCGCACCTATCTCGGTACCGGTTGGCGATGTAACAAAGGGCCACGTTTTCAACACTCTCGGAGAATCACTAGATGTTCCAACTTCATCTCTTGATATTAAAGAGCGTTGGCCAATTCATAGAAACGCTCCATCTTTCGATCAATTGGAATCAAAGACCGAGATGTTTGAAACTGGAATTAAAGTTATTGATCTACTCACACCTTATGTAAAGGGTGGCAAGATCGGTCTATTCGGTGGCGCAGGTGTTGGTAAGACAGTTTTGATTCAGGAAATGATTTATCGTGTAGCTGAAAACTTCGGTGGTGTATCTGTATTCGCTGGCGTAGGTGAGCGTACTCGTGAAGGTAACGACTTGTTCCTTGAAATGACCGAGACTGGCGTTATCAATAAGACCGCCTTAGTTTTCGGTCAGATGGATGAACCGCCTGGCACACGTCTTCGCGTTGCACTTTCAGCGCTAACCATGGCCGAATATTTCCGTGATGTGCAGAAGCAGGATGTATTGCTCTTCATCGACAACATCTTCCGCTTTACTCAAGCAGGTTCTGAAGTATCAACCCTGCTCGGCCGTATGCCATCTGCTGTGGGTTATCAACCAACACTTGCTGATGAAATGGGCCAGTTGCAAGAGCGTATTACTTCAACTCGTGGTCACTCGATTACATCTATGCAGGCAATTTATGTTCCTGCCGATGACATCACCGACCCAGCGCCACACACTACTTTTGCGCACTTAGATGCAACAACAGTGTTATCGCGTCCAATTTCAGAGCTTGGAATTTATCCAGCTGTAGATCCGCTAGATTCATCTTCACGTATCTTGGATCCTCGCTATATCGGTGAGCATCATTTCCGTGTTGCTAATCGAATCAAGCAGATCTTGCAGCGCTATAAGGATCTTCAAGACATCATTGCGATTCTTGGTATTGATGAACTTTCTGAAGAAGATCGTATTTTGGTAGGACGTGCTCGTCGTATTCAGCGCTTCTTGTCACAAAATACTTTCGTAGCAAAGGTCTTTACAGGTCTTGATGGCTCATTTGTTCCGGTATCAGAGACAATTGCAGCATTCGAAGCGCTGGCAGATGGAAAGTATGACCATGTTCCAGAACAGGCATTCTTTATGTGCGGTGGCCTCGATGATGTTGAGCGTAGAGCTGCCGAATTGGCGAAGAACTAACTCATGGCACTCAAAGTCGCAGTAGTTTCACCAACACAGGAAGTTTGGTCAGGCGAGGCAACATTTATCTCAGCTCGCACAACTGATGGTGATCTCGGAGTACTTCCAGGTCATACACCTCTATTTGGTGTTCTAGTCGACGGTGCAGTGACTATCAAAGTTGCTGATGGAACAACCCAGGACTTTAACGTTCATGGTGGGTTCTTATCAGTATCAAATGATCGAGTTTCGATCTTGACTGAGTCAGCTGGTTAAATTCTGATAGAAGTAAAACCCCGGCAGATATTCTGTCGGGGTTTTCTTTTTGCTTAAGAAAACTAGAGTTCGCGAGTTACATCCGCGCCAAGTGCACGTAATTGCTTAGCAAAATCCGGGTACCCGCGATCAATGTGATAACCATCTTCTACAAAAGTTATGCCATCGCTTACCAAACCAGCCAAAACCAAGCCTGCGCCAGCCCGAATATCAGTTGCTACAACAGGTGCGCTAGATAGCTTTTCGACCCCTGTTATAGCGGCATGGTGGCCATCGATGGTGATTTGTGCGCCTAATCTGATCAATTCATTAACAAACATAAAGCGACCTTCGAAAACATTTTCGGTCACTATCGCATCACCAGTTGCAATGGAATTTAAGGTAATTACCATTGGTTGTAAATCTGTTGGAAATCCAGGGTAGGGAAGTGTTGCCACATCAATAGCTTTTGGTCGGCTATCCATGCGTACTCGAATTGAATTTTCATTTGAGGTAACTATGGCGCCAGCGGCAGTTAATTTCTCAAGTGGGATTTCTAAATCTTGGGCACGGGCACCATTGATCGTTATGTCGCCTTGAGTCATGGCGGCGGCAAATGCCCAAGTGCCAGTAACGATGCGGTCTGCAATAGTGGCGTGATCAGTCGGGTGCATTTTTGCAACGCCAGTAATTGTGATTAGCGGTGTGCCCAAGCCTTCGATCTTGGCACCCATTGAAATTAAGAAATTTCCGAGATCAACTAAATCTGGTTCGCGAGCTGCATTATCAATAGTGGTCACTCCTCTTGCCAATACGGCAGCTGTCATCAAATTTTCAGTTGCGCCAACACTTGGAAAGTCGAGCACGATTTCGGCACCAGTTAAACCATTGGGTGCTTCGGCAATCACATAACCATGTTCATTATGTGCCTTTGCGCCAAGGGATTCAAGGCCACGAATATGAAAATCTAATCCGCGCGAACCAATGGCATCTCCGCCAGGCAAGGCAACTTCAGCTTCACCAACCCGAGCAACTAGTGGACCTAAAACATTAATCGAGGCGCGCATCTTGCGCACCAAATCGTAATCAGCGCGATGGCCAGGAACTTCAGGCACATCAATGGTCACTAAATCTGCGCCACGTTCGACCGTGCAACCCAAGCGGGTAAGTAGATCAGCCATGATGTCGACGTCGGCAATATCAGGCACATTCCGAATCGTGGTTTTGCCAGCGGCTAAAAGCGATGCGGCCATTAATTTAAGGACAGAGTTCTTGGCGCCACTAACGCTAACTTCACCGACCAGACGAGCGCCGCCAACTACACGGAAGCGGTCTATTGCAGCCATGGCGGCACCCCTTTCAAATTCTTTAATGCA
>Ga0114969_10003525_pt1 | contig 12590 bp, 12 predicted proteins | sample M_130807_MF_Meta_FD_87316 | JGI IMG/M metagenome (GOLD analysis project Ga0114969, IMG submission 87316) | Freshwater microbial communities from Lake Montjoie, Canada to study carbon cycling - M_130807_MF_MetaG | ecosystem: Environmental > Aquatic > Freshwater > Lake | place: Lake Montjoie...
CCCTCGGCGCGCATCGATCCCACGGCGGACGTCGGCGAGGCGACGCGCATCGGCGCGCATGTTTCGATCGGGGCGGGATCACGCGTCGGCCGTGGCTGCACGATCTTTCCCGGCGCCGTCCTCTACCCTGAAGTCGAAATGGGCGACGACTGCATCGTCCACGCCAACGTCGTCATCCGCGAGCGGGTGAGGATCGGCCACCGGGTCGTGCTTGGCAGCGGCTGCGCGATCGGAGGGGAGGGCTTCGGCTATCTGCCCTTCCCGGGTGGCGGGATCTTCAAGCTCGCACAGGTGGGCGGGGTGGAGATCGGGGACGACGTCGAGATCGGGGCGAACACGACGATCGACCGCGCGACCATCGGGGTAACCCGCATCGAACGCGGGGCGAAACTCGACAACCTGGTCATGGTCGCGCACGGTTGCACGGTGGGCGAGGAGGCGCTTCTCGCGGCTCAGGTCGGACTCGCGGGGAGCACCGTGATTGGACCCCGGGTCCAGCTCGGCGGCCAGGTCGGAACCGCCGGGCACCTCACCGTCGGGGCGGGGGCCCGGGTGGCGGCGCAGAGCGGGGTGCCCAACGACGTGGCCGCGGGTGCGACGGTCGGCGGCTATCCCGCGATGGAGGCCGCCCTCTGGCGGCGTGTGTCGGCGGCCGTCCACCGGCTTCCCGAACTCCTGCGGCGCGTACGCCGGCTCGAACGTCGGCTCGGCGAGAACCCAGGCAGCGAAGGGTAGGCCGCTCGGGCTTCCTCCGGCCATGGCGCCGGGCGCGCTCTTTGATTTCCGGGCTGCGACCCCTAAGATCCCCGATCGGTCATGATCCTGCCCGTGGAAGACATCACCGAGGAGTCGCTGACCTGCGACTTCTCCGATCCCGTCGAGGACATCAACCGGCGGCTCGAATCCGGTCCGCACGACTTCCGCTTCGTGCGTGCGATCGAGGTGCACCTCGAACACTATCGGGCGGACGACAACCTGTTCTTTGCCGGGCACCTGAGCACCGTGGCGCAGGGGGAGTGCGCGCGCTGCACCGAGACCTTCGCCTACCCGGTCGAACAGGACTTCTCGTTCGTGCTTCGGCCGGTCGATCCGGAAGAAGAGCGCGAGGAAGAGCGCAACGAACTCAGCAGCGACGACCTCTCCGTCACGACCTACGAGGGCGAGGAGGTCGATCTCGCCCCGCTCGTCGAGGAGCAGGCGCTAGTCGCCCTGCCGACCCGGGCATTGTGCAGCGAGGACTGCCGCGGCCTGTGCCCCGCCTGCGGGGCGAATCGCAATCTCGACTCCTGCCGGTGCCCGGCCAGCGAGGGCGACGCTCGCCTCGTGGTCCTGCGCAACCTCAAAGCGGGTCGGGCCCAGTAGCGCGCTTTCGCGAGCGCCGTTCCAACCGTCGAGGAGATTTTCATGCCCGTCCCGAAACGCAGAACCTCGGTCTCGAAGCGCAACAAGCGGCGCTCGCACCACGCGCTCACGGCGCCGGCCTCGATCGCCTGTCCGCAGTGCGGCGAGCCGCGGCTGCGCCATCGCGCCTGCGCGAGTTGCGGTACCTATCGCGGCCGCCAGGTCGCCGAAGCGCGCGGCGACTGAGAGCCTCGCTGGCGAGCGTCCGGCCCCGGTCGGACGCGGCGCCACGGCATTCCGGCTCATGCGGCGGTTCGCCTTTCTCTGCCCCGGCCAGGGGTCTCAACACGTCGGCATGGGGCGTGATCTGGCCGAGGCGTTTTCCACCGCGCGCCGGGTCTTCGAGGAGGTCGACCAGGCGCTTGGCGAGTCGCTCTCGCAGTGCTGTTTCGCGGGTCCGGAGGATCGACTCACGCTGACCGAGAATTGCCAGCCAGCGCTGCTCGCGGTGTCGGTCGCGATCGGCCGGACGCTGGTCGTGGAGGGTGGGCGTCGCGCCTCCATCGCCGCCGGCCACAGCCTAGGCGAGTGGTCGGCGCTGGTGCTCGCCGACGCGATCGGGCTTGCCGATGCCGCACGTGCGGTGCGGGCGCGCGGTCGCTTCATGCAGGAAGCGGTCGCGCCGGGCGTCGGGGCGATGTCGGCCCTGCTCGGTGCCGATCTCGCGACCGTGCAGCAGTTTTGCGACGCGGCCTCGGACGAGGCGACGGGCGAGGTCGTGGTCCCGGCCAACCTGAACGGAGCCGGCCAGATCGCGGTCGCAGGTCATGCGGCCGCGGTCGCGCGGCTCGAAACCCTCGCGCGAGAGGGCAAGGTGCGGGCGATGCGGCTCCGGGTGAGCGCGCCGTTCCATAGCCCCCTCATGCGACCCGCGCGCGACCGCATGGAATCGGTCCTCGCCGCGATCGCCCTGCGCGACCCGACGCCGCCGGTCGTGAGCAACGTCGATGGCCGGGTCTACGGCGGAGGGGCCGCGATCGCCGGGGGACTCGTCGCGCAGATCACGGCCCCGGTGCGCTGGGAGGCCTGTGCGGGCACCGTGGCCGCCGCCTGCGAGTTCGCGGTCGAAGTCGGTCCGGGAAGGGTCTTGAGCGGACTCATGAAGCGGATCGCGCCGGGCACGCCATGCGTCGCCACGGGCGACGTGGCGGGAGTCCGCGCGGCCCTCGCGGAGATCGCGGCATGAGCGGGGTGCGACCGGATGCTCCGTTCGCGGGCCGCACGGCCCTCGTGACCGGTGCCTCGCGCGGCATCGGACGCGCGATCGCACACGAACTCGCCCGCCGGGGCGCGCACGTCGGGGTCAACTACCGCGCGAACGCCGAAGCCGCCGAGAGTTGCCTTGCCTCGATCTCGGCCGAGGGCGGCTCCGCCGAACTGCTGCCCTTCGACGTCGCCGACGGCCCTTCGGTCGCCTCGGCGATCGGGGACTTCGCCGATCGCCGAGGCCGGCTCGACATCCTGGTGAACAATGCGGGCATCGCGCTCGACGGCCTCCTCCTGCGCTACAAGGAGGATGACTGGCAGCGCATCGTGGGCGTCAATCTCGGCGGCGTATTCCACTGCTGCAAGACCGCCGCACGCTCGATGGTGAAGGCGCGGTCGGGCCGAATCGTCAACCTGACCTCGGTCGTGAGCGCGATAGGCAACGCCGGCCAGGGCCCCTATGCGGCGACCAAGGCGGGCGTGGAGGGCCTCACGCGCTCGCTTGCCCGCGAACTCGCATCCCGCTCGATCACGGTGAATGCGGTCGCCCCGGGCTTCATCGACACCGAGATGACGTCCGCGCTTTCCGAGCAGGTGCGCGCGGCCTACGTCGGATCGGTGCCGCTCGGACGCCTCGGCACCTCGGACGAGGTGGCCGCGGCGGTCGCCTTCCTCTGCGGCCCCGACGCAGGCTACGTGACCGGGCAGGTTCTGGCGGTGAACGGCGGCCTGTACATGTGAGGCGGCGGTCTGGCAGTCTTCCTGCCGGTAGGGTAATCGGACCACAACATCGAGGGCCGGGAGGGTCAGTATGGCGGCATCGGACGTGGAGACGAAGGTCAGGGAGATCGTCTGCGAGCAACTCGGAGTAACCGAGGAAGAAGTCTCGCCGAGCGCGGCCTTCATCGAGGACCTGGGAGCTGACTCGCTCGACATCGTCGAGTTGGTGATGGCGCTCGAAGAGGAGTACGACCTCGAGATCTCCGACGAGGAGGCGGAAAAGATCCGCACCGTCGGGGACGTGGTCGCCTACATCGAAAGCCACAAGTGAAGGCGATCGATCGCCCCCTGTCGGCGGTCGATCCGGACGTCGCTGCGGCGATCGCCCGTGAGGCTCGACGGCAGGAGGACAACCTCGAACTCATCCCCTCGGAGAACGCCGCGAGTCGCGCGATCCTCGAGGCGCAGGGCTCGGTCCTCACCAACAAGTACGCGGAAGGCTATCCGGGCAAGCGGTACTACGGCGGCTGCGAGCACGTCGACGTCGTCGAGGAGATCGCCATCACGCGGGCGAAGCAGCTCTTCGGCGCGGAGTACGCCAACGTGCAGCCGCACTCTGGGTCCTCGGCCAATATCGCCGTCTACTTATCCCAGTTGCAGCCCGGCGACACGATTCTGGCGATGGACCTCTCGCACGGCGGCCACCTGACGCACGGGAGCCCGGTCAACGTGTCGGGGAAGTTCTTCAAGATCGTCTCCTACGGCGTGCGTCGCGAGGACGAACTGATCGACGAAGAAGCGGTCCTGCGGCTCGCCCGCGAGCACCGGCCCAAGATGATCGTCGCCGGTCACAGCGCCTACTCGAGGGTGCTCGATTTCGCGATGTTCCGCCGTGCGGCGGATTCGTGCGGCGCGAAGTTGCTCGTGGACATGGCCCACTTCGCGGGTCTGGTCGCGGCGGGCGTGCATCCCTCGCCAGTCCCGTTCGCCGAATTCATCACCTCGACCACCCACAAGACCCTGCGCGGTCCGCGCGGAGGCATCATCCTCGCCCGGGAGAGCGAGTCCAAGGCGATCGCGAGTTCGATCTTCCCGGGCAGCCAGGGTGGGCCGCTCATGCACGTCATCGCCGGCAAGGCGGTCGCCTTCCTCGAGGCGCAGGGCGAGGAGTTCAAGTCCTACCAGAGGCAGGTTGTCGCCAATGCCCGGGCGCTCGCCGACGGCCTCACCCGGCGCGGGTTCCGCATCGTCTCGGGCGGCACCGACAACCACCTCCTGCTCCTCGACCTGCGTGCGACCGAGATCACCGGCCGGGCGGCCCAGGAGTCGCTCGACCTGGCGCGCATCACGGCGAACAAGAACACGGTACCCTTCGAGACGCGCTCGCCGTTCGTGACCAGCGGGCTCCGGATGGGCACGCCGACGGTCACGACCCGCGGCATGCGCGAACCGGAAATGGACACGGTCGCGGATCTCGTCTCCCGCGCGCTATCCCGGATCGGCGATGCGACCGCGTTGTCGGCGATCGGCGAGGAGGTCACGGCTCTCTGCCGAAACTTCCCGCTCTATGCGGCCTGAGGCACGACCTTGAAGTGCCCCGCCTGCCGGGAGACCGAGAACCACGTGGTCGATTCCCGGCTCGGCAAGGACGGGGACGTGATCCGTCGGCGACGCGAGTGCGAGCGCTGCGGGCGGCGCTTCACGACCTACGAGCGCATCGAGGACTACCTCCCGTCGGTCATCAAGAAGGACGGGCGCCGCGAGGCCTTCGACCGCATGAAGGTCATGGCCGGCATGCGACGGGCCTGCGAGAAGCGTCCGGTGAGCATCGAGGCTCTCGAGGAACGGCTCGATGCGATCGAGCGCAAGATCCTCGAGTCGGGCGACCGGGAGGTGGCGAGTTCGCTCGTCGGCGAGGAGGTCTGTCGTGCCCTCCACGAACTCGACGAGGTCGCCTACGTGCGCTTCGCTTCGGTCTATCGCTCGTTCCAGGACATCGGTGAGTTCATGTCGGAGTTGCAGGACCTGCTCGCGGAGCGCAAAGGGAAGTCGCCGAAGAAGGGCACGCGCAACGGCCCCGGCCCGGGATCCGGTCCCGCGCCGAGCGGCCCGGCGTGAGGTCGATCCCGTCGGAGCCATGGCGACGGGCGGGGAGCGAGCGTTGAGCGCCGCGGACGAGCGCGATTGCGGGTTCCTGCGGCGGGCGATCGAGGTCGGCCGCCGCGGACTCGGCCGTACTTCGCCCAACCCGCCTGTCGGCGCCGTCATCGTGCGCGGCGGGCGGGTCGTCGGCGAAGGCTGGCATCGCCGTGCGGGTGGGCCCCACGCCGAGGTCGAGGCCCTGCGCGCCGCGGGTGGCCGCGCCCGCGGCGCGACACTGTACTGCACGCTCGAGCCCTGTTCTCACGAGGGGCGGACCCCGCCCTGTGCGCCGGCGGTGGTCGAGGCCGGCATTGCGCGGGTGGTCGTCGGGGCGATCGACCCGAATCCGCGGGTGCGAGGCCGTGGAGTGCGAATCCTGCGTGCCGGTGGTCTCGACGTCGTCCTCGGCGTCGAGACCGAGGCGTCGCGCGACCTGATCCGGTACTTCGCCCATTTCCAGCGCCTCCACCGTCCGTTCGTGCGGCTCAAACTGGCGGCCTCGCTCGACGGCCGGATCGCGACCGCGACGGGGCAGGCACGCTGGATCACCGGGGCCCCCGCGCGCGCGCTGGTCCACCGCTGGCGCGACGAACTCGACGCAATCCTCGTCGGCATCGAAACCGTGCTGGCCGACGACCCGGCCCTGACCTGTCGTCGGAGGGGCGGTCGCGACCCGGTGCGGATCGTCCTCGACGCCAGCCTGCGCCTGCCGCCCTCGGCGAGACTTCTCGCCGAGGGGCGCTCCCCGGTCTGGATCGCGACCCGCGAGGGGTGCGATCGCCGGCGGGCCTCCCGCCTCGAGCGGTGTGGCGCGCGGATCCTGGAAGTCCCGGCGGCTGGTGGCCGACTCGACCTCGCGGCAGTCCTGCGCCGCCTCGGCGAGGCGGGGCTCCTGTCGGTCCTGGTCGAGGGCGGAAGTCGAGTCGCGGCGGGTTTCCTCGCCGGCGGGCTCGTCGACGAGTGCTGCCTCTTCCTGTCACCGATCCTGATCGGTGGCGACGGGGTCCCGATGATCGGTCCGTTCGGGACGCGCATGATCGCCGATGCGCCCCGGCTGCGGATCGACCGGTTCGAAGCGGTCGGCCGGGACTGGCTCGCGGTGGCGCGGCCGGCGAGCCGAATGCCGCGCGGATCGGTAAAGAGTGAGCGATGAGTCCGGCCAACGACCCTCTGGGTGCCGCGATCGCCGACGTCCGTGCCGGTCGCATGGTCGTGGTCGCCGACGACGCCGAGAATCCCACGCGCGGCGAACTCTGCGTCTCGGGCGAACTCACCGGTGCCGATGCGATCGGCTTCATGGCCGTCCACGGACGCGGACTGGTCTGCCTCGCCGTCCTTCCGGCGACGCTACGTCGCCTGGGGATTCCGCTGCTCGCTCAGGACCGTTCGGTCGCCGACGGGATTGCCTACGGCACGTCGTTCGAGGCGCGCCGCGGCGTATCGACGGGGATTTCGGCGGCGGACCGGGCCGCGACGATCCGCATCGCGATCGACGAGTCGAGCGGTCCGCAGGATCTGTCGATGCCGGGACACGTCCCGCCGATCCAGGTTCCGCCCGGTGGCGTGATCGATCGGCCCGGGGTCATGGAGGCGGCGCTCGACGTGGTGCGGCTGGCGGGGCTGCTTCCGGCCGCAACCGTTTGCACCGTTCTCGACGAGTCGGGTGATGTCGCCCGCGGCGCATGGCTTCTCGATTTCGCCGCCCGCCACGCAATGCGGCTCGTCACGATCGAGCAGGTGCTCCTCCACCGCCTGCGCAACGAAGTGCTGGTCGAGCGCATGGCGGAAACCGACCTGCGGAGCGAACTCGGCGGGCCGTGCCGCGCGATCGCCTACCGCAACCGCGTCGACCAGAGCGAACATCTCGCGCTGGTGCGCGGCGACGTATCGCTAGGCGACCCGGTGCTCGTCCGGGTGCACTCGCAATGCCTCACCGGCGACGTGCTCGGGTCCCGGCGCTGCGACTGCGGCGAACAGCTCGAATCGGCGCTGCACGCAATCGATCGCGCCGGACGCGGCGTACTCGTCTACCTCCACCAGGAGGGACGGGGCATCGGGCTCGCGAACAAGATCCGGGCCTATGCGCTTCAGGACGGTGGTCTCGACACCGTGGAGGCGAACCTGGAGCTCGGCTTCAAGGACGACCCGCGCGACTACGGGATCAGCGCCCAGATCCTGCGCGACCTCGGGGTCGCCCGGATCCGCCTGCTCACGAACAATGCGCGCAAGATCGAGGGACTCGCACGCTACGGCATCGAGGTCGTCGAGCGCGTCTCGATCGAGGCGGAGCCGCATGCCGGCAACATCGGCTACCTCCGGACCAAGCAGGTGAAACTCGGCCACCTGCTGTCGGGGCTGGAGAACGGCCGCGAGAAGGGGGGCGACCACGGTGCGTGAGTTCCAGGGGGATCCGCTCGGTTCGGGCCGGCGCGTTGCCGTGGTGGTGTCGCGTTTCAACCGGGCCGTGACCGGCGCGCTCCTCGATGGTGCGGTCGAAGGTCTGCAGGCGCACGGCGTGCGCCCCGACGACATCGACGTCGTCCACGTGCCGGGTGCTTTCGAGATCACCGTTGCGGCCGAGCACTGCGCGGCCTCGGGTCGCTATGGCGCAATCGTCTGCATCGGCGCGGTGGTGCGCGGCGAGACACCCCACTTCGAGTTCATCGCGCGCGAGGTCAGCCGCGGCGTGAACGAGGTCGCCTGCCGCCACCGCATCCCGGTCGCCTTCGGCGTCCTCACGACCGACAACCTGGAGCAGGCGCTCGCGCGCTCCGGCAGCGGACACGGCAACAAGGGCTACGAGGCGGCGGTGACGGCGCTGGAGATGGCGGACCTGGTCGAACGCCTGGCCAGGGCCTGAGCCGTCCGCAGATGGCATCCGACAAGCGGTGGCGGCACCAGGCCCGCGTGCTCGCCGTCCAGGCGCTCTACCAGGTGGAACTCGCCGGCGTACCTCCGGCCCAGGCGGTACGCACCGCCGCGCGGCTTGCCAATCCCGACGGGTGCGACGAAGAACCCGACTCGAGGCCGGCCTCCGACCCGGCGAGGACCCCGGAAGTCGAGTACGCCGAGACGCTCGCGAGGCTCGCCTGGGGCCGCCGCGCCGAGGTCGATGCGCTGATCGGGGGCACCAGCACGCACTGGAAGGTTTCGCGGCTCGGTCGCATCGAGACCGAGGTCCTGCGCGTCGCGACGGCCGAGATGTTGCAATCGCCGGAGATTCCGGTCGCGGTGGTGATCGACGAAGCGATCGAACTCGCGCGCTCGTTCGCGGGCGACGAGGCGGCGCGTTTCGTGAACGGAGTCGTCGACGCGATTGCGAAGGCGTTGGCCGCCCAGGGCCGGATCAAGCGTCCCGCAGACGGGAAGAGCCCGCTTGGTGTCGCTCTTGCGGCACCCGTCTCGGGGGCTGCCGAGAGTGGATCGGTCGGCCCCGGCAGGGAAGCCGACTCGATGGCCGGGGCCGATGCGGTTGCGGCGGGCGATCGAGGCGTGGAAGTGAAGATGCCGACTGCCGCCACGACCGGGCCAGGGGAGGGAGCGAGCGTGACCGACGGATCGGGCAAGCGGGAGGAGGGCGGCGCACACGGTGGACCGCGGTTCGATCCCGGTATCGAACCGCGCTGGCGGGAGTTCTGGGCGCGTGAGCGCATCTTCGAGGCCGGACGCCGCCCCGATGCTCCGCGACGCTACATCCTCGAGATGTTTCCGTATCCGAGCGGCGACCTGCACATCGGCCACGGCAAGAACTACTTCATCGGCGACAGCCTGACGCGCTACTGGGTCATGCGGGGGTGCGACGTCCTCCACCCCTTCGGATGGGATGCCTTCGGGCTTCCCGCCGAGAATGCCGCGATCAAGACCGGGACTCCGCCGCGCGCTTGGACGATGCGCAACATCGCGGAGTCCAAGCGCTCCCTCGACCTCGCCGGCATCATGTACGACTGGTCGCGCGAGGTTACGACCTGCGAGCCGGACTACTATCGCTGGACGCAGTGGCTCTTCCTACTGCTCCATCGCCGCGGTCTCGCCTACCGCGCCAGGGCGACGGTCAACTGGGATCCGGTCGACCAGACGGTGCTCGCCAACGAGCAGGTGGATGCATCGGGCCGCAGTTGGCGCAGCGGCGCGCTCGTCGAGAAGCGCGAACTCGACCAGTGGTTCTTCCGCATCACGGACTACGCCGATCGCCTTCTGCGCGACCTCGACAAGCTCGACGCCTGGCCCGAGAAGGTGAAGGCGATGCAGCGCAACTGGATCGGCCGCAGCGAAGGGGCGGAAGTCGAATTCCGTGTCGAGGGCTTGCAGGCGACGATCACCGTCTTCACGACGCGCCCCGACACGCTCTTCGGCGCGACCTTCCTCGTTCTCGCCCCGGAACATCCGCTCGTTGCGACGATCTGCAAGCCCGAGTTGCGCGAGAGCGTCGAGGCCTACGTGGCCCAGGCGCGACGCCGCAGCGAGATCGACCGGCAGTCGACCGACCGGGAGAAGACCGGCGTCGCTCTCGGCGCCCGGTGCACGAACCCGGCCAACGGCGAATCGGTCCCCGTCTGGATCGCCGACTACGTCCTCACGGGCTACGGCACCGGGGCGATCATGGCGGTGCCGGCCCACGACGAGCGCGACTTCGCGTTCGCCCGCAGTTTCGCCCTGCCGATCCGGACGGTCATCGCGGCGCAGTCCGGGACGGCGCCATCGGTCGAGCCGCAGGCGGCTTTCGTCGACGACGGCTTCCTGGTCGGGTCCGGAGAGTTCGACGGAAGGCCCAACCGCGAGGCGGGCCGCGCGATCGTCGACTGGCTCGCGGAGCGCTCGCTCGGTCGCCCCAAGGTGACCTGGCGCCTGCGCGACTGGCTCGTCAGCCGACAGCGCTACTGGGGAACCCCGATCCCGATGCTCCACCGGCGGGACGGGAGCGTCATCCCCGTCCCGGTGTCCGATCTCCCGGTCGTCCTGCCGGAGATCGACGACTACCTGCCGCGCGGGCGCTCGCCGCTCGCCTCGAGCGAGAGCTTCGTGCAGGCGCGCGATCCCGAGACCGGCGAACCGGTGCGTCGCGACACCGACACGATGGACACGTTCGTCGACTCCTCCTGGTATTTCCTGCGCTATGCCGACGCCCGCAACGACCGCGAGATCTGGTCGGCCGAGGCGATTCAGCGCTGGATGCCGGTCGACCAGTACATCGGCGGCGTCGAGCACGCGATCCTCCACCTGCTCTATTCGCGTTTCATCACCAAGGTCCTCTACGACGAGGGACTCGTGCCCGAGGACGAGCCTTTCCGGCAGCTGTTCACGCAGGGCATGGTGCAGCGGCGCGTGACGAACGCACTCGAGAGCTCCCCGGACGGTCGCCTGTCGGCGCCTCCCGATCTCGTGAAGGCGATCGGGTGTCCGGCCGGTCCCCTCGAAGTCGCTGCGATGCGCGCGGCCCTGCGCGAGCGCAGCTGGGATCTCGTCGAGCGGGGCCCGGTCATGGTCGCCCAGAGCGGTCCGGTCACGATGAGCAAGAGCGCGGGCAACGGCGTCCCGATGGGGCCTTTCGTTCGGGAGCACGGCTCGGACGTCGCGCGGATCACGATCCTCTTTGCGGGGCCGCCTGAGAGCAACATGGAGTGGACCGACGAGGCGGTCGGGGGCGCGGAGCGATTTCTGAACCGGATCGCGAGCCTCTTCGGTCGGGATCGTGAGGCGATCGCGGCGCACTTGCGCAGCGTTCCCCGCGGCGCCCGCGACGGCCTGATCGGCGCCGCGGCGAGCCTCGATGAAGCGGGGCAGGTCCTGCGCCGCCGGGTCCATTTGGCGGTACGCAAGGTCACGGCGGATACCGAGGCCTTCGGCTTCAATACGGCGATTGCAGCACTCATGGAGTTGCTGAACGAGACGCAACGACATCGCAGCGCGGTGGGCGAACCGACGCCGGCCTATGCGGCGACGGCATGGATCTTCTGTCGGCTGCTCGTGCCGTTCGCTCCGCACTTCGCCGAGGAGCTGCACGAATGGTTCGGTGGCGAGGGGTCGGTTCACGACGCCGGCTGGCCGGGCTGGGAGGAGGCGGCGCTCGAGGAACAGTCGGTCGAGATCGTCGTGCAGGTGAACGGCAAGGTTCGTGATCGCATGACGGTGCCGCGCGCGGCCGGCGAGGCGGAACTGCGTGCCGTGGCGCTCGCCTCCGAGAAGGTTCGCGAGATCGTCGGCGACACGCCGGTGCGCAAGGTGGTCGTCGTGCCGGGGCGACTCGTGAACCTGGTGCTCTGATGTCCCTGCTCGGCGGGATCGGCTGGTTATTCGCGGTGCTCGTCGCCCTCGGCGGCGCGGGCGGCTGCGGCTACCACTTTCCCGGGGAGGGATCGACACTGCCCGGTGGCGGCGGACGGGTCCAGGTGGTGCGCTTCGACAACCGCACGCGCTCGCCCGGGGTCGAGAACGACGTGCTCGAGGGACTCGAGGTCGAAATCGGGCGGCGGGGCCAGTTCCGCGTGGTCCACGACTCGGCGGAGGCGGACCTGGTCCTCGAGGGCTCGATCACGTCCCTCGAGGTGCGCCCAGTCGCCTTCTCGAAGAGCGACGAGACGCTCCAGTACGAGACGGTCATGGTGGTCGCCGCTTCGCTGCGCGATCCACGCTCGAACTCGGTGGTATGGCGGATCTCCTCGCTGCGCGAGACCGATTCGTACGGCGCGGTCTCCCAGACGGTGGTCGCGAGTTCCTCGGCGTTTCTCTCGCAGTCCAACCTGAACGCGAATGACTTGAACCAGCTGACCGACGTGCAGCTCTCGGAATCGCAGAGGCGCGAGGCGCTCGACCGCGTCGTAGAGAACCTGTCTCGGGATCTCTACAACGCGATCGTGGAGGACTTCTGAGCCCCAAGCCTGCACGCGAGCCGGCGGGAGCGCCGGGCGGGCGCCGCTCCGGCGCGCGCGGCGGAGCGGGCGGCACGGGTTCCGAAGGTTCAGGCAACGGCGGGAAGGGGGAGGGCGGCGGCTCCGGTGGCAAGCGGCCCTCGAACTCGGCGGTCGTCCTGTTGACCGGCGACCCGATGCTCGCGGGCGAACGGCTGGCCGAGATCCAGGAGCGGACGGTCGGCAAGGTTGCGGCCTTCGGTACCGTCGACATCC
>Ga0114969_10003526_pt1 | contig 12590 bp, 4 predicted proteins | sample M_130807_MF_Meta_FD_87316 | JGI IMG/M metagenome (GOLD analysis project Ga0114969, IMG submission 87316) | Freshwater microbial communities from Lake Montjoie, Canada to study carbon cycling - M_130807_MF_MetaG | ecosystem: Environmental > Aquatic > Freshwater > Lake | place: Lake Montjoie...
CCCATGCCGAAGGCGATGGTCGCGCAGATGATCCGCGTATCGTCGCGGAGAAACTGCTCCTGATTTTCGCCGCGTTCGGTGGCGGTGAGGCCGGCGTGGTAGGCGCGGGCGGAGAAACCGCGGCCGGCGAGGGATTCGGCGACGCGTTCGGCGGTGGCGCGGCTCGCGCAATAAATGATGCCGCTCTCGTGTTCGCGTTTGCGGACGAAATCGATGATTTGTTTCGCGGGCTGATCCTTCGGGATGACGCGGTAGGTGAGGTTCGGGCGGTTGAAGCTGGCCACGAAGGTCTGCGGATTGTGGAGCTTCAAGTGCTTGATGATGTCGGTGCGGACGCGGCCGGTGGCGGTGGCGGTGAGCGCCATCATGGGGATGCCGGGGAGAGCCGTGCGGAGTGTGGCGAGTTGGCGATATTCTGGGCGGAAATCGTGGCCCCATTCGGAGACGCAGTGGGCCTCGTCGATGGCGATGCAGGTGACATTCCACGTTTTTAAGTTCTCGACCCAGCCGTCGAGCATAAGGCGCTCGGGGGCGGCGTAGAGGAGCTTGTAGTGACCGCGGTGGAGGCCGGAGAGCCGCGCGCGGGCTTCCTTTTCGCTGAGGGTAGAGTTGAGAAACGTGGCGGCGACACCACTGGCTTGAAGCTGGTCGACCTGATCTTTCATCAAGGCGATCAAAGGGGAGACGACGACGGTGAGACCGGGGCGGGCGAGGGCGGGGAGTTGGAAGCACAGCGATTTTCCGCCGCCGGTGGGCAGGAGCGCGAACACGTCTTTGCCCGCGAGGGTGGCGTCGATGATGTCGCGCTGGAGTGGGCGAAAAGTCGAGTAGCCGAAGGTGCGCTTCAGGAGCGCGGCAAGATCGGGCGAGGCGGCGGGCATGGCGGGTAGGACATAGGCGACGGCGGGCCGGAAGCGCACGGAAAATGTTTCGGCCCTGGTGCGGAGGGCCGAGCGAGCGGAGTAAGGTCAAGACCTCCCTGATCCGGGTGAGTGGTTGGCGCGACGGGATGGCGAGCCTGGCTTTGCCGTAGCCACGCGTCGGGTCGGCGATGGCCGAACGGAGGTTGCGGGCCAGCGCGGGGCGGCGCTCGAGAAATCATCGACAGCGACGTCGCGAGCGAGGAGCGGCCGCGAAATGTGGCGAGCCCACGATGCGCGCGGATTAAGGTGTCTTGGGTGATTTCCTCGGAGTCTCCTCGATTGTGCCGGAGCGAGACGGTGCGGCCGAAGATTTTTTAGCGGTGGCCGGTCGTGATTTTCCGTAAGGTGAATTCATCGCCGGCATGGAAACGACGGATGCGTTCGGCGTCTCGGGGGCGGCGGCGCGGGAGGCAGTGGCTCGTTCGGAGGAGGGCGGGAGGCGGTTAGGCGAGCGGCCGAAACGGGAGTGAGTGGGAAGTGGGGGACATGGGCTAGGGTGGTTAAAGATTCCAGGGGAGGGACCGCATGATCCTTCCTCGGGACGTGCCAACGGAAGGCACGGTGGAGCCAAGTCGTGTGTCCAGCACTTGCCCAAAAATCCGCGATGGGAGGACGGGGTCGGCCGAGGGTCAGTCGGTCCGTGCGCATCGAGCGAAGCGGCGGTCTGCGGTGCGGCCTGCGGTATGCAATCGACACGACGTCGACTGCGAAACGGAGCGCGGGATGGGGCTGAACAATGGCGCGGTTACGATTTCGCAACGTTTTCGGGGGCCTTGGGTCGGGGCTTGACGGAGTTTTTTGAGAAGTGTTCGCTGAACATTCAACCAAGCACTAGGGCTCGGCGGTTTTCGCTGAGCGGATACTTCGAACTAACCGATCGCGATTATGAAATCACTTATTAATATGAAACGACTGCTCGGCGCGATCTTCGCGCTTTGTTTGACTGCGTCGACCGTCGTATTCGGTCAGGGTATCACGACGGCTGCTCTCAGCGGCTACGTCGTCGACAAGCAGGGCAAGGCCGTCGCCGGCGCCACGGTTTCCGTGGTGCATGAGCCGTCCGGCACCCGCGCTTCAGCGATTTCGCGCGCCAACGGCCAGTACAACCTTTCCGGTCTGCGCGTCGGTGGTCCCTACACCGTCACGACCGCTGGGCAAGGCGTGCAAAGCGATACCCGCAAGGACGTCTACTTGGAGCTCGGTCAGGCCCTTGAGTTGGGCATCACGCTGGGTTCCGACGTGGTCAAGCTGGATGCCTTCAATGTCACCGGCGAACGCGAAACGACCTTCGGTGCTGGGCGCATGGGCGCGGGCACGAGTTTCAACGATTCCGAAATTCAAAACGCAGCCTCCATTCGCAATGACGTGCAGGATATCGCCCGCCTCGACTCTCGCCTGACATTGAGTTCGCTCGATCAGGGCGGTCAGCTCAGCGCCCAAGGCCAGAATTTCCGCTTCAATTCTTTCCTGATCGACGGCGTCGAAGCCAACGATCCGTTCGGCCTTAACAGCAACGGCGTTTCGTCGCTCCGGGGCCCGATCCCCTTGGAGGCGCTCGCCGCCCTCAACATTGAACTGAATCCCTACGACGTGCGCCGATCCAATTTCACCGGCGCCCTCATCAATGCCGTCACCAAGAGCGGCACGAACACATTCTCGGGTGCCGCGAGTTACGAGACCTCGAACGAGAGCTATCGCGGCAAGAACCCCCGTACGGGTGCCGAGGAGGTCTTTTCCGAGGAGCGGTATTACTACGGGCTGAGTGGTCCGATCCTCAAGGATCGCCTCTTTTTCGCCTTCAGCTATGAAGACATCCAGCGCGAGTCTGTCTCGCCTGCGGCCGGTTTTGTGTTCAATGCCGCCTCACTGGCGCTGGTGGATCAGGTGATCGCCCGCGCCAAGGTTCTCGGTTACGATGCGGGCTCGCTGGCCGCCGCCGGTGGCAACATCGCTTTCCAGAAAACCACGCTCGGCAAGATCGACTGGAATATTTCCGACGCCCACCGGTTGGCCGTTACCTACCGCAAGAACGAAGGCTCCTCCCCGATCTTCGCAGGCCTGACGAGTGTGACCGGCACCTCGCTCAGCAAGAATTGGTATGATCAGCCCCGCAACACCGAGAGCTACACCGCACAGTTGAACAGCCAATGGACTGCGGATTTCCGCACCGAGGCCTCCTACAACTACTCGACCTACGAGGCTTCGCCGGTCAATCGCGGCGCGCCGTTTCCCGCAATCGGTATCGGCGGCCTGACCGGCACGCGCACCGACACCGGCGCGACGGTGGCCGGCTTCCTGAACTTCGGCACGGAGTTTTCACGACAGCTCAACTTCCTCAATACGAAGGAAAAACTCTACAAGGTGAGTGGCGAATACTCCCTCGGCGACCACACGTTGAGCGTCGGCGCCGAGCTCGACGAAATCAACTACAGCAATCGTTTCCTGCAGGCTTATTTCGGCAGCTACACGTTCAACAACAGCACCGCGTTCGGCACTACGCCGGCTCGCACCGGCGTGGAAAACTTCCTTGCCGGCCTGCCCACCGCCTACACCAACGCTCAGCCTTTCCCCGGCAACACCATCGACCAAGTGTTCGCGAAGTGGACTTACAAGGGTTATGCCGGATTCGTGCAGGACACGTGGCGCCCGAATCAGGCGCTGACGATTGTCGGTGGCCTGCGCTACGACCTGCCGACGGTGTCCAATCCTCCCCCCTATAACGCTGGGTTTTCTACCGCCTTTGGTGTTCGCAACGACGCGACGAACGACGGTAACTCCACGATCTCCCCGCGCGCCGGCTTCAACTATCGCCTGCCCGCCGATCGCAAAACTGAAGTCCGCGGCGGTCTGGGTCTGTTCTCCGGTCGCACTCCTAGCGTCTGGCTCGCCAACGCCTACCAGAACGCTGGCACCGCCTATACGATCACGGCCAACGTCAACGGTAACAACCAACCGACCCTCCAGTTTCAGCCGGACGTGACCAAGCAGCCGATCCCCGCGGGCACCCCGCCGATCCCGAACATCAATCTCACCGATCCGAATTTCAAGAACCCCACGCTTTGGAAGGGCAATCTCGCCCTCGATCATCAGCTGCCCTTCGGTGGCTTGGTGGCTTCGCTGGAATTTACCGCCACCAAAGTTCAGCAAGGGCTCTTCATCGAGTTCCTGAACTTCCAAACGGCGACGACCGGCCCGACCACGCTGCCCGACGGCCGCATCCGCTACGCCGGTAATATTACCCCCGCGATCAATACCAGCGCTACGCCGAACAACACGACCACCTTCCCGCAGACCACTACGAATGGTCGTCGCCGGATTGCGGCTTACGGGGATGTCTACCGCATCACCAATTCCAACAAGGGGCATTCCGAGGATGCGACGCTCTCGGTCAATCGTCCGTGGCGCAATAAATGGTCCGCCGGCGTCTCCTGGACCCGCGGCCGCGCCACTGAGGTGAGCCCGTTGACCTCCTCCACCGCCGGCTCGCTGTTCACCACGCGCGCCATCATCAACCCGAACGAAAATAGCGACTCGACCTCCAACACGCAGACCGCCGACAAGGTCGTCGCCCGTTACTCCCGGGAGTTTGAATTCGTTAAGAAGTGGCCCACGACAGTGGCGCTCACCTATGAAGGTCGCACCGGCCGCACCTACAGCTGGGTTTTCGAGGGTGACGCCAATGGCGACGGTTTTTCGGGCAACGACCAACTCTACGTGCCGACAGGTCCGACCGACCCGAAGGTTCGTTGGATCAACACTGCCGAGCGCGACGCCTTTTTCGCTTTCGCAGCGGAAAATGGCCTGAACAAATACGCCGGCCAGATCGCGCCACGCAATAGCGAGCACTCCCCGTGGATGCAGACCGTCGATATGACCATCCGTCAGGCGATCCCGTTCGGCTGGCGCAAGGCCCGCGCGGAGGTTTACCTGCAGGTCATCAACCTCGCGAATCTCTTCAATAACGAGTGGGGCATCGTGGAGGAAATCCCGTTCACCTACCGTCGCTCCGTGGCCGGCGCGATCTTCGACCCTGTGACGAACCAGTACGGCTACGTCTTCAACGGCGCCACGCTCGACGGTTTGCCGCAGGTGGCCGACGACACGTCGACCTCCCGCTGGCAGGCCAAGCTGGGGGTCACGATCAAGTTCTAAGTCCCGCCCACGGTCGGACTCCGCTGGCAAGGCGGCTGCGGCAACGCAGCCGCCTTTTTCGTGGGTTAATCGCGCGGTGCGTTGACCTCCCGCTGGTTTCCACGGTTCTTTTTGACGTGAGAGAATCAGGCTCCCAGCCGCATCCAAGTGTTTCCGTGCCGACGCGCGCGGTCGCGTGGGCGGCGGTCGGGCTGGTGGCGACGACGCTCGTGGCCTATCACAATAGTTTTTCTGTCCCGTTCGTTTTCGACGATTTTCCGGCCATCATCGAAAACATCTCGATCCGCAAATTGTGGCCGCTCAGCGGCGTGCTCGCACCGGAAACACCCGGCGGGGTGACGACGAGCGGTCGCCCCGTGGTGAATCTTTCGCTCGCGCTGAACTATGCCGTCAGCGGCACGGCGGTGTGGAGCTACCATGCCGTCAATTTGGCGATCCATCTCGTGGCGAGCCTCGCCCTTTTTGGCCTCGTGCGGCGGACGTTGCTGACGCCCGGATTAAGCCACCGCTTCGGTGCCGCCGCGCTGCCGCTGGCGTTCTTCAGCGCGGCACTGTGGGCCGCGCATCCCCTGCAAACGGAATCGGTGACCTATGTCGTGCAACGCGCCGAATCCTTGGTTGGGATGTTCTACGTGCTGACGCTCTATTGTTTTGTCCGTGGAGCTGAGGCGGGCGGGCGGCCCCGTTGGCTGCTCGGTGCGGTGGTGGCGTGCACAGTGGGCATGGCGACGAAGGAGGTCATGGTGTCCGCTCCGCTCATCGTGCTGCTCTACGATCGCGCCTTTCTGAGCGGGACGTTTCGCGCGGCCTGGGCCGCGCGGATGCGTTGGTATGGAGTGTTGGCGGCCACGTGGGTGTTGCTGGCGCTATTGGTGGTGGGCACGGCGGGCCGGGGCGGCACCGCTGGGTTTGGCGCTGACGTATCCGCCTGGAATTACGCGCTGACTCAGTGTCGCGCGATCACGACCTATCTGGGATTGAGCCTCTGGCCCCAGCCGTTGGTGTTTGACTACGGGCTGGCGACGGTGGGCGCGTTCTCGGCCGTCCTGCCGCAAGCGCTGCTGGTTTTGGTCCTGCTGGCGACTGCGGCCGTGCTGGTCGTGCGCCGGCCGGCGGTCGGTTTTCTCGGCGCGTGCTTCTTTGCGTTGCTCGCCCCGAGTTCGAGTTTCGTGCCAGTGGTTACGCAGACGATGGCGGAACACCGGATGTATCTGCCCCTCGCCGCGGTGATCGTCGCCGGGGTGCTCGGGGCCTACGTCTGGGTGGGAAGGCGCAGCCTGTGGTTTTGGGGTGGGCTCGCGCTCGCGTGCGTCGGTGCGACGGTCGCACGCAACCATGATTACCGGAGCAATCTGGCTATCTGGGCGGACACGGCGGAGAAGTGTCCGGGCAACGCCCGGGCGCATAACAATCTCGGGCAGGCGCTGTTTCGCGCCGGACGCATCCAAGATTCTGTGACGAGCTATCGCGAGGCGCTGCGCTTGCAGCCCCACTATCCCGAGACGCACTACAATCTCGGGGTATCGCTCGCGCAGCTCGGGACGCTCCCCGAGGCGCTCGGTCACTACGAAGCAGCGCTGCGGATCCAGCCGAACTATCCTGCGGCCCACAATAATTTCGCGAACGCGCTCGTGCGGGTCGACCGCGTGCCGGAGGCATTGCGCCATTACGAAGAGGCGGTGCGGTGGGATCCGTCCTTCGCGGAGGCTCACGGAAATAGGGGTAATGCGCTGCTGCAGAGCGGCCGGGCCGAAGAGTCGGTCGAGTGGTTCGCGCGGGCACTGGCGCTGAAGCCCGATTCTGCGGAGTGCCACTACAACCTCGGCAACGCGTACGCCGCGCTGAACCGCATGCCGGCGGCACTGGAAGCGTTTCGCGCTGCGCTTCGCCTGCGGCCCGACTACGCCGATGCGCAGGTGAATACGGGCAACGCTCTCCTGCAGTTGGGACGCTCCGTCGAGGCTATCGCTGCCTATGAGCGAGCCATCGCCCTCCGTCCGGATCTGGCCGTGGCGCGGTTCAACCTTGGTTCTGCGCTGCTCGATCTCGGGCGCTGGGCGGAGGCCGTCGCACATTTCGAACGCTCCCTCGAGCTGAACGCGCACGCGCCCGACAGCCATCGCGCATTGGGTTTTGCCTTGGTGCAGTTGGGGCGCACCCGCGAGGCGATCGGGCACTACGAGGCCGTTCTGCGGACGGAACCGGCCGATGCAGAGTCCAAACGTGCGCTGGCAGAATTACGGCTCGGGTTGCCCGCTCGCTGATGAATGGTCGTCGCTCCGGGTCTGGTCTCGGCGAGCAAACGTACTCGCAGGCGGACACCGCCAAAAAGTGAGCCCACGAGGCGGTTGATTGTAGATTACCGTTGCATAGGGGGGGCTCGGTCTCAGCCCCAAGCCAGGCAGCCCTAACCGCGAAAACGACGTGGGCCCGTGACGGACCGAAACGCCGATTTTCCGAGCGGGTCGTCCCACCTTTAGGCAGCAGGTTTTGCGGATTCCGCCTAAAGACGGGACTACGAACAAGGAACTGTTTCCGAGGAGCGGGATCCCCTTCCACGAATGGGTCCGCAGAAGGTGATGGGTCCAGGGTTGGCGCTGGTCGCCACGCCGAACGTTTTATGGGACGGACGGCTCGTCGGCAGGCGACGACCCTTCCCTCCACGGCAACGTCACGCGAAAGCGGTGAGCGTGAACGCGCGGCACTATTTACTGTGCCAGCACCAGTGCCATGGCTCGTAGCCGATGCCATGGGCATTACGACGCGGGTAGGTCATCGTAAAACCAAATGCGCCGGCGCGGCGGCGGAGCCAGCGGAATGCCGCCGTGCGTGCGAAAGATTCTTCGACACTCACGTCCTCAGGAGTGCCAATATCGAGCGCGCGTCCGGTATGGTGCTCACTGAAGCCAGGCGCAGCGACGTAGCGGAGAATGTCGTCGAGCGGGCGACCGGCGGCGAGTTTACGGCGGATGAGCAGCGTCTGGCGACGCACGCTACGGAAGCCCGAGAGCGGGAGGAGGGTGATGCGGTCAGCCGCAGCGGCGTCCCGCATCCGGCGCCAAGCGGCGGCGGCACGGGGTGCGAGACGCACGGGCTTCCCTTCGGTCGGATCGTGGCCGACCAGAATCAGACGGTCGGCATCGGCTTCGCGGAAGGGGCGCAGGTGGCGCGCGGCACCGTAGTCGGCGGGGATGCCGAGCGAGCGCGCGAGCCGGCCGGTTGGTGCGACGGGGGCGGGGCGGGAGGGGCGAATCGGCATGGTTTAGGCAGTGCCGCCCATCGGCGGGGCACGGCAAGGGGAAAGCGCGGGTCGGCATATCTTGTTGGGCGATCAGGTTTGCGACTTAACCTCGTGCTTCTCGACGGGATCGCGGAACAAGTGGGCCGTTTTTTTGTAACAGGCCTCACGGTTGTCGCGTTCGTCCCGCTTGGGCCGGTGGCTGATCGCTGGTTTCGTTTGGTTTGTTCCCCCGCTCCTCTCATGAATCTATTCCGACTGTTTGCATGCACCCGCCCAATCGGCCTCGGCACGGGTGTGCTCATCGCGCTGCTGCAACGCACGCCGATGCTCCGCGCTGTGCTCACAGTAGAATCGCCACTCGCCGCGCCGGTCGGCAATCTCCTGCGCGCCGTCCTCGCTCCGGCGGCGGCCCTCGGCGCCGTGCATACGCTCGCCGGCGCGACCACGCAGCTCGTCGCCAATGCGGCGCTGCCTGCCAAAGCGACCGTCGGCCAGCCGTTTTCTGTGTCGGTGGCGATCACCGGCGTGGGCGTGAGTTTCGCGCAATCCTGGGACGTCACCACTACGCTTCCGCCTGGGGTCAGCCCGGTCGGCGCGGCGCTCTCGGGTGGCCAGTTTGTGATCAATTCGTCCAGTGGCACGTTGACGCTCTCTGGCACGCCGACGGTGACCGGCACGTTTACATTTACGGCGCGCGGCTACCAATTCACCAACCGTAGCGGTCCGGTCACCACGGGTTCGACGTCGATTGTCGTCGCGGCCGCGCCGAATTCCGCGCCCACGATTACGCGGTCCCCGGTCGCTCAAGCCCTCACGGTCGGCGGCACACTCGCGCTCAGTGTCACCTACACGGGAACCCCGGCTCCGACCTTTCAATGGTTGCGGGATGGCTTGCCGATAGCCGGAGCGACGGGGCCGACGCTCGTCGTCGCCGGGGTGGGTGCGGCCGACGCGGGCAGCTACACGGTCACGATCACCAACGCGCTCGGTGCGATCACGAGCAGCGCCGCGCAGATCGCGGTCAATGCAGCCCCCGCGGCGCCGGTGTTTGCCGCGGCTCCGGCGGCGCAAACGGCCGTGGCCGGCGGCGCGGTGGTGTTTGCCGTCGAGGTGGCCGGCGTGCCGGCGCCGCGGATCCAATGGTTGAAGGACGGCAGGGGGATCGACGGTGCGACGAGCGCTACGCTGATCCTAAATAATATCTCGGCGGCCGACGCCGGTCTTTACGCGGCGCTGGCGGATAACGCTTCCGGCGTCGTCACGAGCCCCGCTGCGCAACTGACCGTCACGCCGGCGGCGGTCTCCCCGGTGCTCGTTGCCCAACCCGCACCGATCGTCGCGGGGATCGGCAGCACCGTGGTTTTTAGCGCCGCCGCGACTGGGATGCCGGCCCCGACCTACCAATGGCAGCGCGACGGCAAAGCGATCACCGACGCCACCGCTGCCGCGCTGGTGTTTGCCGCGACTGCGGCGGACGCGGGCTCCTATGGTGTGACCGTGACGAACGCGTCGGGTACGGTGGCCAGCACGGCGGCCGCGCTGACCGTCATCGCGGCCGCGACGCCGTCGCGGCTCAGTAACCTCTCGATCCTCACCTCGCTCGCAAGCGGCGAGAGCCTGACGTTGGGCACGGTGCTGGGCGGCGTCGGCACGGGCGGCAGCAAGGCGTTGCTCGCGCGCGCCGCCGGTCCCTCGCTCACCCAGCTCGGTGTCGCGGGCGTGCTCGGCGATCCGCAACTCTCGCTCGTGGCCGGCGCGACTAACACAATCGTCGCCGCCAACAACGACTGGCTCGGCTCGGCGGCGCTCAGCAACGCGTTCGTGCAGGTCGGAGCGTTCCCGTATTTATCGGCTGTTTCAAAAGACGCGGCGGTGCTCGCCAGTTCGCTCGCGCCCGGCAGTTACACGGTGCAGGTAGGCGATAACGCGGGGGGCGCAGGCACGGTGATTGCCGAGCTCTACGATTCGACGCCGGCCGGGGCCTTCACCACGGCTACGCCGCGGCTCGTCAATGTCTCGGTGTTGAAACAAATCTCTGCGGGCGCGACGCTCACCGCCGGCTTCGTCGTCGGAGGCACGACCGCCAAAACGGTACTCGTGCGGGCGATCGGACCCGGCCTCGCGCAGTTCGCGGTCGGGGGCACGATGCCCGATCCGAAGCTGGCGCTCTTCAACGGCGCTTCGGTGAAGATCGGGGAGAACGACAATTGGGGCGGCGCTGCGCAGCTCACGGCGGTGGGAAATTTCGTCGGCGCGTTCGCGATCACGACGCTCGACAGCAAGGATGCGATGCTCCTCGTGACGCTCGCGCCGGGGAGCTATAGCGCGCAAGTCAGCGCCGCGGATGCGGGCGGCGCGGCCCTCGTCGAAGTGTACGAGGTGCCGTAAGTGTGGTCCGCACTTAACTCGCGCTCACTCCGCGTGGTGTTCGGCGAGCCAGCGCTCGGCCTCAATGGCGGCGGCGCAACCCATGCCCGCAGCGGTGATGGCCTGGCGGTAAACGTGGTCGGAGCAATCGCCCGCGACGTAGACTCCGGGGACGTTGGTCTGCACCTGCGAGCCGGGCTGCGGTATGAAGTAACCGCCCTCATCGATGTCGAGTGGGGGTGCGAAGGGACCGGTGTTGGGGATGTGGCCGATGGCGACGAAGATACCTTTGACGGGCAGCACAGTCTCGATGCCGGTCTTGACGTTCTTCACGCGGAGGCCGCGGACGGCACCCTCGGGCACGCCGAGGACTTCGACTGGAATGCTGTCCCACACGCACTGGATTTTTTCGTGAGCGACCGCGCGGTCGGCCATGATCTTCGAGGCGCGCAGCGTATCGCGACGGTGGACCAGATAGACTTTGCTCGCGAAACGGGTGAGGAAGAGCGCCTCTTCGGCTGCGCTGTCGCCGCCGCCGAGGACGGCGACCTCCATCTTGCGGTAGAACGCGCCGTCACAGGTCGCGCAGGTGGTCACACCCTTGCCGCCGTAGAGTTCCTTTTCGCCGGGGATGCCGGTGAGTCGCGGCGAAGCACCGGTGGCGATGATGACCGTTTTGGCGAGAATTACGCGGTCGCCGCAAAATAATTTGCGCGGCATGGAGGTGAAGTCGACCTTGTCCACCAAGGCCGACTCGAAGCGTGTGCCGAAGCGCGTGGCCTGTTCGCGCATGTTTTGCGTCAACTGGAAGCCGTCCACGCCATGGGGGAAACCGGGGAAGTTTTCCACTTCGCTGGTGGTCGTGAGTTGGCCCCCAGGGAGGGGACCCTCGAGGACGAGCGGATTGAGGCTGGCACGCGCGGTGTAGATGGCGGCGGTAAGGCCGGCGCAACCGGTGCCGATGATGACGACGTTTTCAACGGGGGAGGACATGGAGGATTCCCGAAGAAAGAGCCGTGGAAATTGCGCAGTGCAACCTCGGAGATGTCATGGGTTGGAAAGAAGCGTTTACCCGCCGGGCGCCCCGAGTTTTCCTTCACGGGATGATCCCACTCTCCGTCGCGGCTTCGGCTGCGCAGTCGGCCGCCCTGCACGAGCGCCTTTTCACGATCGACACGCACAGCGATACGCCCACGGCGAGCTTCCTGCGCGAAGGTTGGGACTTCGCCGCGCGGCACGATGCCACGACGGACCGCTCGCAATGTGATCTGCCGCGCATGCGGGAGGGCGGGATCGACGCGTTGGTGTTCGCGGTTTACGTGGGGCAACTCGCGCGGACGGCCGAGGGCCTGCGGCGCGCCCACGAGCGGGCGCTGCGCTGTTTTGAGCGTACGCATGCGGTGCTGGGCGCGAACGCCACCGCGTGTGGGTTAGCGCTGACGGCCGATGATGGCCTGCGGTTAAAGGCCGACGGCAAGCGCGCGATCTATCTGAGTATCGAAAATGCCTACTCCCTGGGGCGCGATCCGGGCAATGTGGCGAAATTTCATGCGCTCGGGGTGCGGATGCTCGGGCTCACGCACATGCTCAACAATGATGTGGCCGACGCGTCGACCGATCCCCGCGGCGCGGAATGGGGCGGATTGAGTCCGCTCGGTCGGGAGATCGTGGCGGAAGCGAACCGGCTCGGAATGGTGCTCGACGCCTCGCATGCGAGCGATGCGACGCTGCGGGATCTGCTCGCGGTATCGCGGGCGCCCGTCGTGCTGTCGCACAGTGGCCCTCGAGCGGTGGCGGATCATCCGCGCAACGTCGGTGACGAGTTGCTGCGCGCGCTCGCGGCGAACGGCGGCGTGCTGCACATCAACGCGCTGCCGATCTCACTCGTGAATGCGCCGGGTAATGGA
>Ga0114969_10003527_pt1 | contig 12588 bp, 10 predicted proteins | sample M_130807_MF_Meta_FD_87316 | JGI IMG/M metagenome (GOLD analysis project Ga0114969, IMG submission 87316) | Freshwater microbial communities from Lake Montjoie, Canada to study carbon cycling - M_130807_MF_MetaG | ecosystem: Environmental > Aquatic > Freshwater > Lake | place: Lake Montjoie...
CTATCTGACCATCAAACCCACACCTGAGGAGATTTCTCATATTCTTACCTCAGTTGGATTGGAAGTAGAATCGATGGAGAAGTCAGAAGCTGTGAAAGGTGGATTAGAAGGACTTGTCATTGGTAAGGTCATCGAATGCGATCAACATCCAAATGCAGACAAACTTAAAGTTACTAAAGTAGACATTGGCGGTTCGGAACTTTTACATATTGTTTGTGGCGCTCCAAATGTTGCTGCTGGTCAGACTGTCGTTGTTGCCACCGTTGGCACCACCGTCTATCCGCTCAAAGGAGAACCTTTTATCATCAAGAAGGCAAAGATTCGTGGTGAAGAAAGTGAGGGCATGATTTGTGCCGAAGATGAAATTGGGTTGGGTGAAAGCCATGACGGCATTATCCTGTTATCCGACACTATTCAAGTGGGCACACTTGCCAAGGAATATTATCAATTACCTGAATCTGATTTCATTTACGAAATAGGACTGACACCGAATCGAATGGATGCTATGAGTCATCTCGGAGCTGTTAAAGATATTTGTGCATACCTCAGCAACCGCGATCAATCACTCGTTGTTTCACATGTGCCCTCTGTGGTATTACCAACCTCAACAAATACAAGGCAGATTGATATTGCTATTATTGACAAAACAAGATGTCGACGTTATGCAGGAATATGCATCGATAATATCAAAGTAACCGAATCACCAGCATGGTTGCAAACTAGATTAAAAAGTATCGGGTTACGACCGATTAATACTATTGTGGATATCACAAACTTTGTCTTGCATGAATGCGGACAACCATTGCACGCTTTTGATATGAGTGCCATCAAAGGAAATAAAATTATCGTAAAAACGCTCGCCGACAAGACAAGGTTTGTAACACTTGATGAGAAAGAAAGAGAATTGAGCCACGAAGATCTTATGATTTGCAACGCAGAAGAACCCATGTGTATCGCAGGTGTCTTCGGAGGTTTAGATAGTGGCGTAAGCAATACCACCACATCAGTCTTTTTAGAAAGTGCTTGGTTTGAAAATAATTCAATCCGTAAAACGTCAATGCGACACGGCTTGCGCACCGATGCTGCCGTTCGTTTTGAGAAAGGCGCTGATATCAGTAATGTACCCTATGCGTTACAACGAGCCGCACAACTTATTTGTGAAGTCGCTGGTGGCAGCATTTCGTCAGAGCTAATCGATATTTATCCAGATCCATTTGTTGCCAATACAATTGATGTCTCCTATGAGAAAGTAAGAAATCTTGCAGGAAAAAAATATGCATCCGCTCAAATCAAACGTATCCTCACGAGTCTTTGTTTTTCAATTGTTGACGAAAATGAGCATGGCATCACAGTGAAGGTTCCGTTTGCCAAACCTGATATTACGATGCAAGCCGATGTGGTTGAAGAAATTATGCGAATCGATGGACTTGACAATATTCCGTTCACAGGAAAAATTGCGTTCTCATTACCCACCGGTACCGAAGGTTACAAGCCTGAAGTAAAGAATCAGATTGCGCAAGTGTTAGTCGGCAAAGGATTTCAAGAATTGTTTACAAACTCGATTACGAATAGTGCGTATTATCCTGAACAGACGAATATCGTAAAGATGATGAATAGTTTGTCTGCCGAATTAGATTGTATGCGCCCTTCCATGTTGGAAACCGGATTGGTGGCTATTGCCTATAACCTGAATCGAAAAAATACACAACTCAAATTTTTTGAGTTCGGCAAGACCTATCTAACAAGCGACAATGGTTTTATTGAGAATGAAAAACTCTGTCTTTATTTCAGTGGAAATTATAATTTGCCACATTGGAACCTAAAGGAACAAAAGATCGACGCGTATTATGTAAAAGGCATTATTGAAAGTTTACTTCATGCGATGAAACCTGAATTGGTAGAAGAAGATGGCAAGATCACTATTTTATTTCAACGAAAAAAAATCGGTCATATTGAAATGATCCGTGATGCGAAGCAAAAGCAATTCGACATTAAACAAGAAGTATGGTTTGCAGAATTGGCGTGGGATGTCCTTCGTTCGTTTTATGAAAAACAACAAGTTGGTTTCAAAGGCATCCCTAAATTCCCAACTGTAAAACGCGACCTAGCATTGATACTCGACAAGCATATTCATTTTCAGGATGTGCAAAAAACAGTGAAGCAGGCTAAGAGTAAATTACTGCAGCATGTCAATTTGTTTGATGTATTTGAAAGTGAGAAACTAGGCACTGACAAAAAATCTTACGCAATTAATCTTTCATTTTATGATGCCGAAAAAACATTGACCGATGTTGAAGTAGAAACAGATATGAAGTTGATCATCGAGTCGTTAGAGACCAAATTAGGAGCCACGATTCGAAATTAAAACCTATAATAGAGCGTCTTGCTCTCCTACCATTTATAATTCAATTACACAATATTAATATGGCCTTATCCGAACAAGAAATTATCCGCAGAGAAAAACTCGCACATCTCAAATCTATTGGCATTGACCCCTACCCCGCGCCATTGTTTCCTGTTACGCATTACAGCGAATCAGTAAAAAGACAATATGCAGAAGGCAATAATGAATCATTTGACGTCACCGTAGCCGGTCGTATCCTCAGTATTAACGACAAGGGCAAAGTGTTTTTCATTAAGATACAAGATGCCGAAGGATTAATTCAATTGTATGTGAAGCGTGATGATATTTGTCCGGATGAGGATAAGATGTTTTTTGATGAAGTCGTTAAGAAAGCTGACTTAGGTGATATCATCGGATGTTCAGGCTATATGTTTACCACCAAAACCGGAGAAATTAGTATACATGCCAAGGAAATTACCTTATTGGCAAAAAGTCTTAAACCGCTACCGATCGTAAAGCGTGATGAAGATGGGAATGTGTTTGATGAGGTTACAGATCCTGAATTCCGTTATCGTCAACGTTATGCCGATCTCATTATCAATCCATCAGTGAAGGAAAACTTCGTCAAGCGAACTAAGATGATGAATTGTATCCGTGAATTTTTGAACGAGCAACATGCTCTTGAGGTTGACACACCTGTGTTGCAGAATATTCCGGGAGGTGCAGCAGCACGTCCGTTTACAACGCATCACAATGCATTAGATGTGCCTTTTTATTTGCGCATCGCTAATGAACTTTATCTTAAGCGCCTGATCGTCGGTGGTTTTGATTTTGTGTATGAATTCAGTCGTAATTTCAGAAACGAAGGAATGGATCGTACGCATAATCCTGAGTTTACAGTGCTTGAATTTTATGTGGCCTACAAAGATTATATCTGGTTGATGGATACTACCGAAACCTTATTAGAGCGAGTTGCATTAGCCACAAACGGCACGACTAAATTTGAAGCTTGGGGCAACGAAATCGAATTCAAGGCACCGTATAAGCGCATCAGTATGTACGATGCGATTAAGGAACATACCGGTTTTGATATTAGCTTGATGAACGAAGATGCAATCCGTGAGGTATGCAATAAGCTAGGTATTCATGTCGAACCAAGTATGGGTCGTGGCAAATTAATTGATGAGATTTTTGGTAGCCAATGTGAATCGCATTATGTGCAACCAACCTTCATCATCGATTATCCAGTTGACATGAGTCCGCTCACAAAGAAGCACCGCAGCAAAGAAGGTTTGGTAGAGCGATTTGAATTAATCATAAACGGAAAGGAAATTGCCAATGCATATACCGAGTTAAACGATCCTATTGATCAGCGTGAACGTTTTGAGGAGCAAGTAAAACTGATGGAACGTGGCGATGATGAAGCGATGTTTATTGATCATGATTTTCTGCGTGCCTTAGAATATGGTATGCCTCCAACAGCAGGTATCGGCATCGGTATCGATCGTTTGGCTATGCTTATGACCAATCAATCAAGCATTCAGGATGTGTTATTATTCCCTCAGATGAAACCCGAGAAACTGGGATAGTATGATGGGTCAGATTTTTGCGCCATCAATGATTAAAAAGGTACTTCCATTTTTGGTGTTGATGACTCAATTCGTCTATGGACAAAAAAAAGAGCACCCCTCTTTTTTACTAGCGTCCGATACACTCAATTCACATCGTTTGAAGAGTGTTTGTATTGGTCAAGGTGCACTCTGGGTTGGCAGTATGGTTGCGTTGAATCAAGCATGGTATGCCCAATATCCTCGATCATCGTTTCATTTCTTTAATGACAACCACGAGTGGAATCAGATAGATAAAGTTGGCCATTCTTGGAGTGCGTATTGGGGCACGCAATTCAGTTCGAGTCTTTTCAGATGGTCGGGAATGCCTCGACGCAAAGCCGCTATATACGGTGCGGGCATGGGAATAGCCTTTGAAGGCGTCATCGAAATTCTTGATGGGTTTAGCACAAAATGGGGTTTCAGTTTGGGCGATATGGCTGCCAACACAAGTGGCTCATTATTATATGCGACACAAGAATATGCCTGGGGTGAGCAGCGAATCGAATTCAAATTTTCAACCCACCGGTATCAGTATCCAAGTAATGACTTGAATGCTAGAGCCGACAATCTATTTGGCTCATCATCTATGGAACGAATCTTGAAAGATTATAATGCACAGACATATTGGTTAAGCGCTAATATATGGTCATTTGCAAAAAGCAGCAAGTTCCCGAAATGGCTCAATATCGCAGTTGGTTATGGTGCAGAAGGTTTGTATGGTGGCTTTGATAACATACAACGTGATGATCAAAATCAAATTGAGATGCATCCAAATGGGCAACCAGTATTCGACCGAAGAGATATCGTCCGAACGCGCCAATTTTATTTGGCACCAGATATTGATCTCAGTAAAATTGAAATCAGAGGACGCCGATTAAAATTACTGAAAGCGTTAAACGGATTAAAACTCAAATTTCCAATGCCTGCGCTCGAATTAAACAATCAAGGACGTTTCAGGTTTCACAGGTTGTATTTTTAAGTTGTATTACTTTTTACCGTACACCTTAATGCCGTTAATATAGGTCGCCAATACCTTCGCGTTATAAATACGACTAGCTTCAGCATGCATCAGGTCGGTGTCGAGTATAACAAAATCGGCAAACTTCCCAGGCTCTAAACTCCCCTTCTCTTTCTCTTCAAACACCGACTTCGCCGCCCATATTGTCATACCCCGAAGGGCTTCTTCGCGTGTCAATGCATTTTCCATTTGGAATCCAGCCTCTGGAAAATTTGTTTTATCCTTTCTAAATACTGCTGCATAGAATGTGTAGATAGGGTTCAAATGTTCAACAGGAAAATCTGTTCCAAGCGGCATCCATTTATTTTGTGTTAATAATTTTTTGTACGCATAGGCTTCATTCATTCGATCTTGCCCTAATCGATCCTCTGCCCAATACATATCACTCGTGGCATGTGTAGGTTGCACCGACGGAATGATCCCATAATCGCCAAATAAATGCATATCACTTGTATGAACAACCTGCGCGTGTTCTATCCGCCATCGTCTGTCATTGGAACCTTTTAATGCATTTGCATAAAGTGCCAATACGTTTCGGTTTGCAGAATCACCTATAGCATGCACACAAAGTTGATAGGGTGATTGTATAACGTCGGTAATGATGTGTTTTAATTGCTTGTTGCTTGTGAGCATAGCACCCATATGATGTGGCCTATCGCTATACTCTTTTAACAGGCAGGCACCCCGCGACCCCAATGAACCATCTGCATATACCTTAAACCCTGCCACATGAAGATCATCGGTTTGCAATGGCGCTTTTGTGAGATATGCGTTCATACAATTACTATCCGCATTCAACATAAACGTCGAACGTAGTTGCAACTGTTTATTTTGATAGATTTGTTTCATCCAATCAATCACTTCTTTTTTCACACCGCATTCGACGATACTCGTTAAACCAAGCTCCAAAAATTCACGCTGCGCTGACACGATAGTGTGCATAGCTTCTTTTGCAGTCAATACAGGCAAAAACGGCCTAACCAGGTTGATTGCATTATCGGTGAGTATGCCCGTCAGTTTGCCATCCTTTCGTATCAATTCTCCGCCGCTAATTGTTGTTGTTTCCGTAATACCGCATAAATCAAGCGCCTTTTGATTTAATAATACAGCGTGTCCATCAACGCGCAACAGAAACACTGGCTTATCGGGAAATAGCTGATCGAGAGTATCTTTCATTGGAAAGCGTTTGTCAACCCAATCGTTCTGATCCCACCCAGTTCCTTCTAGCCACGTTCTGTCGTTTGAATGAGCAAAAGCAACAACCTTTTTCACAATCTCATTGAATGATTTCGTGCCGAATAATTTCAACTTATAGGCATCCATCGCATAACCTGTAAAGTGACAATGCGCATCGATAAAACCGGGATAAATAAATGCCCCCTTCATATCCATTGTATTGATCGAGCTATATTGTTGCAGCAGTGAATCTCCTCCGATTGCCAACAAACGACCTTGATGAATAACCATCGTATTCGCCAGTTCAAATTTTTCATTCACGCTATAGATCCTAGCCTTGTGAATAATCAAATCAACTTGTTTCTTGGATGAACAAGAAAAGAGAAAAAGCGAGACAAGACAAAGTAAATGCCGTAGATTCATTCTGCATATTTACAACCTGATTTACTTTTCACATAATTTATATTGAACGTGTTTGCCTCATGGCGCTGATTACACTAAGGCTTTTACCATTGATATTCCTTATCCTCTATCAAAAAATTTCGTATAATAGGACAGCTTTATACAATGATTTTTAAGATTGCAATTCAATAAAAGCTTTTGTAGCATTGATATACAGCAAATAGACCACTCTTTTTTAGCGTGGACAGGTTTCTACGCTGAGTTATCATTGGATTAATATCAAGGCATAAATCATAAAGAATTATTTGTCTGTTTGAGTAGATTTCTTTTCTTTTAAGAAATGGGATTTCTGCATTCAACGTCTACTAATGCGTTCCTATTTTTCATACGCTAACTGGCTTACTCAACACATATGAACACACTTAAAAAAACAGAAAAGCAAATCGGTATTATTGGTTCAGGCTTTGCCGGACTTGCCGCATCGGCCTTGCTTGCATCGAAAGGGTATTCAGTAAATGTGTTTGAAAAAAACAAGCAGATTGGTGGAAGGGCTCGTCATTTTGAAGAAAATGGATTTATGTTTGATATGGGACCAAGTTGGTATTGGATGCCCGATGTATTTGAACATTATTACAATAGTATGGGGTATTCGACGAGCGACTTTTATCAACTTGTCAAACTTGACCCTGGCTTCAAAGTGATATTTAGCGCCACAGAATCATTTGACATACCTGAAGATTTTGACAGTCTGTGTGCGTTGTTCGAATCAATTGAAAAAGGAAGTGCTGCCAAATTAAAATCCTTTCTTCTGCAGGCTGAATATAAATACAATACAGGCATGACAGAACTTGTCTATCGCCCAGCCCATTCCATCAAGGAATTTATGAGTATAAAATTGCTGTTAGATGCGTTGAAATTACAAGTCTTTTCTTCCTTCAGTGAGCACGTTAAAAAATATTTCAAGGATCCTAGATTAAAAGCCATCATTGAATTCCCCGTGTTGTTTTTAGGTGCGATGCCAAAAGATACACCTGCGTTATATAGTCTGATGAATCATGCCGGACTTAAACAAGGCACTTTCTATCCAATGGGCGGATTTTCTGAAGTCGTAAAGGCTTTTGAAAAGATAGCCACAGAAGCAGGTGTGCAATTTCATACCTCTAATCCTATTGAACATATTGAGATTTCATCTGGCAAGGCTACTAAACTTCAAACAGCAACAGGCAGTCATTCAATTGACGCATTAATCGCTAGTGCAGATTATCATCACGTCGAGAACGAACTACTTCCGTCTGATTATGTATCGTATGATCCTGCGTATTGGGAGAAGAAAACTTTTGCACCATCGAGCCTGATATTTTATCTAGGAGTCAACAAAAAACTAGCTAAACTCAGTCACCATAATCTATTTTTTGATGAAGATTTTGAAGCACATTCCAAGGAAATCTATCAAACAAAAACATGGCCCGAAAAACCATTGTTCTACGTATGTTGCCCATCTAAAACAGACCCTTCCGTGGCGCCTTCGGGATGCGAAAATCTATTTATTCTGATACCCGTTGCGGCAGGCTTGCGCGATTCGGAAGCCAATACCACACATTATTTTAACCTAGTTATGAAAAGACTTGAAGAGTTTGCAGGTGAGGATATACAGCATCATTTACTGTATAAAAAATCATATTCGGTGCAGGACTTCAAACTCGATTATAACGCCTATAAAGGCAATGCGTACGGACTCGCCAATACACTGATGCAGACAGCTATTTTCAAACCAAAAATCCGAAGTAAGAAAGTCAGTAATCTTTTTTATGCCGGACAATTAACCGTGCCGGGACCTGGGGTACCACCATCTATTATATCAGGACAAATTGCTGCGAACGAATTACTTAAACATTTAACCGATTAGTCTATGAAACAAATTTTCGATTACGTTTCCGCTTCATGCAGCAAACTCACGACGCGCAGGTACAGTACAAGTTTTTCATTAGGGATTCGTTTTCTCTCAAAAAAATTCCATGACCCTATCTACGGTGTGTATGGCTTTGTTCGATTAGCCGATGAAATAGTTGATAGCTTTCACGATTATGACAAGGTGTATCTGATGAAAAAATTCAGAGCTGATACGGTAGATGCATTGGAAAACAAAATAAGCCTAAATCCCATATTAAATAGTTTTCAGCAAACCGTGCACAGCTATGGTATCGAATGGGAATTGATCGATACTTTTTTGATCAGTATGGAAACAGATCTTAAGTCGACCGTGCACGACAAAGAATCGTATGATCGATATATTTTAGGATCCGCAGAAGTAGTTGGTCTAATGTGCCTTCGAATATTTACCGAACTAGATTCGAATTTATACGACGCGTTAAAACCATCTGCGATGAAACTTGGTTCGGCTTTTCAAAAAATAAATTTCCTTCGTGATCTAAAAGCCGACTACTATGATCTTGGTCGTACGTATTTCCCAGAAGTGGATTTTGAAAAATTTTCAAGCGCAGAAAAAGAAATTATACAGGCCGACATTGAAGCCGAATTTAATGCTGCGTTGGAAGGTATTAAAGAGCTTCCAGTTTCTTCCCGCACAGGCGTATATCTTGCTTACATCTACTACAGAAAACTATTTTCTAAAATTAAGGAAACACCCGCTGAAAAAGTTATGAGTACGCGAATTCGAATTCCTGATATTAATAAAGTAGGTTTGCTTTTTCAGTCAGTTATACGATTAAAATTAAATCTCTATTAATAGTACGCAGGATGAAAGATGCAGTCATACTCGTGAATGAGCAAGATGAACAGATAGGTTTAATGCCTAAACTAGAAGCCCATGAAAAAGGGTTGCTTCATAGGGCATTTTCTGTCTTCCTTTTCAATACGCAAGGTCAATTACTTTTACAACAACGGGCATTTGGCAAATATCATTCAGAAGGTCTTTGGTCTAATACCTGTTGCAGTCACCCGATGCCTGAAGAAGAAATACAAAGTGCGGCACACCGACGGTTGATGGAGGAGATGGGGTTAAAAACCGAGCTACATTTTTTGTATTCATTTCTTTATAAGGCCCCACTTGACAAGGGTCTTACAGAACACGAAATTGACCATATCTTTGTTGGAACAACCGATGAATCACCTAATATCAATACAGACGAAGTTGCGGCTTGGAAATACATATCGATTGACGAACTTCGTACCGATATCGAATTGCATCCCGAACTGTATACTGTATGGTTTAAGATGGAAGTCAAAAACGTACTTACTAAAATTAAACAATCTACTTAAAAAAATATACGAATTATGCCTATTTGGATCCTTTATTTACTTACGACAATCGCTACCTTTTTATTCATGGAAGGCGTTGCTTGGTTTTCACACAAATACATCATGCACGGATTTCTGTGGTCGCTTCATCACGATCATCATCAACGAGATGATGCTGGCTTTTTTGAGAAGAATGATTATTTCTTTCTCATTTTCGGCATTCCAGGTATTAGCTTAATTACGTGGGGTACGTTTCATGAATTTGGTTATACCTTTTGGATTGGTGCAGGCATATCATTGTATGGCGTTGCCTATTTCTTTGTCCATGATATATTTATTCATCAGCGATTCAAGTTTTTGAGAACAAGTAATTCGCTTTATTTAAGAGCCATACGACGAGCCCACAAGATGCATCACAAACATCTTGGCAAGAACGAGGGCGAATGTTTTGGGATGTTGTGGGTTCCCTTTAAGTATTTTAAGGATGAACTCAAAAAACGTCAGTAATGCATTACCTCTATCTACTGATTAATCTATTTTCGTTGTTGCCGACCTTGCTGTTTTCATTTCATCCTAAGATAAAATTCTATCAGCGTTGGCCACAACTATTACCTTCTATTTTGACTGTGGCCCTTGTGTTTATTGTATGGGATTTTTATTATACATCTTTAGGCGTATGGGGGTTCAATCCTTCCTACTTGACAGGCTTCTATATCGGCAATCTTCCGATTGAAGAAATTCTTTTTTTCTTGTGTATTCCCTATGCGTGCTTGTTTACGTATTATTGCTTTAGTATAATGGTTAAACAAGATTATCTAAAGAAATCAGAAAAAGCTATTACACTTTTACTGATAACAGGTCTGATGCTGACAGACATTTTCTTTTATCCTAATTTGTATACGAGCGTCACCTTTTTTCTACTTTCACTTATGCTGTTCGTACTTCAATTTGTCTACCGCGTTTCTTGGCTCAGCCGTTTCTATTTTGCTTATCTATTTCTGATGATTCCGTTTTTAATTGTGAATGGCATTCTAACTGGCACTGGTTTGGAACAACCCGTGGTTTGGTATAATCCAAACGAGATGATAGGACTTAGGCTATTAAGCATTCCCATAGAAGACGTTTTCTATGGCCTTCTAATGTTGATTGGCTCAGTGACACTTTTTGAAAGCCGAATAAAAAGGAGTGTTCATAACACACAGCTATAAGTTTTAATATCTTTTCATTCATTTTAGAAAATAATTTACCTTTAGGCCTCAAATAAAAACAATATGAAATACACACGAATAATTGCAGCGATCGTTTTGGTCAGTATCAGTATCTCTACGTTTGCTCAAGTAGCTATCGACCCAACAGGGAAACGTTTTATGAAACCAAGAGAGCGCACTAAATATGGTGGTCCTACACCACTCACTCATAAAATTGAAAAAGGACCTGATAATGTGAATATTACGTTTGTTGAAATTACATTAGACCCATCAGCTAAAGCAGCTTATGAGGTGACGGTAAAAGGTACAAAAACACCAAAAACTAGAGGTTGTGACAATTGTACAGTAGCCGGCAGAGTTATCATGACAGGTAATGTTGCCAAGGAATTCACAAGCGCCACAAGCGATTCTTCAACCTCTGTAAAGCAAGCAAAGAATGCCGCTTCCTGCAGAACTGTAAGCTTCAAAACAGCCGACAATAAAGAGTATGCCGTTGTCACAAATCCTGAAGGTGGCTTTATGCTTAGCACCTTACCGAATGGGATTTATACCATTTGGGTTGGGGGCAAAAAAGTAATTTCCGATTTCATACTCACTTACATTGAACCTACTCCTGAGCAATTGAAAAAAGAGCAGGAAATGAGGGAAATGAAAAAAGATATTGAGAAGAAGGAAGAAACGCCTGCTGATCATTAAAGTTCAAGCAGTCAATTAGGCTTCAACATCCTTATTCTTTTCGTACCAATCATCGATTAAGAGATTGCTACCATCAGCGGCCGCAGTCGCTAATTCGTCGCAACGAATATTTTCGCTATGTGAACCGTGGCCTTTCACCCAATGGAACGAAATGGTATGAAATTTATATGATTCTAGAAAACGCAACCACAAGTCCTTATTCTTTTTGTCTTTGAATTGTTTTTTTACCCAACCGAACACCCATTTCTTTTCAACAGAGTCCACGACATATTTACTATCTGTGGTGATTCGAATCGTAAGTCCGTGTCGTGTCAATGATTCAATTGCTATAATCACAGCCAATAACTCCATCCTATTATTGGTTGTAAGTCGATAACCTCCACTTAATTCTTTTCTAACATTGTTCCACTTCAACACAATACCATAACCACCTTTGCCGGGGTTACCTCGTGAGGATCCGTCTGTATAAATTTCTAAAATTTCTGCCATATATTATTCACTCCACCGATAGGTATCGATTTGCAAACCTAACAAACCTATTACTCTATCAATCACAGTAGCGGCTAATTCTTCAAAAGTTTTTGGGAGACTATAGAAAGATGGTGATGCTGGACAAATAATACCGCCTGCTTCTGTGACTTTTTTCATATTATCAATATGGATCAAATTATACGGCGTATCTCTAACAACGCAGATCATCTTTCTTCGTTCTTTCAACATCACATCGGCTGCACGCGTAATCAAGTTATCACTGATGCCGTTTGCTATTCGTCCTAGTGTGCCCATACTGCACGGACAAATCACAAGGGCTTCGTAGCTGCTGCTGCCGCTTGCAAACGGTGCGAAATAATCTTTATGGCCAAATAGTTTAATGCC
>Ga0114969_10003528_pt1 | contig 12587 bp, 7 predicted proteins | sample M_130807_MF_Meta_FD_87316 | JGI IMG/M metagenome (GOLD analysis project Ga0114969, IMG submission 87316) | Freshwater microbial communities from Lake Montjoie, Canada to study carbon cycling - M_130807_MF_MetaG | ecosystem: Environmental > Aquatic > Freshwater > Lake | place: Lake Montjoie...
CAACGAATACTTGCTGATGCTGTTAACCGAGCGCAACCGGTTCTCGAAATAATCCTGGTAACCCGCATCGCCTTCTTTTGCATAAACATCCGCCACGCTTCCTGCCATGTCGTGGTTTTCTGCATTTTCAAATTGCTTGGCAACTTCCAATGCCTTTTTCGAATCCACTCCGTTCAATGCTTTTAGTGCAGTTGCAGCAACTTCATAAGAACTATCGCCAATAGCAGTTTCGAAAAGCGAAATGAACTGTGATGCAGAAGAAGATTTCATCAACCGGAGAATTGCCGACCTGCGGACAGTAGACATTTTATCGCGCTGAGCCAAATCAGCAATTATTGTAAGCGCACTGTCTTTACTTTCTTTCGGCAAATCCAATTCATCAACAACAAACTGACGGAGATAATATGCAGGGTCGTGCATCGCGCCAATTAAAATTTGTCTTGCTTCCGGATTTTCTTTTTGAACTTCTGCTAGTTTTTTCAAAGCATCAAACCGCTGAACAAATAGTGGCGTGTTCTGATATTGAAAAATATAGTTCTCTGTTGTCTTGTTTTCTTTCTTTTCACAAAGCACCCCACGCTCTGCATCAAAGTCAATTAAGTCAGGTGCGCCATATGCTTTGAAAGCAAATACCTGCGATTTCTTTTTCAAAATCACATTGTATGAATTCACCACTTTGCCATACCAAACATCAATACGGAAAGGCAATTCGTAAATAAGTGGTTTGTCAGTATTATGCTTTTGTTCTATGGTTACGTATATACTATCCGCATCAAAACTGTAATTTACATCAAGCACCGGATGACCGGAATTCATAAACCATTCGTTGAAAAACCAGTTCAGGTCTTTACCGGTTACTTCTTCAAACGCTAAACGTAGCTGATGAACCTCCACCGGTTTAAACTGATTTGTTTTTAAATACAATTCAAGCGATTTAAAGAACGCATCATCACCAACAATTTTCCGCAGATAATGCAGGAGCAATCCGCCTTTCTCATAGCTATGGCGGTCGAACATATCTTCCCGGTCGTCATAACGAAAACGAATGAGGTCAACATTTAAGTCTTTTGCTTCCACCATATATTTATCGAAATTCTCTTGCAGTTTGTAGTCAGCATACTCGCGTCCGTATTTGTATTCGCTCCACAAATACTCTCCGTAAGTAGCAAACGATTCGTTAAGCGGAAGGTTGCTCCAACTTTCAGTCGTCACCAAATCACCAAACCATTGGTGAAATAATTCGTGGCTGATAACGTCCTCAAAAGTTTCATCGAGCAACTCACGCGAATCACGCTGAATAAATTCTCCGTGAAGCGTTGCCGAAGTATTTTCCATCGCCCCGCTCACATAATCGCGCACCACTATCTGCGAATATTTTTGCCACGGATAATCGAAGCCGAGTTTTTGTGAGAAGAATTCTATCATCTGCGGTGTGTTGCCGAAAATCTGTTTGGCATAAGGCGCATACTTTTTCTCCATATAATAGTTCACCGGAATATCTCGCCACCGGTCCTGCACAATAGAAAAATCTCCAACTGCCATCATTACCAAGTAAGGCGCGTGAGGCAAATCCATTTTCCAATAATCAGTTACGATACTATCGTTCACATCGGTTGAAGAAACCAAAGTTCCGTTGCTGAGCGAAACGTATTTCTTTAAATGCGAGATGTAAATTTCATTCGTCATTTTTTGATTCGGCTTATCTATAGTCGGGAACCAACAGGAGTTTGATTCGGTTTCACCTTGAGTCCATATCTGGATAGGTTTTGTTGAATCTTTTCCGAGCGGGTTGATGAAATACAGCCCTTTGTCTTCGCTGATAGCGGCACTGCCACCGGCTTTTCGCTCTTCAGGTTTTGCGGTGTAATCAATATAAATTTTCAGTTGCTCGCCTGCCTCGTATTTTCTATTGAGTTGAATTTTTAATTCAAGCGAATCATAAGTGAATTGCAAACTCTCGCGGGAATTAGGACCGGTTACTAAACACACTTCGCGAATATCAAATTGCTTGGCATCAAGCGTAACTGAATACTGAGGATAGAAATGTGGTTTGAGTGTAATGGTTGCTTTGCCTTTAAGTTGTTGTTTACTATAATCAAAAGCAACTTCAAGTTTGGTGTGCACTAAATCAAAATCTTTAGCGGCAGAGTTGCGGTAAGGGTTTTCGCGCGATGCGGTTATTTCAAGCGTATCTAATTCAATTGAAACAACATCGCCATCGGCAGTTGTTTTTTTAGTAGTAGAGCACGAAGCGACAAAACAAAAGGCGATTGCCGCAATAAAGAAGCGATGAAGCATGATTAATTTTTGAGAATGTAAATGTAGAAAAAACGCACCCCTAAGTCCCCTTTATGGGATTTAGGGGTGTATTAAAACTCCATCTCAGCCTTCTTCTTCACAGCACGTTCCTTATACGAGCCACCGGAGTTGGCAAGCTCATCCAATAATTTTTTCGCTTCGTCTTTCTTTCCCTTCTTCAACAAAATATTTGCCTTATACCATTTCGAGCCTTCCGAATATTTAGCTCCTTCTTTCAACAACTTGTCGAAATTCTTTTCACTCTTCTTGGTGTTGCCATTAATGTAATCGCTGATGCCGCCAAAGTAAAGTGCATCTACATTGTTAGGTTGCTGGCTCAAAATTTGGCTGAACTGCTCCGATGATGCTTTGTAATCGCCACCGTTAAAACTCTTCATCGCATCGTCCATGGTAATTACGGTAACTTTATTTGCCGGTACCTTTTCTACAATAGAACCACGCACAATGGTTTCTGTTGCCGGTGCTTCTGCTTCTCTTCGCTGCTCTACATTCTTTTTCGTTACTTCTTCTTTAGCTGCCGGTTTTGTATCCAATCTTTCTGCATCGCCATTCGCATTCCGGTAGGCATTGTTATCAGCTTTGCCCTTCTGCGCAGCTCCGGCATTGGTGTTGCCCGCAACCTTGCTGCCGTTCATCGTTGCTTTATCATCAGCCTGTATTGCTTGCGGTGGTGCACCCGCACCACCGGTAGCGGTTACAGTTTGCTGTTTTGCCGGTACAATCGTTTTCGCGTTTTTGCCATCGGCATCATCGTTTCTATCTGCTCCTATTTTTGTAGTAGTCTGTTGCAAATCTGCTGCCGGAGATTCCTGGCTATTGCTTTTCTCTGTCACCGGTTCGCTCACCGTCAGCGAATCCGTAATCGTGTTTATCACCACCGGTGCCGCATTTTGTTCTTCTGCTTTCTTCTCCAGCAGGTTCACACTTTTATCTGCTTCTTTATTCATTGCAATCGCACTGTCCTGATTGCCCATATAATTCACCATCAAAAACCCAACGCCTATCAGTATGCCAAACACCACTGCCGCCCAGGCATAATTGCTCCAGTGCAGTTTTATCATCCGCGCTTCTTTCATACCCACGCGCTCGCGCACCCGCTTGTTAATGTTCACCACCACAGCCGACACATTTGTTTTGTTCGACTGCTGCAAACCTTCCAGTGCTTCTTGCGCAAACGGGTCATCCTTCAACAGCTTCTCCAGCTCCTGCTTTTCTTCCGCAGTAAGTTCGTTGTTGATGTATGCCAACAACGCTTCTTCAGGAATTACTCCCTGCTCAGACAACTTCATTTTTTCCGTCTTGTGCCTCATCGTTTTTGGCCGTTATAAATTTCTTCAAATTCCTTTTTCCGTTTTGCAGATGACTCTTTACCTCGTTAACCGTAAACCCTGTTACCCCTGCAATTTCCGAATAAGTCGCTTCCTTCAAATAAAATAACTCAATACACGTTCTCTGTTCGTCTTTCAATTCATCTATGCCTTCTTTCAGGTACTGGAGCACAAATTTTTTGTCCTCTGCCTCCTGCCGTTTGTTTTCTTCCTCTAATAGATGATCAATTGGGTCAATTTCCACATTTTTATTCAGCTCAAACTTCAGCTTCGTCTCCTTTTTAGCATCCTTTGTGTTTTTGCGGAACCGCATCATACACTCATTTTTCACCACCACATGCAGCCAACTCTTAAACAAAGTAATATGATGCTTCTTTAAATCCTGAATCAGCTTTTCAAAAATCTGCATCGTCATATCCTCCGCCTCTGCTTCATTCTGCAGATACTTCATGCAAACACCATAAACCAGGTGGGTATACCGCTGATACAACTCACCCACGTACGCGGTCTCGTGCGAATTGCGGTAACGGTGCACCAACTCTTCGTCCGTAAGGTTTTTATTGTTTTCTGTTTTCAGCCGCTGGGTTTTAACTGTTTAAAGATACGAATAAGCCTTCGATAGTGTTGTTGCTTTTAACAGGTAGTTTAAAGACAGTAGCTTAAATAGGGCAAGATGAAAATTACAAGGGCGGCTGTTGCGCCTACCCCAAAAATCCACGCAAGCGCAACACCGGGCTTTCCGTTACAATCTTTTTTCTTTTTTGTCTCGTCATTGCGAGGACGGCTCAGCGGACGAAGCAATCCCCTGCTTAATCAGGTACCCTTGCAAAAAAGAAAAAAGGATTTCCACTACAATCCCTGCCGCGAAATACAAACAGCCAACAACCGGTCCTGCCTCGGCCTTTAAATTTTCCTCATTATTTTCAAGGAGAGATACCTGATAGGGCGAGGTGGTTCTTCTGCTCACTTCTGTCCCTCCGGCCTTTAGCCTAAAGCCTCACAGCCTTGAACTTTTGGTTCTTTTGGTTCAAGCCAAAAGAACAAGAACTACTCACCATCCCTAACCAACTTCAAAACCCTCTTCCAAGCAAACCGGTTCCTCAAAACAGCGTGCTTTCTAAAAATCCTCCTGCCATCCCGCATCATATTTCTCGCCTCCTCAAAAATTAAATTGTTTGCAACAATCTTCGCATCCGTTTCCTCCTTCGCATCCTGCCGCGCCTTCATAAAAGCCGAGTACAACTCCCCAAACTCAACCGCAACCGTTTCAAACTTCAACACAAAACCTGCCGGCATCCCTCCGTCATTTTTCAAAACTGTCTCATGCTTCGCAATAAAATTTCGTCCGCTTTGCAACAACATCTTCACCTCCTCCCAATCCATTCGTAACGCCTTATTATAATAACCCTTACCCGCCTCCTCAATTCTCGGCTTATAATATTCACCCTCAAACGCACCCCTTATTTAACTCTTCAGCCAATTCCACCGCCCCGCCACCTCATCCAGTTTCTCAATCATCCTTAACCGCAACACCTCACTCCGCGCCCCCCTCGCCTGCCCATCCGGCATTGCCCGCGCACTATTCACTGCAGCCATCCTTATATCTGCAATCCCCGCATAGTATAAAGTATTCTCTTCCTCAAACTTAATCTCATGTTTCTTTTGTCTGCGCCAAACCATCGTCAGCCCCGCGTACAACTCCGCCATCGAGCAATTATATTTCTTCCTTGGTCTCTTAGCTATCTGCCTTCCCATACTAAAACATAAAATTCCGGTCAAAATTCACTGCGGTCTTCTCCAAAACCTCTGTCTTCTCCTCAAAACCCTTTGTCGCCTTCTCAAAAACCCCTGGGGACTTCTCCAAACCCCTTGTCGTCTTCTCAAAAACCTCTGGGGACTTCTCAAAATCCCTTGTATTCTTCTCAAAAAACCTTGGGGACTCCTCAAAACCCTCTGTCGCCTTCTCCTATTTCTCTGTACCCCTTGTAAATATAAATGTACTTCTCTCGTAAAACTCAAACTTCTTCTAAAAAAAACAATCAGATACGTTCGCAAACACTTACTGGCAGTTAAGTCCCCTTTAGGTGATTTAGGGGTTTTTCACAATTTTCTTTTATGGAATTTCTCTGCATCGTGCATCTCTATAGCACAAATCAAAACTTAAAGCCATGCAGAAAATGTTCAAACCAATCAGTGCCGCTGCGCTCATCTTACTTTCGGTAACAGCCGTAGTAGCCGCCATCACCAACCTGGATTCCGAAACTTTCGAAAGCGATTTTATTAAGCTGCTGAAAGAAAAATTTAAAACCTTTTACACCCATGCCGCTCAGGACCGCGTTTACCTGCAAACCGACAAAGCTTTTTACAAGCCCGGTGAAACCGTTTGGTTTACCGCCTACGTGCGCGATGAAAAAACGCTGAAGCCATCGAACAACAGCGACATTATTCATGTGGAGTTTATAACGCCCAAAGGTTCTACCGAAAAGCATTACAAGATTGTGGCGAAGAACGGTGCCGCGCAGGGCGATTTTAATTTGAGCGCGCACCCCGGTGGCATTTATAAAATACGCGCCTATACCGAGTGGCAGAAAAATGAGGAGAACGGTTACCGGTTCGAGAAAGATATAACCGTGCAGAACGTAGTAATGCCCCGCCTGAAAATGAAACTGGATTTTGAAAAGAAGGCTTACGGCAAAGGCGATGAAGTAGTGGCGAAACTGGAACTGAATACGAATGCTAACAAACCGCTGGCCAACACAAAAGTGAAATTCAGCGCGCAGCTGGATGGCAAATCGGTTTCGGATAATTCAGCTACTACTGATGCTAACGGAAAAGTGAATTTGAAATTTACGTTGCCTAAAGATTTGAATTCGATTGACGGCATAGTAAACGCGATGATTGATTTTGAAGGCAGCACCGAAAGTATTTCGCGCAGCGTGCCGATTGTGCTCAACAAAATTTCGATGGAGTTTTTCCCCGAAGGTGGCGATATGGTGGCGAATGTAAATTCGAAAGTTGCCTTTCGTGCCATGAACGAATTCAGCAAGCCGGCAGATGTGGAAGGAATTATTGTGGACGCGAAAGGTGCGTTTGTGGCAAAGTTCACGAGCTATCACTTCGGTATGGGCGCGGTTGATTTTGTTCCCAAACAAAACGAAGCCTACAAAGCGCGCATCACCAAGCCCGAAGGAATTTTGGATGAATTCAATTTACCCGAAGTGCTGAAGGTGGGTTATGTGCTGAAGGCAAATGCGAACAAACAGAGTTTGCAGCTTGGCATCAACAGCTGGCAGAACGAACAGCTTTCTATCGTGGCGCAAACGCGCGGTAAGATTTATTATGCGGGGGCTTTTAATGCAATGAAAGGTGCGAATCAAATCAACATCAACACCGAAAACTTTCCGGTGGGCATTTCGCAAATCACTTTGTTCGATAGTAAAGGCATTGCAAGATGCGAGCGTTTGGCTTTTGTAAATAAAGATGAGCAGCTCAATATCTCCATCACTACCGACAAACAACAATACCAGCCGCGCGAAAAAGTTTCGATGAACATCCGCGTAACTGATGCTCAGGGTTTACCGGTGCCGGGAAACTTTGCGCTGAGTGTGGTAGATGATAACCTCCTCTCCTTTGCCGATGACAAGCAGGGAAATATTCTGTCAAAGATTTTACTCGAGCCCGAGCTGAAAGAAAAAGTAGAAGAGCCGAATTTCTATTTCGATAAGAAAGAAGAGAAGGCAGATAAAGCACTCGAGCTGCTGATGCTGACCAGCGGCTGGAGAAAATACGAATGGAAACAAATTACCGATGAAGACTATCCGGAAGTGAAATACAACGGAGAGAAAGCCCTACTGAGCGGAATAATTTATGAGGGCTATACCGGCAAACCGGTAACCGGTGCGGTAGTAAAGTTTAAAGAAAGCGGAAGAAGCACCGTAACCGATAGAGACGGCAAGTTCACGCTCAGCAAGTTTGATATTTCGAAGCAGAACCAGATTGAAATTGTTGCGCCAAACTTCCAGACACAAACACAAACTATTTATGCTTACGGAAAAGATGTGGCGTATTATCTCTACGACAACCGCAGGTATATGTACCGCGGAGCAAGAGATGATAATGCACCAATGGCACCGGCTATGGGCGGAAACGGATTGGCGATGGAAGAAAGAGTAGTTGTAGCAGCTATGAAGGCCGAAGGCAAGGCTGCGAAAGGAAACAAGAAAATAGAACTGGCTGAATTTGATGTGATGGAACTGAAAGCAAAAGATGTAGAGGAAGAACCAAAGGCAGATGAAGCTGATTTAGAAAACAGAAATGAGAATGACGGAAAGGAGGGTTTGGATGAAGCAACTGTTGCCGCCAAGGTTGGCGACCTGCGCTTTGCCGAGATGCAGAACTTCGACAAGAATGTAGAGCAGCAACAAAATCAGATTGCTTTCTACCGCGCCAAAGAATTTCCGAAAAAGAAATATGCAGTGACCGACACAACCAGAAATGATTTTGCTTCAACCATTTACTGGAATGGCAATGTAGTGACCGATAAAAGCGGAAGAGCAAAAGTAGAGTTCACCACCAACGATTTGATTTCTTCTTTCAAAACAACGGTAGAAGGTTTTGGTGATGACGGCTCGATTGGAAGAAGCGAAGCCAACTTCTCTACCAATCTACCATTTGCAATGGACGCAAAAATTCCAACTGAAATGGTTGCCGGTGATAAAATGATGCTGCCGGTGTTTATTAAAAACAATTCAGCCGAAGAAGCACGCGGACGACTGGTAATTATTTCGCCAAAGCAGTTATTGATTAACTCGAAAGTGAGTGAAGTGGTTATTGCTGCCAATCAATCGAAGGTGATTTATCTGGAAGCAACTGCCAGCAATGAAATTGGTTCAGGTAATCTTGAAATTAAATTCAGCTCTCCGAAATTCAACGATGCGCTGACGAGAAATATTGAAGTAGTGGCAAAAGGATTTCCGGCTAATATTTCTTTAAGCGGTCAGGACATGGAAAAAGATTTTGTCATCAATCCGGTGAATGTTGTTCCGGGTTCTATGAAAGTTTCGTTCAACGCTTATCCAAACATTATGACGGAGTTGATGAGCGGAGTGGAATCTATTCTCCGCGAGCCTTATGGATGTTTCGAACAGACTTCTTCTTCCAATTATCCGAACATCATGGTGCTGCAATATTTAAAGAGCATGAAGATTGATGACCCAAAGTTAGAAGCGCGTGCCACTAAACTTTTAGATGATGGATACAAAAAGCTGACTGCCTTCGAAACAAAAGAAAATGGTTACGAATGGTTTGGTGCCGCACCGGCACATGAAGCGCTAACCGCTTACGGCTTAATGGAGTTTGTTGACATGAAAAACGTTTACAAAGGAGTAGATGATAAAATGATTGAGCGCACGACCAAATTGCTTTTAGAAAAGCGCGATGGTAACGGTGGCTTTAAAAAGAATCCGCGCGCACTCGATTCGTTTGGCGGAGCAGATGAGGATGTGACTAATGCCTACATTGTATATGCGTTGAGTGAAGCCGGTTACAAAGACCTCGGCAAAGAATTAACCGCGGTAGAAAAAGAAGCGAAGAAAAGTAGTGACCCATATATGATGGCGTTGGTAGCTAATGCACTTTTCAATGTAGGTGAGGAGCAACGCGGAGAAGAAATGGTTACGCGCCTCATCAATATCCGCAATGAAGCAGGCTTCTGGACAGGCAAGAAACATTCTATTACCCGCAGCACCGGTGAGAGTTTAAAGACAGAAACTACTTCGCTGATTTTGCTCGCGTTGATGAAATCAAAATCTCCCGATATGAAAAGTGTAACCAGTGCGGTGAAATTTTTAGTTGGAGCGCGCAGCGGTTACGGAGGATTCGGTTCTACGCAGGCAACTATTCTTGCACTGAAGTCCTTGACGAAGTATGCGGAATTCAGCAAAAAGACAGATGAAGCGGGAACAATTGAATTGCTGGTGAACGGAACTGTAGTTTCGCAAAAAGATTTTGCAAAAGGCGAGCGCAACAATGTGGTGATGGATGGCCTTGAAAAATTTGTGCAGCAAGGCAATCAGAAAATTGAAGTTCGCTTTAAAGGGTGTAAACAAGCCTTGCCTTATGCTATGATTATTTCTTACAGCACTTCACTGCCTGAAAGTTCGAAAGAGTGCGTAGTGAATCTGGAAACAAAGCTTTCGGCAAAACAGGTGAAGGTGGGTGAAACGCTCCGCTTATCTTCTACGCTTAAAAACAAAACCAATCAGGGTCAGCCGATGACGATGGCTATTATCGGAATACCGGCAGGCTTCTCAGCACAGCCTTGGCAGCTAAAAGAAATGCAGGAAAAGGGAACGATTGATTTTTATGAAATCATCGGCAACAACATTGCCTGCTATTACCGCGACCTTGCCCCGAATGAACAGAAACAAATCAATCTTGATTTAAAAGCTGAAATTCCGGGCGAGTATGATGCACCGGCTTCGTCAGCCTATTTGTATTACACCAGCGAGCATAAGAATTGGGTGGGATTGGGTAGAGTGTTTGTGAATCCTTAGAACCACCACCCCTAAATCCCCTAAAGGGGACTTAACAGCCAATACATTGGCACGCGGATTGAACGGATAAAAACGGATATTAAATACAAAAGGCAACTTCAACAGAGTTGCCTTTTGTATTTAAGTCCCCTTTAGGGGATTTAGGGGTTGAATTGTAGTTTGGTCCAATAGATATATGTCTTTCCTAATTGTCCGGAAATCCAGCTTTTCTTTCTCTTGGTTATATCGTTCGAATAGTTCATGAGCAAGTAAGTATTCTCATCAAGTTTTGAAATGCCTGCATAAGAACAATCGCCCGTGCTCGGGAAATCAGTTACGAGCGATAAAGTCAAATTATTTTTATTGAGTTTGAAAAGCGAAGTCACTTTTTTAGTGATGGAGTAGCGGATGAGATTTCTGATTCTTCCCTGTTTTTCATTCTTGCGGTTTTTCGTTTTGTCAATTTCACCATCTATGTTTCTTCTCGAAACCAGATAGATGTCCTCGTTGTGGTCGAATAAAAGTGCGCTATCGTATTTTGTTTTGCTGCGCAGTTTTTTCCAATTGCCAATAGAAGTTTTATCGGCACTGCAAACCAAAGAGCCGGTGCCTTCGAGACGTACAGTAGAAAATAAATTTCCCTGCTTGTCGAAAATGAACTCGCCTTCTTCGGCCGATAAAATATCTACCTGCGGTTCTGCGGAAATATTTTTCCAGTTCACGGCATCGGTACTCCATAACAACCGCAGGTCGCTTTTGTGTTTATTCTGGTAAAGGTTCTTTCCGTAATAAGCCGATAAATAGAGCGTGTCGTTTCGTTCGCGAAGACGCCAAGGGACAAAACCATCCAGATGGATAGATTTTTTTTCGCTCCAGTTTCCGGTTGCTGATTTGCGCAGCACAAAAATTTCTTTAGGCTCAAAGCGGAATGTTTTTGTTCCACCTCTGAAAAAATAAAGATTGAGTGTATCGTGATAAATGGCGAAGCGCGGTTCGCGCACATCGCAGGCTAAGGCTATTTCGGTTTCGTAATTCCATGTTTCTAAATCGGTAGAGCTAACCACATACATCATTGCTTTTTTAGAAGCAAAGTGCGTGGGTGCGGTACGGAAAGCGAGATAAAACTTGTCGTGATACTTCACGAGGTCGAGATTGTTATTGCTGTGCTGAATTTTGCATTGTGCAGGAAGCTTGCCCGAAGTGGTGAGGTTTTTCCATTCGTCAAACTTTACGGTTTGCGAAAAACCGGTGATTGTTTGAAAACAAAACAGGATTGTGATTAGTTTGCGAAGCATCGCGCAAAAATATTCAGTCGCGCTAATCGTAATAGAAGAATGGCAGAAATAAAGCACATCAACAACCCTGAACTCAAAACCATTCTCCCCGATTGGAAAGGCAACCAGGTTGGCAGCGGAATGTTTATTGACCCGCATAAAAGGTTTGGCGGCACCTTCAAAAAATTCCTGCAATGGAAGTTGAACAAGAACGAAAAGGCTGAGGCGAAGAAGAACGACAAATGGCGGCTGACGGTGAGAAAAGGAAATGAATTTCTAAAGCAGGAAAGTGATTGCATTGTCTGGCTCGGCCACGCGAGTTTCTTTTTGCAATTGAAGGGAAAAAGAATTTTGATTGACCCGGTGTTTGGAAGAATTTCGGGAATTGTTCCGCGCTATTCTGAATTGCCTTGTGCTGTGGAAGATTTCACCAACATAGATTATGTGCTGCTATCTCATGCGCATCGCGACCATTGCGATAAAACTTCTTTGCGAAAAATATTTGCGCAAAATAAATCTGCCACACTTCTTACTTCACTTAACACCGGTAAACTCGTTTCGGGATGGGTAGACGAATTGCGTTTTCAGGAGGCAGGATGGTACCAGCAGTTTGATTTGAAAGAAGAAAATCTGCAAATCACTTTTCTACCTACGCAGCATTGGAGCAACCGCTACATGCACGACATCAACAGAACGCTTTACGGAAGCTTTATGATTGAAGCGGATGGCCTCAACATTTTCTTTAATGGTGATTCGGGTTATTGCAGTTATCCGAAACAAATAGGTGAGCTGTTTCCAAACATTGATATTGCTATGATTGGAGTTGGTGCGTATCATCCACCGGTTATGATGAAGGATGTTCATACTAATCCTTACGAAGCCGTTCAAATTTTTCACGATTTGAAAGCGAAGACTTTCATACCCATGCACTACGGTACTTTTGACTTAGCAGATGAACCGTTAGGCGAACCTTACAGAATTCTGAAACAATTAGAAGAGGAGAAGAAAATATACGGAGAGTTGAAACTGTCAGAGGTAGGTGAAAATTTTCTTCTTTGACTTTTAAGAACACTTCATTAAATAGCGTCATCCGAAAACATTCGTTCATCTTGACCGGTTACTAAAATTCGGAG
>Ga0114969_10003532_pt1 | contig 12583 bp, 20 predicted proteins | sample M_130807_MF_Meta_FD_87316 | JGI IMG/M metagenome (GOLD analysis project Ga0114969, IMG submission 87316) | Freshwater microbial communities from Lake Montjoie, Canada to study carbon cycling - M_130807_MF_MetaG | ecosystem: Environmental > Aquatic > Freshwater > Lake | place: Lake Montjoie...
ATTAGGCTCAACCTCGAAACCCCTGTATGCGTTTTTGTTCAACATCGCAAGTCCATCGTAATTCTTTTCCCAAAACTCTTTGATGACCACCGACGATACATCGCCCAAAGCATTTTCATTGCGGCGCAAACGACACAAGGCATTCATCAATGCGTTGTATGCTTCTTCCTTGCCAATAGCATTGCTGTGTGCAAAGCCATTTTCGCCCGAAGAAAAAACGTTACCGCAAATCAAAACTTTTGAAGCTTTGTCGCCAAACAGCAGCTCCTTTCCAGCAGTAAAATGCTGGCAATCTGAAAAGTTCAAACTCTCCGCCAACTTCACTTGCAGTATTTGCACATAGGCAATAGCCACAGGCAAATGATTGCGGTAAAAAATGAGGTATCGAAAGGCGAATTGCGACTGAGACTCTTCAATTGCTTTCAAGTAATTGTAACTAAGAAAAACATTGTTGCTTTCGCTTTGCACCGCTGTCCATTCCTGTTGCGAAACATGATGAATGGAATCGTGAAATGACATTGGATAATCCGCAGGAGTCTTTAACAAACAATGCGCTTCCTTTATATCAAGCAAAAATTTCTTGAATTTCTTCATAGGCGACAAGGTAATCAGAAGAACATCAGAGAAGCAAATCCTTTTCATAAAAAAACAAAAAAAATCCTCCTGAAAAGCAGGAGGATTTTTTTGAATTTTAGAATTCGTAGAAAACTACTTTTTCTTGTAGTACTTAAACGCTTTTCCGATGAAGTTAGCATTTTGACCCAGTTGCTCCTCAATACGCAACAATTGGTTGTATTTTGCTATTCTATCAGAACGTGAAGCTGAACCAGTTTTGATTTGTCCGCAATTTAAAGCAACGGCCAAGTCAGCAATAGTAACATCTTCAGTTTCTCCAGAACGGTGACTCATTACTGATGTATAAGAGGCTCTGTGCGCCATATCTACAGCTTTGATGGTTTCAGTCAACGATCCAATTTGATTTACTTTCACCAAGATAGAATTCGCTACACCTTTTTTGATGCCTTCGCTCAAACGCTTCACGTTAGTCACGAATAAATCATCACCTACCAATTGTACTTTGTCGCCAATTTCTTTCGTCAATTCGCCCCAACCTTTCCAATCGTCTTCGAACAAACCATCTTCAATTGAAACGATTGGATATTTCTTAGCCCAATCTTTCCAGAAAGCCACCATTTCAGAAGAAGTCAATTTGTCGCCAGTTGATTTTTTGAAGTGGTATTTTTTCTCTTTCTCAATGTAGAATTCAGAAGCAGCAGCATCCATTGCCAAACAAATGTCTTCACCCGGACGGTATCCTGCCTTTTCAATCGCTTGCAAAATCACTTTGATACCTTCTTCATTCGATTTCAAGTTTGGTGCAAAACCACCTTCATCTCCAACGTTGGTAGACATTCCTTTGTCGTGCAATACTTTTTTCAAGCTGTGAAATACTTCAACACCCATTCTCAATGATTCGCTGAAAGAAGAAGCGCCAATTGGATAAACCATAAACTCTTGAAAATCGATGCTGTTGTCAGCATGAGATCCACCATTGATAATGTTCATCATTGGGATAGGCAATGTGTTGGCATTAACACCACCAACATAGCGATACAATGGCATACCAGCAGTTTCTGCAGCAGCTTTGGCAGCAGCCAAAGAAACACCTAAGATCGCATTTGCACCCAAGCTTGATTTGTTTGGCGTACCATCCAATTCAATCATTGCGCGGTCAATCTCTTCTTGATCGAAGACATATTTACCAGCCAACAAATCATTCAAAGCGCCGTTCACATTTTGAACCGCCTTAAGAACGCCTTTGCCGCCATATCTTTTTTTATCGTTGTCTTTCAACTCACATGCTTCGTGGGCTCCTGTAGAAGCTCCAGAAGGAACTGCAGCACGGCCAACTACGCCTTGTTCTGTTACCACTTCAACTTCAACAGTTGGATTTCCTCTAGAATCGAGGATTTGTCTTGCGACTACTTTTGCAATATAACTCATAAATTACGGGGATTACGCGGTTTGTATATGTTTTACTGTACTTAAATTTTTAATGAATTGATCGAACAAATAACGAGAATCGTGCGGACCAGGAGAAGATTCTGGGTGAAACTGCACCGAGAAAATATTTTTGCTTTTCAAACGCATTCCTGCCAAAGTACCGTCGTTCAGGTGAACGTGCGTCACTTCAATATCAGCATGGGCTTTCGCTTCTTCCATATTCACCACAAATCCGTGATTTTGAGAAGTGATTTCGCCTTTACCCGTTTCGAGATTTTGCACCGGATGATTGATCCCGCGGTGACCATTGTGCATCTTAGCAGTAGTCAAGCCCATTGCCAAACCAATGGCTTGGTGTCCCAAACAAATACCAAATACAGGTAAATCACCCGCAACAATTTTTTTAACCTCTTCAATAACACCAGTCATTGCTGCTGGATCACCTGGACCATTAGACAAAAAGATGCCGTCAGGATTCCACGCTTTCAACTCTTCTGCCGTTGTATCGTAGGGAAAAACCTTGAGGTAAACCCCTCTTTCAGCCAAGCAGCGCAGAATATTTTTTTTGATACCCAAATCAAGAACAGAAACGCGCAAAGCAGCATTTTCGTCGCCATAGGTGTAAGCCACCTTTGTAGAAACATGAGAAGCCAACTCCAATCCATCCATAGATGGCACCTGCGCCAACTTTTTCTTTAAGACCTCCACATCCAACTCATCAGAAGAGATAATGGCATTCATCGCTCCTTTACTACGTATATGACGTACAATGGCACGCGTATCTACATCGCAAATACCCACAATGGCTTCTTCTTCAAAATACTTTTGAATGGACTTGTCGGCTGACGTACGTGAATAAGGAATGCTGAAGTTTTTGCAAACCAAAGCTGAGATTTTCACGCTTTCTGATTCTACTTCTTCATTCTTGATGCCGTAGTTGCCTATATGCGCATTGGTGGTAAGCATGATTTGACCCAAGTACGAAGGATCGGTAAAAATTTCCTGATAACCAGTCATCCCTGTGTTAAAGCAAATTTCTCCGGTAGCAGTACCAATCTTTCCGGCAGCATTACCGTAGTAGGCTGTGCCATCTTGCAACACTAAAACTGCTTTTTGTTTTTGAATATATTTCATTCTAGTAAGTTTCTTTCTTTCGGAACACAAAAAAAGGATAAAGTACTGAGACTTTATCCTTTTTTATGTAAAATAATTTTCAACTATTAATCTTCTTTTGCAGAATCGTCAGTTGATTTTTTCGCTTTCGCTTTTGGCGCTTTTACTTCAACCGCTTCATCAACTACAGCAGTGTCTGTTGTATCACCTTTCTTTTTAGCGCTTCTTCTGCTTTTTTTCTTAGCAGGAGCAACAGTTCCAGCGTAATGCTCGTTGTAGTCAACCAATTCGATCAAACACATTTCAGCGTTGTCACCCAAACGGTTTCCAGTTTTCAAGATACGTGTATATCCTCCTGGACGGTCAGCGATCTTAGCAGAAATTTCTCCGAAAAGAACTTTCACTGCATCTTTATCTTGAAGATAACCGAACACGATTCTTCTTGAATGCTGAGAATCCGTTTTTGCTTTTGTAAGCAAAGGCTCAACATATTTTTTCAAGGCTTTCGCTTTCGCAACAGTGGTGTTGATTTTTTTGTATTTAATCAACGACGCAGCCATGTTTGCAAGCATTAAACTTCTGTGTCCAGCTTGACGGCCTAAATGGTTTACTTTTTTTGAATGTCTCATCTCTCTATTGTATAATCTTTTGTATTATTCTTTATCTAGGTACTTTGCAACATTCATTCCGAATGACAAACCTTTAGTGATCACTAATTCTTCTAACTCAGTCAATGATTTTTTACCAAAGTTTCTGAATTTCAAGAGGTCGTTTTTGTTGAATGAAACAAGGTCACCCAAAGTTTCAACATCAGCAGCTTTCAAGCAGTTCAATGCTCTAACTGAAAGATCCATGTCAACCAATTTGGTTTTCAACAATTGACGCATGTGCAATGATGTTTCGTCAAATTCTTCAGCTGCAGATTTCTCTTCAGTATCCAAAGTGATTTTCTCATCAGAGAACAACATAAAATGGTGGATCAAAATTTTAGCTGCTTCTTTCAAAGCATCTTTAGGATGAACAGATCCGTCGGTTTTCAAGTTGATCACCAATTTCTCATAATCCGTTTTTTGTTCTACTCTATAATTTTCAATGCTGTATTGAACATTTTTGATTGGCGTGAAAATAGAATCGATCGCAATGGTACCTGCAGGAGCAGAAGCCAGTTTGTTTTCGTCGGCAGGAACATATCCTCTTCCTTTTTCAATGTTCACTTCCATTTGCAATTTAACAGAACCTTCCATAGTGCAAATCACTAAGTCAGGGTTCAACACTTGGAAACCAGAAGCAAATGCTCCGATGTCACCAGCTGTCAATTGTTTTTTGCCAGTCAAGTTTACTGTTACTTTTTCAGCTTCAGCATCTTCGATTTGTTTTTTGAAACGAACTTGTTTCAAGTTCAAGATGATTTCAGTAACGTCTTCTACAACACCTTTGATGGTAGAGAATTCGTGGCTAACACCGTCCATTCTAATAGAAGTGATGGCATATCCTTCCAATGAAGAAAGCAATATTCTTCTCAATGCATTACCTACTGTAAGACCAAAACCTGGCTCAAGAGGACGGAATTCAAAATTACCTTCAAACTCGTCAGAGTTGATCATTACAACGCTATCCGGTTTTTGAAATGCTAATATGGCCATAAATCAAATATTTTAAAATTAAATTAACTTATTATTTAGAATACAACTCCACGATCAAGTGTTCCTTCAAGTTTTCAGGAATTTCTTCTCTAGGAGGGAATTGTAAATATCTTCCAGAAAGACCATTCTTGTCGAAATCAACCCATGAGTATTTCGCGCCTGCGCTGCCTACTGAATTGGTAATGATTTCCAAAGATTTTGATTTTTCTCTAACACTAACGATATCGCCAGGTTTAACTTGGTAAGAAGCAATGTTCACTACATCTCCATTTACTGTGATGTGACGGTGACCTACCAATTGACGTGCACCTCTTCTTGTTGGAGAGATACCCATTCTGTATACAACGTTGTCAAGTCTAGACTCACAAAGCTGCAACAAAAGTTCGCCGGTAATACCGCTTCTTCTTGCAGCTTCCTTGAAAAGGTTTGCAAATTGTTTTTCCAAAATACCATAAGTGTATTTTGCTTTTTGTTTTTCTGCCAACTGAATCGCGTAATCTGATTTTTTAGATTTTGATTTAGCGTTACCGTGTTGTCCTGGACCGTAAGGTTTTTTTTCAACCGTTTTGTCAGGACCGAAAATTTGCTCTTTAAATTTTCTTGCAATCTTTGATTGTGGACCTCTATATCTAGCCATACTCTTATTATTCTGATTTTATAAACTTACTTGAACTAAACTCTTCTTCTTTTTGGTGGACGACATCCATTGTGAGGAAGTGGAGTAATGTCAACGATTTCTGTTACTTCGATACCATTGTTGTGAACACCGCGGATAGCGCTTTCTCTGCCTCCACCTGGACCTTTCACAAAAACTTTAACTCTTCTAAGTCCTTTTTCAAAAGCCACTTTAGAGCAATCTTCAGCACAAACTTGAGCTGCATATGGAGTATTCTTTTTAGAACCTCTGAATCCCATTTTCCCGGAAGAAGACCAAGAAATCACCTGTCCTTGTGCATTTGTCAAGGAAACAATGATGTTGTTGAATGAGGCATAAATATGACACTGCCCCGCAGCTTCAACCTTTACACCATTCTTTTTTACAGTTTTCGTACTTTTAGCCATAACTTCAATATTACTTAGTTACCATTTTTTTGTTGGCAACAGTTTTTCTCTTACCTTTTCTAGTTCTACTGTTATTTTTTGTTCTTTGTCCTCTTAAAGGAAGTCCTAAACGATGGCGAATACCACGGTAAGAACCAATGTCCATCAAGCGTTTGATGCTCAATTGGAATTCTGATCTCAAAGCACCTTCAACTGTCATTTCTTCAGTGATGATCTCTCTGATTTTTGACGTCTGAGCATCTGTCCACTCACCAGCTTTGGTGTTAACATCAACTTCCGCTTTTTTCAAAATACTTCTCGCCGAAGATTTTCCAATCCCATAAACATACGTAAGAGCGATCTCTCCTCTTTTTGCATCCGGGATGTCTATACCTGCAATCCTTGCCATACTTATATATTAAATCTTAATTAAAAATTCATCTTTTTTTTGAATCGGAGCACAAAGCTACGCAATCAAAAGCAATTATCCTTGTCTTTGTTTGTGTTTTGGATTCTTCTTGTTGATCACATACACAACACCCTTTCTCTTAACGATCTTGTCTTCAGGGCTTCTTTTCTTTACCGACGATTTAACTTTCATGTTGTTTTTATTTAAACTTTTCTATTCTACTATTTGTATCTAAACGTTATTCTTCCTTTACTTAAATCATATGGAGACATTTCCAATTTGATTTTATCTCCTGGCAAAATCTTAATGTAGTGCATTCTCATTTTACCTGATATGTGAGCCGTAATGATGTGTCCGTTTTCTAATTCAACTCTAAACATTGCATTAGAAAGTGCTTCCAATATCGTTCCGTCTATTTCTATCGAAGATTGTTTCGCCATTTTTTCAATTAAATCACTTCTATATTTCTTTTTCTCAATTCTATTTCAATAAACTCAAAGGACGACAAAATATCTACCTTTTCTTTTCCAACTGCAACCGTATGCTCAAAGTGAGCGGAGGGCAAACCGTCTTTTGTTTTGATGGTCCAACCATCATTCAAATGCTTTACATCCTTTCTTCCCATGTTGATCATCGGCTCAACCGCTATGACCAATCCTTCTTTCAACACAATGCCTGAGCCCTGCTTTCCGTAGTTGGCTACTTCTGGTTCTTCGTGTAGTTTTTTACCAACTCCATGTCCAACCAATTCCCTAACTACGCCATAACCATTTCTTTCAGCACACAATTGTACGGCAAAACTGATGTCACCCAATCTTTTTCCTTCAACAGCATTTTCAATGCCTTTCAGCAGAGACTCCTTGGTGATGCGAAGCAATTTCTTCTTTTCATTAGAAATTTCCCCCACCGCAAAGGTATAAGCTGAGTCACCGTAAAAGCCATTCATTAGTACTCCACAGTCAATACTTAGTATTGTGCCTTCGAGAACTGGCTTATCATTCGGAATTCCATGTACCACTTCATCTTCGGGTGATACACACAATGTCGCGGGAAAACCTCGGTAACCTTTAAAAGCAGGTACACCTCCGTTGTCTCTGATAAACTCTTCAGCGCGAACGTCTAATTGCTTAGACGTAATGCCCGGCTGAATGAGCTTTGCCATTTCTGCGTGCGTTTTTGCAACAAGTAAAGAACTTAATCTTATTAACTCAATCTCCTCTTTCGTCTTGTAATAAATCATTTCAAAACAGATCTAAATACCAACAGATGTCGCTCCAGTTGTAGCTCTACCTCTGATCTTTCCAGAATCCATCAAACCATCGTAATGTCTCATCAACAAATGACTTTCAATTTGCTGAAGTGTATCAATAACAACACCCACCATAATCAATAAAGAAGTACCTCCAAAGAAATAGGCAAATGCAGTTGAAATATCAAACATCATCGCGAAAGCCGGTAGAATAGCAATTCCAGCCAAAAACAAAGATCCTGGAAAAGTTATTTTTGATAAAATATTGTCAATGTAGTCAGCAGTGTCGCTACCAGGTTTAATGCCAGGAACGAAAGCACCTTGTTTTTTAAAGTCATCAGCCCATTGGCGCGGATTAATAACCATCGCTGTGTAGAAAAAAGTAAACAAAATAATCATCATCGCATTGGCGAAATTGTACCAAAATCCTCTTGGATCAGTCAATGCCGACAATACTGAAGCTACCGTTCCTTCTCTATTTACCAAATCCATCGTCAATAATGTTTGCGGAACAAACATAATTGCTTGAGCAAAGATGATAGGCATTACACCCGCAATATTTACTTTAATAGGAATGTACTGACGAGCACCTGCTTGATTTAAAGTATTGATGCTTCCACCGGCCGCCATTTGACGAGCATATTGCAAAGGAATTTTACGAACTCCTTGTATCAATAGAATAGTCAAAGCAATGATCAAGAACCAAACAATAAGTTCAATGATAAAAACAAACATACGACCAGTTGCCGCATCACTTATTACTTTCTTAGAAAACTCACCTGCAACAGCTTCAGGGAAGCGCGCAACGATACCAATCATAATTAACAAGGAAATACCGTTTCCGATACCTTTGTCGGTAATTCTATCACCCAACCACATCAAGAACATTGTAGCAGCAACCATTACGGCAACAGCTGGCAATGTAAACGACCAAAAATCAGAACCGGCTGGTGTCGCTCCATCAGGAACGTAAGTCGCCAAATAACTTGGCGCTTGCAACACAGTAATAATAATGGTCAATATTTTAGTATAGGTTTGAATCTTCTTTCTTCCGCTTTCACCATCGCGTTGAATTTTTTGAATCTGTGGAACCGCAACACCCAACAACTGCATCACAATAGAAGCAGAGATATAAGGCATTACCCCTAAAGCCATTACGGAAGCTCTTGTAAAAGCGCCTCCAGTAAATCCGGAAATCAATCCCACCAATCCCGTATTGCTGTCTGGGTGAGCAGCTTGCAATGCGTCAGAATCTACACCGGGAATAATGATGTAAGATCCCAATCGGTAGATTAAGATTAAAACTAGAGTAGTGACGATCTTTTGTCTAAGATCTTCAATACTCCAGATGTTCTTTAAGGTTTGGATGAATTTTTTCATTATTTCAATGTGATGATAGAACCACCTTTTGCCTCAATTGCTTCTTGAGCTGTTTTAGAGAAACCGTGTGCAGAAACTTTAAGTTTCGCATTCAGTTCGCCTCTGCCCAATACTTTAATTAATTTGCTTGTAGAAGAGATGATACCGTTTTCCAACAATACGTCAAGCGTAATTTCAGTAGCACCAGTTTTAGTGGCGATATCTTGCAAGATGTCTAAATTGATGGCTTTGTATTCAACGCGATTAGGATTTGTAAATCCGAACTTAGGGATACGTCGTTGCAAAGGTTGCTGACCACCTTCAAAACCAGGTTTTGAATCGTAACCAGTTCTTGCTTTAGCTCCTTTGTGTCCTTTTGTAGAAGTTCCACCTAGGCCAGATCCTTCTCCTCTACCTATTCTCTTTTTTGATTTAACCGAACCTTTGGCCGGTTTTAATGATGACAAGTTCATAATAATATCTTTAAGCTACTGTAACTAAATGTTTTACCTTGTTAACCATTCCTAATATTTGAGGAGTAGCTTCGTGCTCAACCGTTTGGTTCAATTTTGTAAAACCCAACGCTCTTAACGTCAACTTTTGATTTTTCGGGCGGTCAATACCACTCTTAATTTGTTTGATCTTAATCTTTGCCATCACTTAAAATTTATGGTGATTAACCGTTAAATACTTGATCTAAAGAAATGCCTCTCAAGTTAGCGATAGATCTAGGATCTCTCAATAACTGAAGTGCTTTAATTGTTGCTTTCACAACGTTGTGTGGATTTGAAGATCCTTTTGACTTAGCCAAAACATCTTTCACACCAACACTTTCCAACACTGAACGCATTGCACCACCAGCAATAACTCCGGTACCATGTGCAGCTGGTTTCATAAATACTATAGAACCACCGTATCTCGTTTCAATTTCGTGAGGAATAGTTCCTTTGCGAATTGGCACTTTAATAATGTTTTTCTTAGCATCATCAATACCTTTAGAGATAGCGTCAGCTACTTCATTGGCTTTACCCAAACCGTATCCTACAACACCATTTTCATTTCCTACTACAACAATAGCAGAGAAACTGAAAGTTCTACCACCTTTAGTAACCTTAGTTACTCTTTGAATGCTAACAAGACGATCCTTCAATTCAATTTCAGATGATCTTACTTGTTTTGCGCTTGATTTTTGCATAACTCTTATTGATTAAAAATTTAAACCACCTTCTCTTGCCGCTTCAGCCAAAGATTTTACTCTTCCATGATAGAGATAACCATTTCTATCAAACTTCACTGCAGCAATACCAGCAGCTTTTGCCTTTTCAGCAATTTTAGAACCTACTAATTTAGCTTGTTCTACTCCGTTCACAGCACCAACGCCCTCTTCCAAAGAAGAAGCAAATGCTACTGTTACACCATTCAAGTCATCAATCAACTGAGCATAAATCTCTTTGTTGCTTCTGTATACCGTTAATCTTGGTCTATCAGCAGTACCAGATACAATCTTTCTGATTTTGTACTTGATGCTTTTTCTTCTTAATTCTTTAGTCTTTGACATAGCTACTAATTTTATTTACCTGCAGACTTACCTGCTTTTCTTCTTAATTCCTCACCTACGAATTTAATACCTTTTCCTTTGTAAGGTTCAGGTTTTCTCAAAGATCTGATTTTTGATGCCACTTGACCCAACAATTGCTTGTCGCAAGAAGTTAAAATGATTTTAGGGTTTTGACCTTTCAAAGTCTCCGTCACTAAAATCACTTCAGCTGGCAATTGAAAAACAATACCGTGAGAGAAACCTAAGCTCAACTCAAGTATTTGTCCTTTGTTCGCCGCTCTGTAACCCACACCAACCAATTCTTGTTGAGAAGTGTATCCTTTAGATACGCCTTCGACCATATTGTTGATCAAAGCTCTGTACAAACCGTGCATTGCACGTGATTGTTTTTGTTCGTCACTTCTCGTAACAATCACTTGCTTACCTTCCAAAACTGGAGTGATGCGCTTGTCTATTGTTTCAGAAAGCGTTCCCAATTTACCTTTAACGGTAACAATATTATTGTCGATAGTCACTGTCACCCCTTCAGGGATGATTACCGGTGCATTTCCTATTCTTGACATCTCTTAAAATATTAATATACGTAACACAAAACTTCACCACCCACTTTTTCTTTTTTAGCTTCTTTATCAGTCATTACACCTTTAGAAGTAGAAAGAATAGCGATTCCTAATCCGTTCAATACGCGAGGTACTTTTACAGAAGAAGTATACTTTCTCAAGCCTGGACGACTCACTCTATCCAAAGACTGGATAGCTGACATCTTCGTAGACGGGTCGTATTTCAACGCTATTTTAATGGTTCCTTGGGCACTATCATCAACAAATTTGTAGTTGAGGATGTATCCTTTTTCAAACAAGATTTTAGTCATTTCCTTCTTCAAATTTGAAGCGGGAACATCAACTACGCGGTGCTTAGCTTGGATCGCGTTTCTTACTCTTGTTAAATAATCTGCAATTGGATCAGTATTCATAAAATCAATCTATTTCTTAATTCTTCTATATTATTACCAGCTCGCTTTTTTAACTCCTGGGATCAAACCATTGTTGGCCATTTCACGGAAACAAATTCTAGAAATTCCAAATTGTCTCATGTAACCTCTTGGTCTACCAGTCAGTTTGCAACGGTTGCGCACTCTAATTGGATTTGAGTTTCTTGGCAATTTTTGAAGACCTTCGTGGTCACCCGCCGCTTTCAACTCAGCTCTTTTCTTTGCGTATTTTTCAGACAACGCTATACGTTTAACGTCTCTGGCCTTCATTGACTCCTTAGCCATAACTTACTTTTTTAAATTTTTAAATGGTAAACCAAATTCCTTCAACAATGCGTATCCTTCTTGATCTGTTGCCGCAGTGGTAACAAATGTGATATCCATACCCAATATTTTATCCACCTTATCGATGTTCATCTCCGGGAAAATGATTTGTTCTTTGATTCCCAAAGTGTAGTTTCCCCTTCCGTCAAGGTTAGAGTTGATCCCTCTAAAGTCTCTTACCCTTGGCAATGCCACGGCAACAAGTCTTTCTAAGAATTCATACATCTTATCACCTCTCAAAGTCACTTTCGCGCCGATCGGTAAACCTTTTCTCAATTTGAAGTTAGAGATATCCTTTTTAGAATATGCAGGAACTGCTTTTTGACCTGTAATGGTAGTCATTTGAGAAACCGCATTGTCAATCAATCGCTTGTCAGCAACTGCATCACCAATACCTTGGTTCAAACAAATTTTTTCCAATTTAGGAACTTGCATAAGTGACTTATACTTGAACTCCTCTTTAAGAGTAGAAACAATTTGTTCCTTGTATCTCTTTTTTAATGCTGGTACGTATGCCATTAGTCTAAAATCTTATCGGTTTTCTTTGCAAATCTTTTTACTTTACCATCTACTACTTTTCTACCTACTCTTGTAGCGGCCTTACCGTCTAACAACATTAGGTTAGAAATTTGGATGGGAGCTTCCATTGAAAGGATGCCGCCTTGTGGATTTTTTGCAGAAGGTTTTGCGTGTTTTTTCACCAAGTTGATGCCTTCTACGATGGCCTTGTTTACTTTCACTAAAACCTCTTTCACCACACCGCTTTTTCCTCTTTCGTCTCCGGCGATCACCTTAACAGTGTCTCCTTTTTTAATCTTCAATTTTGTCATAACACTCATTATATTAAAGCACTTCTGGTGCTAAGGATACTATTTTCATAAAATCTTTCTCG
>Ga0114969_10003534_pt1 | contig 12579 bp, 8 predicted proteins | sample M_130807_MF_Meta_FD_87316 | JGI IMG/M metagenome (GOLD analysis project Ga0114969, IMG submission 87316) | Freshwater microbial communities from Lake Montjoie, Canada to study carbon cycling - M_130807_MF_MetaG | ecosystem: Environmental > Aquatic > Freshwater > Lake | place: Lake Montjoie...
AATGCCCAGGCTAAGGTTAGGAAAATTGCGGAGTAAGCTCAGGGAGATATCGTCGTTGAAGCTGACTTTCGCATTCAGGTTGTTGTTGGCGGCTTCTTTCACGGCGGTGACAATTTTGCCTTTGAATAGAAACGGCAGAATGAAAAGCAGGGCGATAAGTGCTACAAGGCTGATGCCTGAGATTTTAGCGATTTTTTTGAATTTCATGAGTAAAGTAGTTGCAAAAATAATCAATGAGGGCGTTTGATAAACGTATCAACCCGTTTCTCCGCATTCTTCCGCACATCCAAATAGAACAAGTTGATGTCGCCGATGTGGTAGTTGGGATTCGTATAAAATCGACTACCCGGAAACTTTGGTTTAGTGATCCATAAAATTCCGCCATGGACTTGGGCATCGCAAATTTTGGGTAGGGTGTTCGAAAAAGGCTTTAGAACGGCGCCCGCCTGCTTTGATTTGTCGATGTATTCTTCGTTGAGTTCCCAGCTGATCGGATTCACACATACGGCGCGTTCCAATGCCAGCGGGTAATAAGGAGGTATATAACCTCGCTGGTAAGTGCTCCAGCTCAAGAAGCAACCCGTAGCCGAATCGTTGGTGCAGGCGGGAAGACCCGGCAAGGAGTCGTAAGGGACGGGCATGCCCACCAAATACGTGGCAACTAACTGCTGCTGCAACTGGGTGCCTAAAATATGCTCTTTGATGATGCGGGCCGCGTGAATGGTGCCCTGACTGTGCGATGCGATGATGATGGGCCGACCCTGATTCCAATGGGCCATATAGTACAAAAATGCTTGCTCTACATCGTTGTAGGCGGTGTCGAGGGCGGCTTTTTTATCGTCTTTGTGCGGTGTCAGGAAAACGGAATAATGGGCTTGACGGTATCGCGGGGCATAGATCTTTCCAGCGGCATTAAAGGCGGAGGCTTGGTATCGAATGGGACTTTCATCAACTGCATTATTCAGCGATGCATCGCGCAGATCTTGGTTCCAGATGAATTCCGTTTTGGGCTTCTCAGTGTAGGTGGTTGGATGGATAAAGAACACGTCGGCCGGGGCATTGGCTTGGTTGTTTTTCAGGCCTCGCGGACAATCATCGGAGGGGTCTTTTTTGGCGGGAAGTGCGCTCCAATTTTCTAGGTTTTGGTATTGGGGTGGGGGCGGACAAGGACTGAGAGAAAAACGCGTGGGGTTGCAATAGCCTTGAGCAAACGCATTGGATATCAGCGTGGTGAATAAACTTAGCAATGAGACGATTCGTGCTGTCATGTCAAAATTTTATCGAAGATAAAGCGGAGATTGGAATTGGAAGTTACGTCAGAGTAAAGGATTTTGGTGGAATCAAAATGCAAGGGCGCGACTTTTTAATTATATTCGTTCAAAAATAATACTATGTATACTGGTTTGGTTCATTTACACAATTTGTTGCGCTGGGTGATTGTGATCACCTTGGTTTGGTCGTTGATCAACGCTTTTAAAGGCAAAAACGGAAAAGAAACTCTGATTATGATGATTTCATCCCACGTGATGTTGCTGATCGGTTTGATTCAGTGGGTTGGCGGCGATTGGGGCCTAAAGCAAATCAAGAATTTGGGTATGGGTGAGGCGATGAAAAACGCAGCGATTCGATTTTTTGCAGTGGAACACTCAATGATGATGGTGATTGCGGTGGTTTTGATCACAATCGGACATCGTTCGGCGAAGGCGGCAAAGCCTAATACCAAATGGTTTTTGCTAGCAGCGCTGTTGATTATCCTCTTAATGATGCCAGGACCGTGGAAGTCGGATCCAGCCTTGCAGCGCGGATTGTTTCCGGGAATGTAAGGGAGAGCATTCGTTGCTTCATTTTGGCAACATTTTTGATTAGTTTTCAGCCCTATGAAATTTACCATCAAACAATCACTTTTATTGGGTTCCGCCCTGCTTTTTTTGTCGTTGATTTTTGGTTACACCGGCGCCTGGCTCTACAATTCCAATGTGTTAAATCGCGCGTCTCAGGGTCTGCAAATCGCCAGTGATGTGTCGATGGATCGTTCTGGAGTGCGGGCGATATCTGCGAATGGCGACATGCCCTCGGGTTTTGAGCAAGCTTCGGCATCGGCAACGCCATCGGTGGTTTTCATTAAAACAGTGAGTACGGTTCAATACGATAGTCCTTTGAGTGGCTTGTTTTGGGATTTCGATCCCTTCGGTTCTCGTGGTCAGGCGGCCAGTACCGGTTCGGGTGTGATTGTGAGCAAAGACGGTTACATCGTCACCAATAACCATGTGATTCAAGGGGCCGATAAAATCACCGTTGTGTTAAATAAGCCCAAAACGGAATATACCGCCCGTGTGGTTGGCACCGATCCCAGTTCGGACTTGGCGGTATTGAAAATCGAAGCTGTCAATCTGCCCGCCGTGGCCTTTGCCAATTCGGATTTGGTGAAAGTGGGTGAGTGGGTTCTTGCCGTGGGCAATCCCTTCAATCTAACAAGTACCGTGACAGCCGGCATCGTGAGTGCCAAAGGCCGGAATATCAATATCGTAAAGAATCAGTTTCCCATAGAGAGTTTTATTCAGACCGATGCGGCCATCAACCCAGGAAATTCGGGGGGTGCGTTGGTGAATCTTCGCGGCGAGTTGGTGGGCATCAATACCGCCATTCAAAGCAATACCGGCAGTTATTCGGGCTATGGTTTCGCCATTCCAGCCAATATCGTCATGAAAGTTGTCGCCGATTTGATGGACAATGGCGTGGTTTTGCGTGCTTTTTCGGGGATGACGGTCGGCGAGATGACCTCCGAAGAGATGAAGCGCTATAACCTCGGGACCGATGCGGTGAAAGTGGTGGATTTGTTGGAGGATGGACCTGCGGCTAAGTCTGGCTTGCAAATTGGCGATGTGATCACCCATATGGGCGGCGTTTTTGTGGATGGCAAACCGATGTTTGATGAGCATTTGGCATACAAACGTCCCGGACAGGATTTGGATCTTACGGTGTTGCGGGCGGGTAAAACGTTGACGGTAAAACTGGTGCTGATTGGCAAAACCGAGAATCAGGCGTTGTTGATGAAGGGCGCGGTGAATAGCAAATTGCTGGGCGCGGATTTTCAGCCGCTGGGGGAGACGGACAAGGTGAAATTGGGTCTGACATCCGGCATCCGATTGATCAATATTCAGAGGGGGAAAACCATCGCTCAAATGGGACTGGGCGAGGGCTTTGTGGTATTAAAGTTCAATGGGAAAACGTATAGCGTGCCTGAGGATTTAATTTCCGCCATGGAAGGTGCGCGAGGTCGAATCGAAATCGTGGGGAAAGACCGCAACGGCAGCAACCAGAGCTTTAGCTTTTATAGTTATTGAGTTCGTCCCGACCCAAAAGAATATCTTTGCAGTATGAACCCTGCAATTCCGAATTTACATTTTGCCGATTCCAACCGTTTTTTTGTGATGGCCGGACCTTGTGCTATCGAAGGCCGCGACATGGCATTTGAAATCGCGGAGCATTTGGTGGGCGTGAGTGAGCGCTTGCAATTGCCCCTGATTTTCAAAGGCAGTTACCGCAAGGCAAATCGTTCGCGGATGGACTCGTTTACGGGCATCGGCGATGAAAAGGCGTTGCAGATATTGGCTGAGGTGGGGGCACATTTCGGGATTCCTACGGTGACAGATATTCATGAATCTCATGAGGCAGCCATGGCGGCAGAGTATGTGGATGTGTTGCAGATTCCAGCGTTCTTATTCCGTCAGACCGAATTGCTTGCGGCCGCAGCACGCACCGGAAAATGGGTAAATATCAAGAAGGGTCAGTTTGCCGGCCCCGATGCCATGAAACATGCCATGCAGAAATGTGTGGATTGCGGGAATGACCGTGTGATGCTCACCGACCGTGGAAATATGTTCGGCTACGGCGATATGGTCGTGGATTTTCGTAATATTCCGCAGATGCAGCAGTTCGGCGCACCTGTGATTATGGATATAACCCACAGTTTACAGCAGCCCAATCAAAGTTCTGGGGTCACTGGTGGCAAACCTGAGCTGATCGAAACCATTGCCAAAGCTGCGATTGCTGTGGGTTGCGATGGTTTGTTTATCGAAACGCATCCTGATCCTTCTGTTGCCAAAAGCGATGGCGCCAATATGTTGCCATTGAATCAGTTTGAAGGTCTGATGCAAAAATTGATTCGCGTTCGCGAATCAATTTTATAATTACTTCTTTTTCTTCTCGTCGGCAGGCTTGTCTGCGGGTGCAGCATCTACATCGGCTGGAGCAGCAGCATCGCCGCCTTCAGCACCTGGCTTTACCTTCGCAGGTCGGGCTGGTCTAGCTGGACGTTCTTTCTTTGGCGCCTTCTTCGGAATCAAAATGTACTCCGCATCTGTCAAATAAGATTCAGACTTGAACACCTTGAAGAAGCTCTTGCCTAAGGTAGGCTGATCTACTTTGTCGGTGATTTGGAAAGTGACGTTATTGATCACAAATCCGTTGATCTCCAATTTGTTGATCATGAACTTGTTGCTTGGCAACTTGGTCTTACCCACTTTCAATTTTTCGCCTTCCAAGAAGTCTTTCTTAATAATCAACTTCTCTTTGTACCACTGAGCGGCTACTTCCAAAGGAACCGCTGTGTATTTGCCGTCGATGTCAAATGCAAACGCAGTAGGGTCTTTATCCAACACCATCGCTGTGATGGTTGGCTTGCCAGCATTGTTGCCCAATTTAGCATGAACTGCATAGGAGATATCTAAACCGTTAACAACAGGAGCATCAGCCGCTTTTTTGGCTTTCTCTGCGCTGTCTTTTTCTTGCTTACCGATGTTGGTGTTGTTGATATCGACATCCTGATTCACTATCGCGCGAGAGATCTGACCTTCAAATCCGAAACGAACGGTAGTTCTCCGGTTTTGTTGGTGCTGGAATTCATCACAAGCAACAAATGGCTTCTCATTCACGAATTTGATTTCAGAAGGTTTGTAGCGCTCGTAGTAACTCTTAACAACGTTACCCGCCGCATCCTTCTCAATCACCATCTTCTTTGTTCTGCCTTCAATATAAGGCGTAAGACCTGCAACTTCGCCGCCTTCACACTTACAATCGTTGATCAACTGCATCTCACCATAACCACGGGCCACGATACGTGAAGAATCGATTTTCCAGGTTTTCATCAAGTAGGTACGAGCGCTGTCGGCACGACGTTGAGCCAATTTCACGTTGTAATCATAGCTAGAACGACAATCTGTATGAGATCCCAATTCCGTGATCAATTTAGGGTAACGCATCAATACTGTCTGAGCGAAAGTATCCAACACACGGGCTGCATCGCTACGAATGAATGCTTTGTCCAAATCATAGAAGATCGGAAGGGTAATCACCTTCTCCAATGGGTTTTCCAAACAGAAATCTTGCACCAACTCCGTGCTTAAACGGATACCATAAGTGGTTTTTTGTGCAGGTTCTGCTTCAAAGTAGTATTTCTCGGGGTATTTAGAGAAGATCTCGTAGTTGGTTTTTTCGCGCAATTTGGCTGTGTAAACCCCTTGATCATCGGCCTTCAATACCATTTTCGTGGTATCGCGGTCGTTCGTCAAAATCACCGTAGCACCGGCCAAAGGCTTTTTGGTGTTACAATCGGTAATGATACCGCGAATCGTAATAATGATAGGCGTGATATCGAACGAGTAAATATCGTCGTTATTCTTTTTGTCGCCACGGTTACTACTAAAGAAACCTTTGTTGGCATTGCCCTCCATGAAAGTGATACCGAAGTCGTCACCACCTGAGTTGATAGGCTCACGCATGTTTTCGCGCTCTCTCCAAACCCCGATTTCATCGGTAGGTTCGGCGTTGTTGATGTCCAAACCACCTAGCGTAGGCCATCCGTCTGACGACCAATACAATTTAGTGTCGTGCTGGTTGAAGTAAGGATAGTACTCGTTTCCACGGGTGTTGATGTCTGGTCCCAAGTTGATAGGATTTCCCCATGACTTTGAGCGTTTGCTGTAGGTAACGGCCCAAATATCAAATCCTCCCAAGCCACCTTCTCGGTTGGATGAGAAATACAATGTCTTGCCGTCAGGACTCAAAGCGGGGTGACCATAGGTATGGCCGGTATCTTCTTTGCAGAATTCTAGCGCTTCACCCAAAATCCATTCTGGGCCCACTTTTTTCAATTCGTAGATGGCACATTTTTCCGATAAGCCTTTTTCACGGTGACCACACTGGGTGACATACATCGTGCTAAAGCGGCTATCGAAAGTCATTGGACCGTCGTTGGCTTTGGTACTGATTTTATCGGTTTTGTCTTTGTATTGTGGAGCTCCCCACTTTTCTTTTCCTTTTTTACCGGTCTTTTCGATGCTCCAAATGTCAGTCCATGTTTCCATGGTTCCTTCGTATAAACGCTTGCTATTTCCGCCTTCACGATCCGAAACGAAGAACAATACATCGTCTTTTTTGCCGGCAATCATAGGCGACCAATCGTTGGCTTTTGTGTTGGCGGGTTTGAATGGCGCGACTTCGAATTGTGAGCTGTCATCGGTCCACTGCAGGGCCAATTCACAGCCTTGCTTGCGGACTTCTGCCATCGTGTCGCCTGGGACTTCCGCCAAGTAAACATCATATGCATCCAGTGCTGAAGGGTAATTTCCTGTCTTCTTGAGGAGGTTGGCTCGCATAAAAAGGGCTTTGGTGTTTTTTGGGTCAGACTTCAGGACTTTGTCGTACAAGCGAAGGGCTTTGTCGTACTCATCTGAAAGACGATAGGCTTCTGCTGCATAGTAAATCGCATCGGCTTTTAGTTTTTTGTCTTTGGTTGATTTTGAAAACTCTTCAAAAATGATGGCCGACTGGCGATAGTAGCCTTGTTTGAACAGCTTGTCGGCTTCTTCGTATTTGGGTTTACAACCAGTTGCATAAAATGCAATGGCAATCAAAACGAGGGTAAAAATGGAGCTATATTTTGTACGCATTCGGAATCTTTCGATGGTTATGGGTTGTGTTTCGGGGAAACAGATTGAGTTTAAGATGCTAAATAATGAATTTAAAGGCAAACATCAAAGGAAATGCGTAAAAATAACGAGGATTTGATGCCTAGCCGACATTACTGCGCAATCGAAAAAAGTCGTTTTTGCTCTTCAGCGGTATAGGTTCGGCCCAGAAATGGGTGATTGGGTAGTTCTTGTATTCCTTTGATTATAAGTGCTTTGTAATGACTTTGTTGTTTGAAATATTGGAGCAAATCGATGGCCGGAGAGGCCAAACGTGTGTTAAAACCAAGAATCGCATCAAAAAGGTTTTGTGTAAGTTCTGGTGTTAAAACATTGAGGCGTTTCAGAGCGGCCATCGCATTGGTTCGGGTTCTGAATTCATAGTACGGTCCGGTCATGGAAATCAGACTGTTTAAGAAAATTTGAGGCTCATTTTCGGTTCGTTTTCCATGAAGAGAAACTTCTTGTTTTTTCTGTTGTTCCAGCGCGTCGGTGTAAGCAAGTTCAAAATACTTCACCGTCAGGTTGTGGAGATAACCGGTTTCGTCTTTGATGGCTTCCAGGATATCGCGGTGACTGATGAATGCGGGTTGATATTGTGTTGAAGCCACAATTTCGGTTGATCCCTTAGCATCCAACTGAGCAGTTGACATCTGTGGCAAATTCCAGAGGCGATTTACAACCAATTCGATTGTGGTGTAACTGGAATCCTTTAGTCCTTCCAAGAAAATTTCTTTAAAATTTGGCTCCAATGGTAAGCGTTCGAACAAAACTTTCCTTACCGAAGATTGTCCGCTATTTGCGAATTTTTGCAATACGATGGCATTTTGGTTCGCAGTATTTTCAGGTGTGCCAAACGTTTGTTCGCCCTGGTTATATTTTACATTGGATGTCGTCGCAAATACGCCGGGCAGACTCAACCATTGTGTGGCAATTTCGACCTGCATCTCGCGGAATTTTTCTCGATTCCATGCCTGTTCTAGAACTGTTTTGAAGTCGATCGATCCGTTAGTTCTTGTCTGATCAGAAGATCCGCCAAGTCCAGCATGTGCGGCTGTTCCGCTATGAATAGCAACGGTTCCACGCAAAGCCACCAAAGCATCGTAGCGGTCTAACATACTGCTACCATGTTCCATTTGAAAATGCCATTCGGCAGGGCTTTTTTGCATTTCAAGGGTTTTCAAAATCCGACTGCCTGCATCAAATACCACAGTCAAAGGCGCTTTTTGGGTTTTGAAATGGAAGGTGTGTTGCGATTTTTCTACCCAAACGGTGCGTTTTTCACTGCTGCCATCGAAATAGAGAAATTCAATGTCAACCGGCATGCGGAAAAGCCCAACCACGATATCTTGATTTTGGGTTTGTTTGACGTTGATTTCAACATCGTATTGGCCCTGGGGGAAGAAATCATCCCCATTGGCGGAATTGTTTTTGCCTAAGTCTGCGTGCACATTCCAATTCACCGCATAAATGGGTTCGCCCCCGCGATGAATCCACTGGTCGAAGAACCAATCCATATTGATACCCGTTGCATCGATGATTGCCTTTTGCAAGTCCCATGTTTCCACCGTTTGCAGTCCATGCCGCGACAAATACAAGTTGATGCTTTTGCGATAGTTTTCTTCGCCGAGTACATGCTGCAACATATATAATACACTAGCTCCTTTTGGGTAATGCCTCGAAGAACCCGCCGCACTATGTCGTACCGGCAATGAATTCGCCTTCCCCGCTGCAATCGCGCCGCGCATTTGCTCCCTGAAATACCAAGACTGTTCGTCGTTGCCATAAATGCTGCCAAGAAACAAGCCAGGGTAAAACGTGGCAAAACTCTCTTGTAGCCACTGCTCGCCATCGTGACGGCCGGTGATATAGTCGCCAAACCACTGATGTGTAGCCTCGTGCGCGTTCACTGTGATATAGTTTCGTTCCTGAAAACTGCGCTTATCGACCCAGAAAAAGTCGCCAAAAGTGGTGGCTGAAGTGTTTTCCATCGCGCCGAACATAAAATCCTGAATCATGACCTGCGAATAGGTGATCCAAGGGTATTTGATACCGGTTTCGTTCGACAGGAAGTCGATGATTTGTTCGCTGTACCGCGCGGTGGGTTCGATTCTCTCGGGGTGTTCGGGGTAGTGCCAAAATTGCATGGGCGTGCCGGCCGGACTCACGGATTTTTTCACACCGTAATCGCCGATGGCTAGCATTAATAGGTATCCCGAGTGGGGATTGTTCAATTTGTAATGCCAATTGTTGTTGGTCGAGGTTTTCGTTTTCGACAGCAACGTTCCATTCGATAATACTTGGTATTTCGCGTCGAAGGTAATCACGGTTTCAGTCACAAATTTATCGCTGCGATCATCGATCATCGGAATCCAATAGCGGTTGTCGACGCCCTGCCCTTGGGTCCAAATTTGGCGGTGGGTCATTTCGTCTGGACTACTGATTTCTCCTAGGTTCCATCCAATAAAATAGATGCCTTTGGTTGGTTTGGCGATATATTCAAAGGTGATTTTATGCTGCATCGATGCGCCATGATTCTGCACATGCATGGGTTGGTAGGGTTCTGATTTTAGGTCTGGGTAAACGACCACACCGGTGGGGATGATTTTGAACGGGAGCGTTTTGCCATCCATCGAGGCATTTAATATGTTGATGCCGGGCGCATCGAAGAATATCGTGTCAATCACGCGTTGCAGGGGCTCAAACGTATGGGTGACCTTGCCGAAGACGGTTTTCTTGGGGGCGTCGAACGAAACTTCCAATTTCATGTGCAGGACATCGATGTTTCGATTGCGCTCATGTCCGCCCGGATCCACATGATAGGCTTGCGTCTCGGGGAATTGGGCTTTGAGTATGGACGCCGTGAAAAACAATATGGCGAGAAGGGGTAGGTATTTCCAAGTGATGGCGGTGTTCATTTTGATTGAAATGGATTTTGAGTAAGGGTGTTAAATGAGTAAAAAAACGTTCAGCGAATATAGTACTGACGGGTCGTGAGAAAAATTCATTGGCATTTTTTACAAATGATACTTGCCTAATGGCAAAATTCGCCTTATTTTTGCAGTCCTTTTAAGAATCACAGATGCGAAAGTTGGTAAACAACTACTAGTATCAAAGAAGAAAATTAGGAAACGGATTGGTAGTTCAGCTGGTTAGAATGCCGCCCTGTCACGGCGGAGGTCGCGGGTTCGAGTCCCGTCCAGTCCGCAAGAAAGCAGTTTTAAACTGTATCAAAACGTGTAAACACCAGTGTTTACACGTTTTTTTTTGTTCTAGCATGTGTCAAAATGTTTCAATTTGTACCCACTTTTGGTAGCTAACTGGTAACCCCTTTTAGAAAATCAAAAAAGGGTTACGAGTGTTGGTGGAATAATCGGACAAATTGACCCCTCTCCGTCGGACTCAAATTGACCCCCTAAAGTGAAGAGGGGTTCAATTTGGTTTTTGGTGGCTCAATGCTTTCGCAATCGCCTAAGGTGAATTGACAGTATTTGATGGTTCTTCCCATCCCCAGCCACATTCTTTCGTAGTACGTTTGGATCTGCAAAATCAGGGGCACAGGATCTAACGAGTACACATCATCATAACAAATCCACAATTTCAAATTATCTCGTTTGATTTGCTCCAAAGTGCTTTCGAAGAAAAGCTCACTGTCTGTTTTTACATTGATCAAAGCACTTGCCGGTGAAATCTGTCTGTATAGATTTAAAAACTTAAAACTGCTCAGTCTTTTTCTTTCCTTTTGCGGCTGTGGATCTGCGAAAGTGATCCAAATTTCTGATACTTCATTGGGTCCAAAATAATCGATAATCGAATCTATGGGAATCCTCAGAAATCGCACATTGGAAATAGATTCCACAATTGCCGTTTTGGCACCTGTCCACATCCGATTGCTTTTGATGTCGATGCCTATATAATTAATTTCCGGATTTAGCCTCGCCAAGCCAATGGTGTAATCGCCTTTACCGCAGGCTAGTTCAACAACAATGGGATTGGCGTTTCCGAAAATTTCAGACCAACGCCCTTTGGTTTTATCGCTAGCGTCTAAGGTGTTTTCAAATGAATTGTATTCGGCAAATTTGATGAGTTTCGGTTTGCTCATTGTTTGCAAAGGTACTGTTCTATTCAAGAATCTCTTATTCCGTGCAGTTTGTTTTTTGGCGATGCTTACATTTTCGAATCGATAAAATTACCGGATGGACATAGAGCGCACAAATTGAAAGAAGTTAACTTTGTAAAGTGATTTCAGTTGAATTATTGGTGCAAGCCTATCTGTCGGGTTCCTTTCCAATGGCTGATCCAGATGAGGGTGATCAAATTTATTGGCATACGCCGGAAATGCGTGGGTTGATTCCCTTGGACGATACTTTTAAAGTGCCAAAAAATTTGATGCGTTTGTATAGGAAGGAGAAATTCGAGCTCACGATCAACAGGGCATTTCCAGAGGTTATCGAACAGTGTTCTTTGTTGAGACAGGGCGACACCTGGATTTCTGAGGAGATTATAGCTGTGTATACAGAGATGCACAAACTTGGGTTGGCACATAGTTTTGAGGTTTGGCTCGATGGGGTGTTGGTTGGCGGATTGTATGGTGTGGCAATAGGCAAAGCCTTTTTTGGTGAAAGCATGTTTCATACCGTTAGCGATGCTAGCAAGATTGCGTTGGTGTTTTTGGTTGAGTTTCTCCAAGAACAAAATTTTCAACTCCTGGATTGTCAATATCTTAATCCCCATTTGTTGCAATTTGGTGCCTATGAAGTAACTCAGGAAGAATTCTTATCGCGGTTACAGGAGATAATTCATGGTATTTCCTAATTGGAGTATTTTAGATAATTCAAATAGGATGAAATATCCGAGAAATACACCAATTTTGCGGAGTGCGCATTAATCATTCAATTCAAGGGTTAGAGGGTTGGGCAGACCTGCTTTGTCCAATTGATATTTCTTTGTCGATAGGTCCAGACGGCGACAATCCAAGGGCATTTTTTATCGATCCCGCGAAATTTGATGCCATCAGAGTGGGTGATTTTGTTGGTCGTGTCTCCGAAGGTGGATCGGCCAATTGTGAGATTTTAACGCTTTGTGCTCATGGAAATGTAACGCATACAGAATGTGTAGGACACATTACAGAAGAGCGAATTGTAATGCCAGATGTATTGAAACAATTTTGGTTTTCAGCGCAATTGGTTTCCATAGATATCTCTTCCACGGGTTCGATTAGTAGGTCGGATATTCAATCGTTACAAATTGGTGAAATAGAAGCGGTCATATTTAGGAGTCTACCCAATAGAAATGAAAAAAAATGCATGGACTGGAGCGGTAATTCGGCGCCATATTTTGAGCCCGATGCGTTGGCCTACTTGCGCGATTTAGGGATCGTTCATTTGCTTACCGATTTTCCTAGCGTGGATCCAGAAGAGGACGAGGGTCGACTGGCCGCACATCACGAATGGTGGGGATTGCCGCAGCGAAGTGAGGCTGGGAATGCCGTGGCCATAAATCAAAGCCATTCCCGATTTTCATCAACCATTACAGAGTTAATCTTTGTGCCTGATTCAATTGGAGATGGGGTTTATATGTTGAATTTTCAGGTTCCAAACCTAAGGACAGA
>Ga0114969_10003537_pt1 | contig 12576 bp, 10 predicted proteins | sample M_130807_MF_Meta_FD_87316 | JGI IMG/M metagenome (GOLD analysis project Ga0114969, IMG submission 87316) | Freshwater microbial communities from Lake Montjoie, Canada to study carbon cycling - M_130807_MF_MetaG | ecosystem: Environmental > Aquatic > Freshwater > Lake | place: Lake Montjoie...
GCATGATGTTGTTGCATCATGGGTGAAGTTGTTTCGGTAGATTTAGCCATGTACTGCGAATGTAAAACGTTTCGATGAAGAATACAAAGTGCTCCGAAATTATCTCCATTGAAAAAAAGTAAATCCCATTTTTAGAAAAAGGTAGTCGCTTACTTTTTAATTTCTCTAAAAAAAAGAGAAGAGAATGAACGCAAATGGTCTTAAAAAGCAAGTAGATACTTGTCGCTGCCCTTTAATTTTTTACCAAAAATATTTTTTTGCTCATTTCTTATTATATATTTGTTTCATACAGCAACTTCAAAAAAACAAATTCAATAGAGAATATAGCAAAAAGATAAGGCAACGTATTTTAACAAGTCCATTTTACATTTCTGATTATACCTCAAAAAGGTTACATATTAGAGCAACATGGATACCAAAAGAAATAATTCAAAACGCTTAAAAAATTAATTTGGCAAACTTTACTAAAATCAAACAATTCGTTGTTTCCTATCTTAAGGAGCATTTATCTAAGGATTTATACTATCACGGTTTGCATCATACTTTTGATGTATTAGAATTTGCTTTGGAAATTGCGGAAGCGGAAAAAATAACGAAAAAAGAATTGGCATTATTGAAAATCGCGGTCTTATTTCATGATATAGGATTTGTGCATACCTATGCTGGACACGAAGAAGAAGGCTGCAAGCTAGCCAATCAATTCTTACCTGATTTTAAAGTTAGCCAAGAAGATATCGATATCATTTGTGGCATGATACGCGCGACGATTATTCCGCAAAGCCCAACCAATAATTTAGAAAAAATTATTGCCGACGCCGATTTAATGTATTTAGGAACACCTCGTTTTAAAGAAATTGGTGATACGCTTTATAAAGAAATGAGTATCTATTTTGATTTAAATACAGAACATAAATGGAATCAATTACAAAAAACATTTATAGAAAAGCATCAATTTCATACGGCGTATTGCAAAAAAAAATATGAAGCACCGAAGCAGAAAAATTTAAAGAAAGTTGTTTTAGCATTGAAGTAATTAAATATTGACTTATCCAGTATGAACGTTCATTCGTCCGAATTTAATTTCCGTGAATTGTATACCATCAAATCCTTTTTTTTGATGATTGCTGGCGTATTATTCGCCTCCTTTGCATTAAATGGTTTTATGATACCAAATGGATTTTTGGATGGCGGCGTTACTGGTATATCCTTGTTGATGCATGAATTATTTGAAATTAATTTAAGTGCTTTACTTATTTTATTAAATGTTTTGTTTTTTATACCTGCTTACAAATACGTTAGTAAGCTATTTGCCATACGTTCTTTTATAGCCGTTTTATTTTTGGCTCTATGTGTTCATTTTCTAAAAATCGCCCCAATCACAACAGATAAATTATTGATAGCCATGTTTGGTGGCTGTTCTATTGGATTGGGCATGGGCTTGGTGATGCGCTCGGGTGCTGCATTAGATGGATTTGAAGTATTGGCAGTATTTGCCATGCGAAAAGTAGGCTTCTCCATGAGTGAGGTTATTTTATTTTTTAATAGTATTATTTTCTTGACTGCAGCTTTCAAATTTGGATTAGAAACAGCGATGTATTCTATCATCACTTATTATGCCGCGTTAAAAACCATGGACTATGTAGTAGATGGCATTGAAGAATTTATTTCACTTACCATTATCTCTAAAGAGTCGGAGCAAATTAAATCCCTATTGGTAAATTATTTTGGAAAAGGCATTACCGTGTACAAAGGCGAACGAGGTTATTTGCCAGGAAAGTTCCATGTTAAAAGCGATTGTGATGTGATTGTCACAATAGTAACCAGATTAGAATTACTCCATATCAATAATGAAATCACGAAGTTGGATTCAACCGCATTTATGTTTACGCATACCATTAAAGAAACAAAAGGTGGCGTACTAAAACGCAAAGCCTCTCATTGATTTTTATTTAAAAAACCTACCTCAGAATTAGCCAATACATGTATACCTATTTCAAGCGTTTACTTTTCATCTTGCTCTTCTTCTGTTGCAATACTCCTTTATTTTCTCAGCAACAAAAAAAAGGAACAAAGAATGGTGTTAAAAAAATAGAAAGTCCTTATTTCCAAAATTTATTTCAATTGAACGATAGCATATTTCGTTCGGAACAACCAGACAAAAAAGGCTTTGGAGAAATTCATCAACTCAAAATAAAAAGTATCCTTTCGCTATATCCAAATAGTGAAGATAAAAAATTGACTTGGAAATATAATTTTGATCACTACCATGTCAATATGTACAGTGATGATTTTAGTGATAAAGACATCGCCAAAGCATTATACTTCATTGAGATTGCACATAAACCATTGCTCATTCATTGCAAACATGGCTCCGACAGAACAGGCTTGGTGATTGCCATGTACAGAATTATGTTCAACAACTGGACAAGACAAAATGCCATTGATGAAATGAAAAAAGGTGATTTTGGTTTCAATGAGAAATATGAAAATATGATTGAGTATATTCAAAAAGTGGATTTAACAAAAATCAAAAAGAAGATAAAAGAAATGGAGTCGGAAGAGTGATGTCGATTGACTCTTCCCACCAAACGAAACCAGATATTCCTCCACAAGGTATGCGGCCCCACAAACTTTATTAAACAAATGATTTGGGGAAGACATTTGAACCAATGTAGGCAGACCTATAAGGTTTTCAAAACCTTATAGGAATAGCCATAAACCTATTTCTTCGAAGGTCTTAACGGACTACCATCCCACCTTGTATTATTTTGTAAAACTTCTCCTTTCATCATTAAAGATAGCGGACCAATACTTACATTCTCTCCAATCTCACTATTGTATAAAATAATAGTGCCAGAACCAATAGTAGATTGCTTCATCATTTTTATTTTTCCAATCTTCATGACTCTATCTTCAAACAAATGCGTCTGCGGACCGCAATCCAAATTCAAGGACGCTTCATCACCAATGCTAACCATATCAAACTCTGTAATATCTGTGGTATACAGAAAAACTTTCTTGCCAATTTTGACACCAAACATGCGCATGAAAAATGGTAGCCATGCCGTACCAGTTAAGAACTCTAAAAAGAATGGAACTGCCAATGCTTCGTACGAACTGGTGATGGCTTCCGACAACCAAACCTTTAATGACCACATCGGTAATTGTGCTTCTTTATACACGCCAACAAAAATCCATTTCAACAACAACACAACTAGGAAACAAGGGATGCCAATGAAGGCTAAAAAATAAAATGGAAATATTAATAGGAATTGCCACCAAGTATAATCAATCAAAATATCATGCACATAAGCAATGAATAAAATACTCGTACACAACAAAACTGTTTCAGGAATGATGATGCGAATTAATTCAATACTTGCTCTCGATAACCATCTTAACTTGGAAGGTCTGAAGGTTAAATTTTGATCGTACGAATTACTGGCTTGTCTGTTAGGAAGTGCAATGGATGGCGAACCAAACCAATCTTTTGCGGCATTATTTTCTTGTTGACCAACTGTAGGCGGAACAGATAATACACCAATCAACATATCATCTCCTAACACATATCCTTGTGGGATGAGTGCGCTATTACCAACAAAACTGTTGTTCCCAATTTTTGTTTTTTCTAATATCAATTTTTGTGCTCTAACATCGGATTCACCTAAATTTACATTGTCGGCAATGAATGAATTTTTACCAATTTCCAACATCGTATGTGATACATTATTGGCAGTAGAAATTTCGGTATACTCGCCAATTTTTGCACCCAATGCTCTAAAAAATGAAGAGATGTAAACTGTAGCAAATACAGGATGCAAGATGATGAGAGACAAGGACATCAATTGATCCGACAACCATTTTTTCAAATAGGTTTTACTATAAATAGAATAAATGCCAGGCTTTAATTTGTATTGCAAAATGCGCGACACGATGATGGTTTGTATGGCAAACAAAACCATATACAACAATGCCAACAAAGGCACATACACAAAATACGAGAAATCATAATCGGCGGCATTATTATCCATTTCGGTAATCAATACCAATACAGGTAACAATGGTAACAACAAAGCGAATGGAAAAATTAAAAGCATGAAAGAAAACAACACATAATAATATTTTTTACGAAATGCTGAAACAGGCTCCGGCACTTGCATGTCGGCAGCTTCTTTGGTGCTTAACAAACAAGCAGGACTACCTTGCCAAATTTCTCCACGACCAATCGTATCTCCATTTTTCAAACTACTCAATTCCTTCATCTCACCCCACGATTCAATTTTTGTATTGCCATCTATGGTGCATGTACTCCCAATATACGCATGATCACCAATGACTATTTTGGTGAATTTAATAAGTCCATCTTCAATGATCACATTATTAAATACCACATTAGAACTTATACTTACATTTTCGCCAATACTTATCAAATCTTCTGCTGCCATTACTATCGTACCTATTTGTGCATCACGCCCAATTTTGAGACCACGCATACGCAAATAAGAACGATACAACGGCGTTCCATTCAGAAAATCTATCTGTACTAGTTTCTCAATTTTTTCTACAAACCACCATCTAAAATAGTAAGATCCCCACAAAGGATAATTGCCTTCTTTGTATTTTCCAATGACCACCCATTTGACAAAAATACTGAACAAGGAAAGCAGAGGAGGCAATACACAAAACATTGCCAAAGACATAATGATTGCGTAAACATGGCTCTCTGTCTCGGTTTGCACATAATAATACCCAAGGTAAGGTAAAAATATTTGGCAAGCAAAAAGACTATAAATAAAAATCAAAGAGACACTTTGGGCTATAAAACAAAGCCAATACCGCATCGATGAAATAGGCGTAAACGTATTTGTTTTAGCGCTACTCTCTTCTGATTTTTTGTCCCACTCTGTAACTAATTTTTGTAAAGGCCTATTCAGATAAACATCCTTCAAGGAAATATTTTTCATGCCACCTTCCTTTCGCAAAGTAGAAACTACAGAAGCCGCAAGCAATGAATGTCCACTTAAATCGGTGAAGAAATCTTTGGTCAAATCGATTTCCTTGTCTGGAAAAAAATGCCTTAATACCGTCAATACTTTTTCGGTTACTCTGCTAGCTTCGTCAAAGGATAATTTTTCGCTCGTCTCTACTTTTGCTGCAAAAGATGCAGGCAATGGCAATTGCTTACGATTAATTTTTCCACTTGGCAAGCGCGGCATTTCTTCCAAATGCAAAATAATTTGTGGCATCATATATGGCGCCAATACTTTCTGCAATGCTTCCCTTATTTCTTCTTCTTGAAAAAGAACATCCTTGTGCAGTAATACATAAGCTACCAATTGATCTTGGTTGTAAGCATCTTTTTTTACACAAACCGCAGCGGTAGAAATTCCTTCAATAGACATCAATTGATTTTCAATTTCGCCCAATTCAATTCGATAACCTCTTATTTTTATTTGATCATCTATTCGTCCATGAAACTCAACCGTTGTATCGGTATGAATGATTGCTTCGTCACCAGTGAGGTAAATAGTTTCACCTGGTAGAATATCCTTTGCAAATGGATTCGGAATAAATTTGGATGCAGTTAATTCAGGCAAATGAATATAGCCATTTCCAACGCCTTCCCCTGTAATGACCAATTGACCTAGCTCTCCGAATGGTAATAAATTAAATTGCGCATCTAGGATAGCATAATTATAATTTGGTAATGGATAGCCAATCGTAATTTTATCTGCTGGCGTTAAGGCTATCATGGAGGAAGTTACCGTTGTTTCTGTAGGACCATAACTATTATAAAAAACACGTTTGCCATTTGCCCATTTGTTGACTACAATATTTGTGCACGCTTCACCACCAGCATTTACGATTCGCAAACTTGGAATATCATTATCCATTATTGCCAATAAACTTGGCACGGCATGCAATACGCTTATTTCATTTTTTTTCAAGAAATCGCTCAACTCATCAATCGCTTTTGCAGTGGCATTGTCAGCAACATAAATAGTAGCACCAGCAAAATAACTGATCCAAGTTTCTTCACACCACATATCAAAGGAAACCGAAAACCCTTGGTATACTTTATCGGTAGATTGAATGCCAATTACATGTTGCTCAGACCGAATTAAATGACAGATTTGTTTTTGCGAAATAGGAATACCCTTTGGCTTACCTGTACTTCCAGATGTGTATAAAATATAAGCGTACTGATCATTGGAGATAGTCACTTCCTGTTTACTTTGAGCGATTTGTTGGTAAGGAATAACATCGATTTCCTTAACTGCTATGTCCAATTTATTTTTTGTAACACAAGCACATGCTTCCACATCGGCAAGTACTGTTTCTACACGATCCTTCGGCATGTCAATATCCAATGGCACATATGTTGCGCCCGCTTTGGTAATGCCTAAAATGGCGACGTGTAATTCTAAACTTCTTGGAAACCAAACCCCAACTTTATCACCTAACTTAACTCCTTCTTGCATGAGTTTATTGGCAAATGCATCTGACCAAGCATCTAATTCTTGATAAGAAATTTTTTGTTCATTAAAAATAAGTGCTGCTTTATTCGGATACTGCTTCGCTGTATGTCTAAATAAATCTGCTAAAGATTCTTGTTTAGAAAACGAGGCTTGCTTTTCACCGAGTAATATAGCGGACTTTGGCTCCATGGTGTGCTATTCAAAGCGCCAAATGTAGCTTTATAAAATGCTTATAAAATGTTAAGTTTTTCTAGCATTATTTTTACAAAAAAAATAGTACGGATTGCATGCTTGATTATTTGATCAATACCCCAGAATTAAAATTGATGACTTGTACTATTCAGGATGTACAAGAAAAAATAATCATGTCAGATTTGCCTCTTCTTATACAAGATAAAATAGCGAAGTACAAACACGAAGAAGATCGATTACAACGTTTGGCAGGATATTTTTTATTGCAAGAAATGATAACTTCTTATCAACTACAACATCAACTGAACCTTAGCCATTTGCAATTACAAGCAAATCACAAACCCTATTTTCATTATCCATTTCATTTTTCTATTGCACATGCAAAAGAGCGAATTGTTTGTTTGGCAAGCACTAAACATTTAGTGGGTATTGACTTAGAATATATTCGTGCAATCGACACCAATTTATTAGCAGATTACCTGACTGTAGAAGAGCAACAATTTATCCAAAACAGTTCACAAGCATCGCGCGATTTTTTATCCTTGTGGACTAAAAAAGAAGCCATCGCTAAAGCTTCTGGACTTGGCGTTTTATGCCCCTTTCAAGAAATGAATGCCTTACAAAATGAAATTTATTTTCAAGAAAAAAAATATACTTTGCAAGAGATAACCAAGGATAATTATCTTATTTCCTACGCTGTATTAGCCTCATAAATATTTGTAGTTTGTCTTTGGATTTAATTTTTGTACAACTTCAAACAGCAACATTATTGTTTGCTCCACATCCGATTTGCAAATCGTCTCTACGCTGGTATGCATATAGCGCAATGGCAATGAGACCAATGCACTAGGTACGCCACAACTACCATAGGCAAAGGCATCTGCGTCTGTACCTGTTCCACTAGAGCTCACTTCCAATTGATAAGGTATCTTCTTTTCTATGGCTACATTTTCTATAATGTCTAATAATTTATTGTGAACCGAAGGCGCGATGTTTAATACAGGTCCTTTACCACAAGATACATCTCCGTCAGCCATTTTATTCATCATGGGTGTATTGGTATCATGCGTTACATCAGTGACGATAGCAATATCAGGTTCAATCGTTTCCACTATCATGCCTGCACCCAACATCCCAACTTCTTCTTGCACAGCATTTACTAAATAAAGTCCGAAGGGTAATTTCGTTTTTGATTCCTTCAATAAACGGGCTACTTCAGCAATCATCACACCACCAATTCGATTATCAAATGCTCTTGCTGTCCAATAATCATGCTGCATAATTTCGAATGAATCAGCGTAGGTTACCACATTCCCAATTTTAATACCGAGTGCATGCACCTCTTGTTTATTTTTCGCACCTACATCAATCCAAATAGTATCTGTCTTTGGTTTTTTTTCATCTTTAGTTGTGCGCGTATGAATAGCGGGCCAACCAAAAACACCTTTCACTATATCGCCATTTCTGGTATGGATATGCACGCGCATCGAAGGCGCAATCAATTGATCACTACCTCCATTTTTACACACATAAATCATACCCTCTTCGGTGATATATTTTACATACCAAGAAATTTCATCGGCATGCGCTTCTAGTACAACTTTATATTTTGCTTTGGGATTAATGACGCCAACTGTTGTTCCATAAGCATCTACAAAATACTCATCAATATAAGGCTTAATATAATCTAACCATATTTTTTGACCATTGGCTTCATGGCCCACAGGGGAAGGATTATCCAAATATTTTTTGATAAAAGACATAGACGCATCATTCAATATTTTGGTGGATTTACTTTTCATGGCTTAAAATTTCAAAGCTAATACAATACTGAAGATATTGAAAATTCCAAAGTTGAAAATTCCAAAAGTCAAATCCCAAATTCCAAATCTGGAATTCTAACATGTCGCCGAAGTATTTTGAAATGGTGTTGTAGAGAAACTGTTTTGAACTATGATTTTAATGATGGAATGAAAACTATGATTTTATTTTACCGCCATTGTTGGTGTTATCACCAACAATTTTTAACAGAAAAATTGGGCAAGAATTAATATCAAAGGAAAACCATTTTTAAAAACCAAGAACAGAATTAAAACAACATTGTAAACTTATAACAGGATTAAATTAAAAAATGTAAACTTATTTTAGAATGAGTCAGACATTTGTAACATTGAGGTTGTTGGTGATAACACCAACAACGGCGAAAACTGTTTTGAACTATGATTTTAATGATGGAATGAAAACTATGATTTAGTAAGAAAAAATTACCATTGTCCTATTACACAGAAATTTCTTAAGCAAACAATAGGAATAAGGAATCACCTATCAAAATATCAGAACGATAGTACAAATTATGCCTTCGTCTTTTTAAACAAATAAAATTTAATTCCGCCACTTATCAAAAATGAAGAATGGCCTTTTTGGTTATGTCGGTTATTCATATCTTGATTGAATGGTGTAATGAGAGTTGGCATTACATTCAGTGCAACATGCGGATTTCGCCATTCGAAATTGGTAGAAATTTCTACATCCAATAATCCCCAGAATTTATCATAAACCGTTTTGGGAATAATAATGCCAGTCGTTTCTTTCACTGTATTATTTCTCGTAATGGCTAAATTATCACTTCCTAAATTGGTCGCTAGCATTGGTGTAATCATACATTTTTTTGCACCAAGCAAATTATAAAATGCAATCTCCTTGCTGAAATAAATATTCAAATCTGAAGCTCTTTGTTGCCCAGACATATTCTTATTTTTTTTGCTAAATAAAAAATAAAAATTGACACCAACATCTACAATATCACGCACGTTGGTTTCAGTTTCTAGAGAAAGTCCATTGCTGAATGCGCGTCTAAAATTCGCATTTCCATAAGTGATAAAATCATGCGAATAAGAAACATCAAAATAAAAAATATCATTCAAGTCCTTTTTAAATCCAAAGCCAGTTTCAATATCTGGAAATAATGTTCTTTTCAATATCGCTTTATCTGTCCATACATTAGGCGTAATATAAGTATACAAACCGGTATGATGTGTGTAGGCAAATTCAGTAGTAGACACAGCTCCTTGAATGCCCAAAGGACGGCCAGTATAAAATAATTTATTGGCAGCATCTATTTGGATAGTCACATGAGAAGAGTGTTCGATTTGATCTAATTGATCTTCAATGTCATTTTCATTTTGTGCAAAAAGTTGATGACAAACTAGAAGGCAAAAAGGCAATAATAAATTTTTTAATTTCATACGCGTAAGGAAAAGGAAACCAAAATTAATCCATATTTCTTTGAAAGAAATTGAATAAAGTAAACATGCTAAATTTATTTTAGGACGTGTCACTCATTTGAAATGGGAATTTGAAGGGAAACTGTTTTTGAACTATGATGTAAATGATAAAATGAAAACTATGATTAATAACAAAAATCATAGCCATCACAAAAATCAAAAAACCGTTACTTAAAAGCAGTCGAAGTATCCTAGTTCAGACAATGAGAAGAAACAATTGAAATCCTATTTCACTCCCAACAATCCTTTATACTTACTGTTATCACCTAAAATAGAAATGGCTTCTTTTACTTCATCATCATCTGCTAATTGATTTTGGAAACGACCTCTCTGAAAATAATAACGCGTTATAATTTCATCTTGCAACAAACGAATGATCTCTTTTTTATTTTTTATTAAGTCTTGTTTCTTGTCGTGCGAAAGAGATTTTTGTAAACTTTCAAAGTCTTGTTGAATTGCAGTAAAATAATTTTCTTTTACCGCAATCTCTTTAAATTTGACTAATGATTCTTCCGATTTCGTTTTGTACGAATAATCTTTTCCTTCCAACCATTGCAAGAAATCATTGAAGTCTGTTTCACTCAATGCAAAATCTTTCGCAGAAGATACTGTCGCATGTTTTGCTACATATTGTGTTGCATAATCAAAGGCAAATGATTTTGTATTTAAGGAATTCACAATACCCAATGATTCCTTTGCCGCTAATTTTATATCTGGATCTACACCGCCGCCGTCCATCACGATACGACCATTTTTTGTTTTGAATTTTGTTTTAAGTGAATCCGAAACTTCACCAACAGAACCATCTTCATTTCTATGGGTATAGTCCAATGCTTGTATGCATCTGCCGCTTGGTGTATAATACTTTGCCGTCGTTACTTTTAGTTTAGCATTGAAAGGAAGCGAGCGCAGATTTTGTACCAAGCCTTTACCAAAACTACGCTGCCCGATAATCACGCCTCTGTCCAAATCTTGCATAGTGCCAGCAATAATTTCTGAAGCCGATGCCGAATTGCGATTCACCAAAACAGTCAAAGGAATTTTTTCATCCCATGGTGCATTCTGTGTTTTATATTCTTTATTCCATTCTGTATTTTTTCCTTTAGTGGTTACTACAATTTGTCCTCCATTGATAAATAAATTGGCTATTGCAACTGCTTCATCCAATAGTCCTCCAGGATTATATCGCAAATCAATGATGACACCTTTCATGTTTGGATTTGCTTTTTTCAAACTGTCTAATGCCCCACGAACAATACTACTACAACGCTCAGTAAATTGTGTCAATCGCACGTAACCATATTCATTGTTACTGCCTATCATGCCTGCATAAGGAACACTAGTCACTGTTATTTCTTCTCTCGTAACCGTCTTGGTAGACACTTCATTCGTAACGCCATCTCTAATTTTTAATTTGACCTGCGTAGTAGCACTGCCTTTTAAAAATTTACTGATATCATCAATTTCTTTATTCTTTGTAGTATGTCCATCTATCTCTAGAATTACGTCACCAGCTTTGATACCAGCTTTAATGATGGGGCTATTTTCATAAGGTTCTGAAATGGCAATATACTCGTCCTTTTTTCGAACGGTACTACCTATGCCACCATATTTACCTGTTGTTTGAAAACGAGAATCTTCTACATCTTCTTCCGTGATATAATTGGTGTATGGATCTAAATCATTGAGCATAGCATCCATTCCTTTTTTCATGAGTTTGCCCGGTTGTATTGGGTCTACATAATAGGTATTTAATTCTTTAAATAACGAAGTGAAGACTTCCATGTTTTTAGAGATTTCAAAATAATTGTCTACTTCTTTGGCTTGAATACAAAGTAGAATAACCATACCTACAAATGCACCGGCTACATATTTCTTAGACTGCTGAACTATTTTTTTCATGGAAGGAATTAAAGTGTGGTGCAATTTATTGAAAAAAACAAATACAGCAACTTAGAATTTTATGGATGGTTCTAAAAATGGACTACATTATATTTTTAATGAGATTTTTTTTGGCGGCTCACACGTCCTGACGATAAATGTCAGGATCCATTTCCACTAAAAGCAGCGGGATAAGAACTTTCCGTTCCAATCTTTTTGCTTGCTTCGCCGCAAAAAGGATTTCCACTGCAATCGTTGCCGCAATGCACAGTGCATATAAGGATGCAAGGATCGCTTCGCTTAGAGCGAAGCCTTCCTTATGAAAATCCTAAAAATTAAAATTGTTCCTTCAACCCATTTTTAATTTCGCCTTTTTTACGGAATAGGGTCATAACCATGACCGCCCCAAGGTGCACATCTAGCTATTCTTTTTATGCTCAACCAAAAACCTTTTAGTAAGCCATATCGTTGCAACGCAGTTTGTGCGTATGCCGAACAAGTAGGCTGGTAGCGACATTTGGATGGTCCAAGCCATGGCGATATTATTGCCTGATACGCTTTAATGACCGTAATCAAAATCCAAATAATTATTTTTTTCAAGAGTAAAAATTCAAAAACAAAAATAAGTCAAACAATTACGAATCGCTCGAATTATATTTTTTGGTTTACATTACAATGCGTCTACATTTGCAAAATATGGCATATACATTCGCTGTTTATCACTCCATACAAGATTTGCC
>Ga0114969_10003539_pt1 | contig 12572 bp, 10 predicted proteins | sample M_130807_MF_Meta_FD_87316 | JGI IMG/M metagenome (GOLD analysis project Ga0114969, IMG submission 87316) | Freshwater microbial communities from Lake Montjoie, Canada to study carbon cycling - M_130807_MF_MetaG | ecosystem: Environmental > Aquatic > Freshwater > Lake | place: Lake Montjoie...
GCCGCAAAATGCTGCGCGGCACGCTTGGCGGTCTGGTCACTCCCGAGCAGTTTGAACAAGCCGGCATCGCCCCCACGGCACGAGCCGAAGAACTCGATGTTCACGCATGGGGCCGCCTCACGGTCATTACAGAGGCTGCCAAAAAGTGATTGCCACCGTGATGGCCCACGCCAAACTCACGGTCACGTTGGCCGTCACTGGCGTGCGCGCCGACGGATATCACCTCATCGATGCCGAGATGGTCACCCTCGACCTCGCCGACACGTTGTCGATCGATGCCGATGCCGAGTCCACGTCGCTCACAGCCACAGGCGCCTACAGCGCCGGCATGCCGCTCGATGACAGCAATCTGACCAGCAAGGCCTTGCGCCTGTGTAATCGCCACGCAGCGGTGCATCTCGACAAGATGATCCCTCACGGTGGCGGTCTGGGCGGCGGATCCGCCGATGCCGCCGCAATTCTGCGCTGGGCCGGCTACACCGACCTCATCGCCGCCGCGAACCTGGGCGCCGATATTCCGTTTTGCATGGTGGGTGGCCGCGCTCGGGTGCAGGGCATCGGCGAAATCATCACGCCGCTGCCGTTCGTCGCCCGATCGTTCACGTTGGTCATTCCACCACTGAGCTGTTCGACACCTCAGGTGTATCGAGCATGGGACAACCTCGGCGGCCCCACCGGCGATGGCCCAAACGATCTCGAGTCAGCGGCGTTGGTGGTCGAGCCACAACTCGTGCGCTGGCGTGATCGAATTCGCGAAGCGGTGGGCAAGCCTCCAACGCTTGCGGGCAGTGGCGCTACGTGGTTTGTCGAGGCGCACATCGCCGATCTGGCCGCTGCGCTGCCTGACGCCCATGTGGTGTTCGCCTCAACCGTTGCGTGATCCCAACCGTGGAGCGAGCTCATCGCTTTGTGGCTCGTCCCGAAAACGCAAAACGACCGCTCACGATTGTGAACGGTCGAGCGAACGTGGAAAACCACGGCCGGTTGCGTAAAAAGGCTATTTACGACGCTGGTGACGAGTACGCCGCAGCATCTTCTTGTGCTTCTTTTTACGCATGCGCTTACGGCGCTTCTTGATCAACGAACCCATGGGTTGGGAACGCTACCGCCCCATCGGTCTGTGCCCAACCCCGCGTCCGAACCCGACCAGTTATGCGCACAGATTTCTCGAGTCTGCAAAAATTTTTAGCATCCACTCGGTGCCGCCCGATACCGTATGGCGAACCCTTTCCGGGGTCGTTCAATGGTAGGACAACGGGTTTTGATCCCGTTTATAGGGGTTCGAGCCCTCTCCCCGGAGCAATGCATCCTCATGCGGCAGTCAGCGGCATGCGCTAGAACATGGTCATGTCCGTTTCTGCCATCGTGCTCGCCGCCGGCGAAGGCACCCGCATGCGTTCGTCCCGGCCAAAGCCGCTGCACCTCATTTGCGGCCGAGGCATGGTGATGCATGTCATCCACGCTCTCGAATCCGTCGATGTCGATCGCACCATTGTGGTGGTGGGCCACGGCGCCGAGCGGGTCACCAAGAAGGTTCACGAACAAGCACCCGACTGGGCCAACGTGTCGTTTGTTGAGCAGCTTGTGCAACGCGGCACCGGCGACGCAGCAATGGTTGGCATGTCGGCGATACCCGGCCACGACCTCGACGATCTCGACGATCAATCCACCGTGCTCATCCTGCCCGGCGACACACCACTGCTGCGGCCCGAAACCATCCACGACCTCGTCGCCACGCACGTTGCCAATGGCTACGCCGCAACGCTGCTCACCTCGTTCATGGACGACCCAACCGGATACGGCCGAATCGTGCGTGCCGCATCGAAGAGCGGCGAAGGACGCGTGTTGGGCATCATCGAGCAGCGAGATGCCAGCCCCGAGCAACTCGCCGTGAACGAAGTGAACACCAGCATCTACGCATTCCGACGAGATCTGCTCGGGCCGGCGTTGCGTCATTTGTCGCCCGACAACTCTCAGGGCGAGTATTACCTCACCGACGTCATCGGTGCTCTGGCCGGCATGGGACATCGCATCGGTGCGGTGCATGCGCCAGAAGCTGAAACAGCCGGGGTCAACGACCGCTGGCAACTCGCGCTCGCCGAGCGCGAGCTGCGCGCCCGCACCAACCGACACTGGTTGCTCAACGGCGTCACCATGCTCGATCCACGTCAGACCTTCATCGACGTCACCGTGCAACTCGGACGCGATGTCACGCTGTATCCCGGCACCATCCTGCAGGGCCGCACCAACATCGGCAGCGGTTGCGAGCTCGGCCCCGATACCCGGCTCATCGATTGCGTCGTCGCAGCCGACTGCGTCATCGAGAACACCGTGGGGCGCGATGCCGAAATTGGTGCCGGCGCTCACGTGGGTCCGTACTGCCATCTGCCTGCCGGCAGTTCCGTCGTTGCGGCGCAAACCACCGGCGCGTTCTACACTGCCCCGGTCGAGTGAGTTCGGAAGGTCGGTAGCAAGAACAATGGACAAGGTCACCACCCAACGGTTGTCTGTGTACACAAACCGTGCGCATCCGTCGTTAGCGCAAGACATGGAGAAGGTGACCACCAAGCGTCTGTCGCTCTATACCGGCCGCACGCACCCTGCCCTCGCTCAAGAAGTGGCCGCCCACCTGGGTATCCCCCTCGGCGACGCCAATGTGGTCGAGTTTGCCAACGGCGAGATCCGCCCGCGTTTTGCCGAGAGCGTACGCGGCAGCGACGTGTTCATCATGCAGACCCACTTCGGTTGCAACGGACGCAGCATCAACGACTCGATCATGGAACAACTGATCATGATCGATGCCGCCAACCGGGCGTCAGCAAAGCGCATCACCGCCGTGTGCCCGTTCTACGGTTACGCCCGCCAAGACCGCAAGGCCGAAGGCCGTGAGCCAATCACGGCGCGCCTCGTGGCCGACCTGTTCCGTGCCGCAGGCGCCAAGCGCATGGTCTCGATCGATCTCCATAGCGGTCAGATCCAAGGCTTCTTCGATGGTCCGGTCGATCACCTCACTGCAATGCCAGTGCTCGAACGCTATGTACGCGAGCACGCCGAAAACGGCATGGTCATCGTGTCTCCCGATGCTGGCCGAGTGAAGGTTGCCGAGCGTTTCGCGCAGCACCTCAGCGACATGGACGCCGACGTTGCCTTCATCAACAAGCGTCGCCCCAAGGGCACGATGAACGTGGCCGAGGCCAAAGAAGTCATCGGCGAGGTCGCCGGACGCGTGTGCATCATCACCGACGACATGATCGACACGGGCGGCACCGTGGTGTCCGCCGCCGAGCTGCTGCTGTCTCGCGGCGCTTCCGAGGTCTGGGCAATGGCCACCCACGGCGTGCTCTCGGGCCCAGCCATCGAACGTTTGCGCAACTCACCGTTCAAGCGAGTGGTGCTCACCAACACCTTGCCGATGCCCTCAATCACCGAGCTTCCGCAGCTCGAAGTGCTCTCGATTGCCCCAATTATTGGCGAAGCGCTGTCGGCCGTGTTCGACGACACCAGCGTTAGCGAGATCTTTGGCGGCGAGAACCAAGCCTGACAGGTGGCATCCACCACGGCTCGCCGGTATCATTTCCAACCGTTCTAGAGAAGAACAGTCTTCCCTCTCATCGCCTCCGGGCAGAGGAACTCACCATGTCGCAGACCACTCTTGTTGCTTCCACCGGTCGTGAAACCGGTTCACCGGCGTCACGCCGCTTGCGCGCCGCCGATCAGATCCCTGGCGTTCTGTACGGCCAAGGCATGACCCCGGTCAGCGTGGCAGTTGCCCGCCGTGACCTTCGCATCGCCCTCAGCGGCCCAGCCGGCTTCAACACCGTGCTGCAGTTGCAGGTAGACGGCAAGGTCTACCCAGCGGTCATCAAAGACGTGCAGCGTCACCCAGTGAAGCGCAACGTCAGCCACATCGACTTCTTGCAGGTCAACATGAGCGAGACCATCACCGTGTCCGTGCCATTGCACATCACCGGTGAGGCCAAGGCAGTGCTCGCCGAGGGCGGCTTGGTCGATCCTTCGGTCGACAACATCGAAGTCGAGTGCACCCCTGGCAACATGCCAAACGAGTTCACCGTCGACATCAGCGCCATGGTGCCAGGCGACGTCATTCGTCTCTCGTCGCTCACTATGCCTGCCGGCGTGGTCGCACTTGGCGATCCTGACATGGCCATCGTTACTGCCATCCACGGCAGCCAGGGCTCCGAATCAGCTCCAGCGGCACCAGCCGCCGAGTAGTACTGAGCAGTGGCTTTGTTCGGCCGCAGTGAGCGAGCCGAACGCCGCGGCACCCCATTCGACTTTCTGATTGTCGGTCTGGGTAATCCAGGCAAAGAATACGCACGAACGCGCCACAACGTCGGTGAAGAGGTTGTCGCGCTCTTAGCGAAGCGGTGCTCAGCCACGCTGAAGGCCGGCCGCGACAAAGCAATGATCGCCGAGGTCACCATCGAAGGCAAGCGCTGCGTGCTCGCCTTTCCGCTCACGTTTATGAACCTTTCAGGTCAATCGGTGGGTGCCCTCGCGAGGCGTTATGGCATCGACGATCCGGCGCAGCTCATCGTGGCTCACGACGAACTCGATCTCCCGCCAGCCCAGGTGCGCGTGAAGGTGGGCGGTGGCTTGGCCGGCAACAACGGCCTACGCAGCATCACCCAACACCTCAAGACGCAGGATTATCTGCGCGTCCGCATCGGTATCGGCAAGCCTCCATCGAAAGAGCAAGGCGCCAACCATGTGCTGTCACGACTCGGCAAGGCCGAGCGAGAAGAACTCGATGTAGCCATTCAGATTGCCGCCGACGCGGTCGAGGCGCTGGTGGGCCGAGGCCCCGATGCGGCGATGCGCGAGTTCAACTCGCGCTAAAGACCCGATCGGCCTCGATCTGGCCATGCTTGAGCTCAATGCTGCGCGTGAGGCGCACGTTCGAGAGCAGCGCACGATCGTGAGTCACCAACAGCACGGTGCCGGCAAACGACTCAAGCGCGATCTCAAGCTGCTCGATGGCAGCCAGATCGAGATGGTTAGTGGGCTCATCGAGCACCAAACAGTTGGTGCCGCGAGCCATCAGCAACGCCAACACAGCCCGTGTGCGCTCACCGGGCGACAACGATCCAGTGGGCCGGTTCACCTCGCTGGCGCCAATGCCGAACTTGGCTAACAACGTGCGCGCCTCTGGCACCGTCATTTCGGTGGCATGCATAAACGCCTCGAGCAACGTCTCGGTATCGGACAACTGCAGGCGGCCCTGCTCGAGTTCGCCCACCACAACGCTGGGTCCGAGATAGGCCTCGCCCGAGGTAGGCGCCAGACGACCCAGCAAGATCTGCAGCAGAGTGGTCTTGCCGCTGCCGTTCGAGCCAACGAGAGCGATTCGTTCGCCAGCACCAATGGCCAGATCGATCGGACCCAATGAAAAGTCGCCGCGTTGCAGCGCAACCGAAGTGAGCCTGGCGACCACTGCCCCGCTGCGCGGCGCCTCGCCGAACACGAGCCGCAGTTGCCACGCCTCGCGCGGTTCTTCGATGACCTCGAGTCGTTACATCGCACGCTCGGTGCGCGCCGCTTTGCCAGCGAGCTGCTCGGTCTGGTTGATCTTGAAGTTCTTTGAATGCTTGTCGCCGTCTGAGGGCTGCTTCTTGGCCTTGCTGACGCCCTGAGTGGCCCACTCACGTTCGCGTTGGGCTCTGCCCAGCAGCGTGGATTTCTTGTCGGCGTATTCGTCGTATCGCTCGCGCGCATGTTGCGCCGCTACCTCGCGCTCGGCAAGGAACGCATCCCACCCGCCGGCATACAGCGAGAGTCGGTGGGTGAACTGATCAAGTTCGCCAACGTGGGTGACGGTTCGACGCAAGAACTCGCGGTCGTGGCTCACCACCACCACGCCAACCGGGCGCGACGTGAGCCACGACTCGAGCCGGGCCAAACCATCGAGGTCGAGGTCGTTGGTGGGCTCATCAAGCAAGAACACGTCGAAGCGAGCCAGGAGCAGCGATGCCAAGCTCGCTCGCGCTGCCTCGCCGCCCGACAACGATTGCATGGTCTGAGCGAGCAAGCGATCGGCCAAACCAAGCTCGGCCCACACCTCGCCAACGCGAGCGTCGAAGTCGGCTGCACCAATGGCAAGCCAGTGTTCGAGCGCATCGCTATATCGATCGTCGGCTCCGGGGGCTGACGTGGCAAGTTCGTTGGTGGCGGTATCGAGCTCAAGGTTCGCTGCGGCGACTCCGGTGCGGCGCTCAAGAAACGCTGCCACCGTTTCGTCAGCGCGACGCTCAGGTTCCTGGGGCAGATACCCCACCAGCGAGTTCGGCGGCGTGGTGGTGACCGCTCCAGAATCCGGCGCGAGCTGACCGCTCAGCACCTTGAGCAACGTTGATTTACCGACGCCGTTGGGGCCCACCAGACCCACCCGCCATCCGGGCGACACAGTGAGGTCGACCTGATCAAGCACGGTGGACAGACCCATCGACAAAACGAGTGATCGAGCGTGAAGCGTGGCGTACACAGACATGGCAACGGCTACCTGACAAAGAGACGTCCAACGGACGCCGACCGACGGTATCTGATCTCGGCACTCGAACGGCGCTCCCCCGAACGAGTCACAGCGGTTGGCGGTACCCTCATCAAGTCCATGAATCTCGCGACACTGCCCCCATTTCTTCGCGATGAGCCAGCCCTCACGCAGGCGCTTGGTAAGCCAAACGCGATCATCGCGGTGCCCGAGGCAGCGCGACCCATTGCCATTGCTGCGTTGTCGCATCTCAGCGCCCGTCGGCCGTTGGTGGTGGCATGTCCAACGGGTACCGCAGCGGGTCAGTTGTTCGACGACCTGCAGCAGTTCATGCCCGACGGCGAAGTCATGCTGTTCCCCGCATGGGAGACCCTGCCGTTCGAGCGAGTGAGCCCAAGTGTCGAGACGATGGGGCATCGCCTCGAGGTGCTGTGGCGCGTACGCGACCCCGAGCGTTGCCCCGCCATCATCGTGGCCAGCGTGCGTTCGCTCCTGCAGCGACTCGGTCCCGGCGCGATCGACGTCGAGCCAGTTCGGGTGCACCCGGGTGCCGTCATCGATCCCGAAGAGTTGCTCCAAACACTGATATCTGGCGGTTATCGCCGTGAGGAAATCGTTGAGCACCGTGGCGAGGTTGCTCGACGCGGCGCCATCATCGACGTGTTCCCATCTACAGCCGATGTACCCATTCGTATCGACCTGTGGGGCGACGAGGTAGATCGACTCACCACCATCGGCGTCAACGATCAGCGCAGCACCGGCGACCTCGCCGAAGCCTTCATTTTCCCGGCGCGCGAACTGCTGCCTAGCGAGGCTGTGCGTAGCCGCGCCAACACACTCATCGGCACCGAGCCGTGGGGGCGCGAGCAATGGGAGCGTCTCGCCGAAGGCACCCACTTCGATGGCATGGAGAGCTGGCTGCCGTGGCTCACCGAAACCGATCAGCTACTCACCGATGTGCTGCCTGCCACCGGCAAAGTGGTGCTCATCGAGCCCCGGCGCATGCGCGACCGAGCCCAAGATTTGCTCGCCGAGGAAGACGACCTCGCCCGCGCTCTTGCCAGCACATGGGGACGCGATCCTGATGTGGCGTTCCCTCGCCTGCACGCCGAACCCGATCATCTGTTGGGCTCGTCGGTCAGTGCGTGGATGTTCACCGTCTCACCCGAGAACCCCGACTCGCCGATGGTGAATGCCAGCGGTTGGGGGCCGGTAGTCGGCGACGGTGAAGGTCTGACCAACCGCCTCAGCGAACTGCTCGCCGACAAGTGGCGCGTGGTGGTGGCGGCCGATGGCGAGGGCTCAGCCAAGCGCCTCGCTCAGCTGTTACTCGACCGCGGCCTCGACCTCAAGATCGCCGAACCGAACGCCGATCTCAGCCGTCCCGGCGGCAACGTGGTCACCGCTCCTTTGCATCGCGGCTTCGTCATTCCGTCGGCCAAGGTAGCGGTGGTCGCCGAGGGCGATCTCACTGGTCGCCGCCGCACGCATCGCCAACCCCGCCCGCGCAAGCGCGAGAGCGGTGGCTTCTTCGAAGACCTCAAGCCCGGCAACTACGTGGTGCACTACCAACACGGTGTCGGTCACTACGAAGGCATGGTCAAGCGCACCATTGGCGGCGTCGAACGCGACTATTTGTTGCTCGCCTACAAAGGCGGCGACAAGCTCTACATCCCCAGCGATCAGATCGACAGCATCCGCCAGTACGTGGGCGGCGAGGCACCCGTGCTGCATCGCCTCGGAGGCGCCGATTTTGCCAAGGCCAAGTCACGCGTCAAATCTGCCGTGCGCGAGATTGCACAAGAGTTGGTGGTGCTCTATCAGCGCCGGGTCAACGCCGAGGGGTACGCATTCGGCAGCGACACACCATGGCAGCACGACATGGAAGACGCCTTTCCGTTCGTAGAGACACCCGACCAACGCCAAGCCATCGAAGACACCAAAGCCGACATGGAGCGGGCCTTCCCGATGGACCGCCTGGTGTGCGGCGACGTGGGATTCGGCAAGACCGAAGTTGCCGTTCGCGCTGCGTTCAAGGCAATCCAAGATGGCAAGCAAGTGGCCGTAATGGCGCCCACCACGCTGCTCGCCACACAGCACGGCAACACATTCGCCGATCGCTTTGCCGGCTACCCGATTCGCGTCGAGGTGCTCAGCCGCTTCCTCACCACGGCACAAGCGAAAAAGGTCATCGATGGCCTCGCCACCGGCGAGATCGACTGCGTCATCGGCACTCATCGTCTGCTGCAAGAAAGTGTGCGCTTCAAAGATCTCGGCCTGTTGGTCGTCGACGAGGAGCAGCGTTTCGGCGTGCAACACAAAGAGATGATGAAGAAGCTCAAGGTGAACGTCGACGTACTCACGCTCACCGCCACGCCCATTCCGCGCACCCTCGAAATGAGCTTGGTTGGCATCCGCGATCTGTCGCTGCTGCAGACTCCCCCGGCCGACCGCCAACCGATTCTCACCTTCGTGGGCGAATACGACGAACGAGTCGCTGTCGAGTCCCTTCGCCGCGAACTGCTGCGCGAGGGCCAAGTGTTCTGGGTGCATAACCGGGTTCAATCCATCGAGGCTTGCGCGCAGCGGCTTCGCGAACTCGTTCCCGAGGCACGCGTGGCAGTTGCGCACGGCCAGATGGACGAAGGCACGCTCGAACAAGTGGTGCTCGATTTTTGGGAGGGCCGCTTCGACGTGCTGGTGTGCACCACCATCATCGAGAGCGGCATCGACATGCCCACAGTGAACACATTGGTCGTCGAGCGCGCCGATCTCCTCGGCCTCGGCCAGATGCATCAATTGCGCGGCCGCGTTGGTCGAAGCGGGTCGCGTGCCTACGCCTACTTGTTCTACCCCCGAGACAAGACCCTCACCGAAGAGGCCTACGAACGACTCAAGACCATCGGCGAAGCCACCGACCTTGGCAGCGGCTTCAAGATCGCGATGCGCGACCTCGAGATTCGCGGCGCCGGCAACCTGCTCGGCCAAGCGCAAAGCGGTCACATCGCTGCAGTTGGTTACGACCTGTATTGCCAGATGGTCACCGAAGCCGTCAGCGAGATGAAGGGTGAGGAAAAGCGCGAGCCTTCCGAGGTGAAGCTCGACGTGCCCACCAACGCGCATCTCCCCACCACATACGTACCCAAAGAAGAGCTGCGCCTCGAGGCCTACCGCCGCCTCGCTGCCGTCACAACCGACGCCGACGTCGAAGACATCCGCGCCGAATGGATCGATCGCTATGGTCCGCTTCCCGAACCTGCCGAGGCGCTGCTGATGATCAGCAGCTTGCGCGCCGATTGCCACCGCATTGGCCTACGCGACATCACCATCACCTCAAACCAGGCGCGCCTCGCACCTATCCAACTCAAGACCAGCGAAGAGATGCGGCTGAAGCGGTTGTCGCGAAATGCGCTCATCAAAGACGATCTCAAGCAGATCGTGGTGCCCATCAAACCGGGTATGGATCCGGCCACGTTCTTGGTTGGCTTCCTGCGCGAGCTGATTCCTCCAGTGGTTCAGACGCTAGGGTCAACGTCGTGATTCGTCGCCTCTCCATCGCTCTGGCTGCACTTGCCTTCGCAGGCATCACCACCACGGGTTGCAGCTCCGTCTCTACCCAACGCAATGCCGTTTCGGTCGTCGATGCCACTGGCAGGCACGAGCTCTCGGTGAAGCAGTTTGAGACCCTGCTCACTGGCCAGGCCGCCAACGCCGAGGCCTTCGGCTTTCCCACTGTGGGCCCCGAAGGCGTGCCCGGAAGCGCTGCCCGCAAGGTTCTGTTGCAGTGGATCACCACCATCCTCATGAAGACCGCGCTCGACAGCAAGGGCGTGTCCGTAACCGACGCCGACCGCAAGGCCGTCGAGACAAACTTCAGCACTGGCCCAAGCAGCGAGATCTGGAAGAAGCTCGCTCCCGAACTGCAGTCGTTCGTGCTCGATTCCCAGACGCTGCCAACGGCGGTTCAAGCCACCTTCGGCGATGGCGCCAACACCGCACTCGGCCAAACTGCAGCCTCTGCCAACATCAGCATCGATAGCCGCTATGGCATGTGGGACAAGACCTCCGGCCAAGTCGTTCCATCGCGCTAATGAGCTCCCCCGCCCGGGTCATCGTTGTGGGCCTCGGCCCGGGTGGCCCCGAGTTCGTCACCGACCAAACCCGACTTGCGATTGCTCAGGCGCAGCACCGATACCTGCGCACCTCGGTTCATCCATCGGCCACGTTGGTGCCCGACGCAATCTCATTTGATCATCTGTACGAAACCGTCGACACGTTCGAGTCGGTCTACGCGCAGATCACCGCCGCCGTAATCGCTGGCGCCATCGAACATGGCGAAGTGCTCTACGCGGTTCCAGGGTCACCCTTGATTCTTGAGCGCAGTGTTCGTCACCTTCGCGCCGACCCTCGCGTGCAGTGCGTGTTGTTGCCCGCCATGTCGTTTCTCGATCTGGCCTACAACGCGCTGGGCATCGATCCGGTCGAGACGGCTGTGCGGCTCATCGATGGTCACGAATTTGCCACTGCCGCTGCGGGCGAAAATGGCCCACTGCTCATTGCGCATTGCCACGCCAACTGGGTACTCAGCGACATCAAGCTTGCGGTAGACGACACAAGCGATGCCGACAACGACGACGTGGCCGTTGTCGTACTGCAGCGTCTCGGCACCCCCGACGAACTGATCACGCACACCACGTGGTCGCAAATGGATCACGTCATCGAGGCCGACCACCTCACCAGCATTTACGTCGAGCACCTCAATGTCGCTGTCGCCGAGCACTACGCGCGGTTCCACGCGTTGGCCCGCACCTTGCGCGAGCAATGCCCATGGGATATCGAACAGACCCACACCTCGCTCATCCCGCACTTGCTCGAAGAGACCTACGAAGTTGTCGACGCACTGCAAGCTCTCGATCCTGACGATCCCGCTACCGACGAAGACCTCATCGAAGAACTCGGCGACCTGCTCTACCAGATCGAGTTTCACGCCACCATCGCCGAGCAGCAAGGCCGCTTCACCATCGCCGACATCACCCAGGGAATCCACGACAAGCTCGTGCGTCGTCATCCCCACGTGTTTGCCAACGTCAACGCAGAGTCCACCGACGAAGTGCTGAGCAACTGGGAAGCCATCAAGCGCGCCGAGAAGGGCCGCACCAGTATTTTCGATGGCATTCCGAATTCGTTGCCATCGCTGTCGTACGCCTACAAAGCGCAGCGCAAAGCGGCCAGCCTCGGGTTCGATTGGCCCGATGTGCACGGGGCGCTCCCCAAGATTGCCGAAGAGACCGACGAGCTCATGCAGGCCCATGCTGCTGGCGACAAAGAAGCCGCCGCGGACGAACTCGGCGACTTGTTGTTCTCGGTGGTCAATGTCGCTCGGCATCTCAAGATCGATCCAGAGGTTGCGTTGCGAGCCGCCGTGGCCAAGTTCCGGCACCGATTCGAGGGCGTTGAGCAGTTGGCCGCTGAACGATCAATTGAGTTATCGAGTGCAGGCCTCGAGACGCTCGATCAGCTGTGGGACGAAGTCAAAGAGCGCGACATCACAAAGTGAATCGGCGACACCACTGCCCCTGAGTCAGTGCTGCAGCGCCGATCGAGTCGGTCCATCGCCAACCAACCGAGCACACTGCTCAACACAGCGAAGCCGGCGAGCACACCACCGATGGTGAGCAACTCGGCATCAACGCGAGCGACGCGACTCACGTAGGCCATTGTCGAGCACAAGCCGAACTCGGCGATCAACCACATCAAGAAGATTCGGCCCGATCCCCCGAGGGCAACGCTGGCACGACCAAGCAACAGTTGTCCGACCACAAAACCGATGCACACGACGCCAATTGCGCCCACCATCATCGCCGCCGCAAACGCGTTGTGATCTCGTGACACGAACGCAAACAACACGGTGCCCCCAACGAACGACGCTGCGGTCACACGAGGCGAAGGCGCGAGCAGCGTTCGTCGGCGAGCGTTCGTGGCTGCGGCTATCGCCCACGCCACGTACATGACATGAGTGGCAATGCCGAGTACCACGATGCGATCAAACATCTGCGTGGCCGAC
>Ga0114969_10003540_pt1 | contig 12565 bp, 7 predicted proteins | sample M_130807_MF_Meta_FD_87316 | JGI IMG/M metagenome (GOLD analysis project Ga0114969, IMG submission 87316) | Freshwater microbial communities from Lake Montjoie, Canada to study carbon cycling - M_130807_MF_MetaG | ecosystem: Environmental > Aquatic > Freshwater > Lake | place: Lake Montjoie...
GCGTCGGCCCGGACGAGCCCCATCCTAGCCGGAGGGCCCTCGCCAGCGCGACCGGACGCGGGGATCGGCGTAGCCCGGGCCTAGCCACTTGTCGCCGGGGGCCTCTTGCAGCAGGATCGGCGCTCGCGGAGGCGGGTGCCGTCGCGGTCCCTGCATCGGGGGGAAGCGCCCGCGAAGTCTTTCGCGGGCGGGAGGGTCGCTCATGTCGGGTTCGATCGGGCCGCTGGTTTCCGCCGACGAGTGGTTCGTCCACCAGATCGCCGACACCTTCGGCACGGTGTCGCAGAGCGACCTATCGTGGACCGAAAAGGTCTGCGGCATGGCCGCCGCCCGCGACGGCTCGCTCCAGGTGGGCTTCGGTTTCGGCCGCTACCCGAACCGCGACGTCTTCGACGCCTACGGCGGCGTCTCGCGCGGCGTCGAACAGTGGACGGTCCGGGCGAGCCGGGAACTCGCGCCGGATCTCGAGCGCATGGGCGCCGGGCCCCTGCACTACGAGATCGTGAAGCCGCTTCACTCGGTGCGCGTCCGCCTCGACGCGAACGACGTCCAGCCGATCGCCTTCGACGTCCTCTGCGAGGGGATCGTTCCCTGCATGCTCGAAGAGCGCGAGGACCGACGGACGCTCGGCGGTTTGCGGCGCGTCGCCGACCAGGTCCGCTTCCACCAAACCGGCACGGCCCGCGGTTGGGTCGAGGTCGAGGGGCGGCGCACCGCGATCGCGCCGGAGAGCTGGGTCGCGACCCGCGATCGGTCGTGGGGCGTGCGCCAGGACGTCGGCCTGCCGATCGCGGACCTGCCACCGGACCCGATGTCGAACTTCTCGATGAACGTGCTCGCTCTGTGGAACCCGGTGTTCTTCGAGAAGGCGTCCGGCGAGCGCTACGGCTTCCACCAGTACCTGCTGCAGGTGAACGGCTTCGGCTTTCGTCACGAGCGCATCCAAGGCGGCTTCGAGTACGCCGACGGCCGCCGTGAACTCGTGCGCTCGATCGAGCCGGACCTGCGCTTCGACCCGCGCAACCGGCGCTTCCTCTCGGGCCGCTTCAAGTGCACGCTGGCCGACGGGCGCGAGCGCCTGCTCGAGGCCGAGGCCGCCTCGGACACCGGCTTCCATCTCGGTGCCGGGCTCTACCTCGGCTTCGACGGCAAGCACCACGGATCGTGGCACGGCGCCGACCACCGCGAGGGCGAGCACTTCGCCGACTGCTCGGCACCGGAGACCGTGGCCCGGGTGAACCAGTTCCGCGACTGCGTCGTCCGGATGCGCGATGCGGAGACTGCAGCGATCGGGTGGGGCAACTGCCAGACCTACGTGCTCGGGGCCTGGCCGGATTTCGGTCTCGACTAGCGTTTGAATGAGGGGCGGACCTGCATCGCGATCGCTCGATTCGCGATGCAGGTCCGCGCGGGCACGGTGGCGCGTGCCCGGAGAACTCAGGGGGTCGTGAGGGCGACGCCGCAGGCGACCGAAACCTCGAGGCCGAGGCTGCTCGAGCCGACGGTCGAGCAGGAGAACTGCGAGGTCGAGATCGTCGCACCCGGTGTGCAGTCGAAGCGCACGCTCGCGAATCCGCCCTGCGGGATCGGGGTGACGAGGCTCACGAGGCCGACACTCACCTTCGTGTCGTCGTCGGCGGCCTGGAAGATGCCGTCGGTGATCCCGGTCAGGTTGGTGACGCGCCCGACCACGGGGGGCTCGCTCGCGATGCCGGGGAGCGACACCGATGCCGGGTAGGTCACCTCGGTCGTCACGCCCGAGAGGTCGGGCACGATCGCGTAGTCGTAGGAGATCGCCTCGACGAGGGTGACCGTCGAGCCGCAGGTGACGCTGCTGCCCCCGGGGCCGGGCGTCGGCGTGGGCGTCGGGTCGTCGCCGCAATCCTCGAAGAAGGAGCCCGGCAGCGTGACCGTGCCGACGGTCGTCCAGCCGTTGGTGCAGGGGCAGGTCGAACAGGCATCCGCGCCCTTGCACTCGGCGGTGACTCCACCCTGCGCGTCCTGGGAGAGGACCGAGCATCGAACGAACTTCGGCGCTCCGCCGTCGGTTGCGAACACGTTGCCGGTGATCGCGTTGCTCCCCACGTCGTAGGTCATCGCCCAGCGTTCACCCGCCACGTCCTTGCTGACGAGCCGGTAGTTGCCATCCGGGTTGATGTTGAAGCCTGACTCGCGGGCGTCGGCCCGGCCTGCAAACGGCATCGCGCCGCTCGCGACGGCGCACGCGAGCAGCAGCCCGCGTACGATCCTGTTGATCGCCTGATGCATGACGGAACTTCCTTTCTTCGCGTCCCGGAAGACCTTTCCGGGAGTTGCCTCGGGTCTCCTGCGGCGCCCGGCCACGCTTCCGGAGCGGGCCCGGTCACCGGGAGGCCTCTGAAGCAGTCTTCGATACGGGGAGCGGCGAGAGGATGACGGGCATGTCTCATCTCGATGAAAGCGAGCGTCGAAGCCGCCGCCCGGCGTCGCTCCGGCAGGGGCTCGCGAAGCGGGAGTCGACCCGCAAGGGCCCCGGGCCGGGGCATCGGCCGTTGCTCAGTAGTTCCACGACAGCCCCGCCGTGATCACGGTCCCGGTCTTGTAACGCTCCTGGGTCTCGCCGCCCTGGGTGTAGAGGTACCGGTCGTTCAGGATGTTCTCGACGCTGAACTTGAAGCCGAATTTCTGGTCCCTGAGCTGGAACTCCCGGATGTACACGAAGTCGAGCTGGTTGCGGGCTTCCTGGAAGATGTTGGGCAGCCCGTAGGCGCCGAGCGAGTCGATGCTGCGTCCCAGCGTATTGTAGAGCAGCCGGAAGGATCCCAGCCGCTCGTCGGTGTAGTCGAGGGAGGTATTGACGATGTAAGGGGCCTGGCCTTGCAGTGCCCGGTCGTTGGAGGTCTGGACCTCGAGCGTCGACCCCTTGCGGGTCTTCACGTTCGAGGAGACGATGGTGGCGTTCACGAGCCAGTTCAGCTTTTCGAGCGACTTGTGGAGCAGCCCGAGGTTCTTGCGCGCCTCGACCTCGACGCCCATGACTTGGCCGGTCTTGGCGTTGGCGAAGGAGTTCGCGACGTTCGAGGACTGTGCGAGCACGATCTGCTCGATCGGCTTGTCGAGCGTCTTCACGAAGAGGCTCGCGGACACCAGCTCGTTCGGCGACAGGAACCAGTCCCAGCGCAGGTCGTAGTTGGTGATCGAGGCCTGCACGAGGAACGGATTGCCGATCGTCGGGCGGAGGCCCTTGGGCTCGGGGAAGAAGACCGGGGAGAGTTCGCGGAAGTCCGGGCGGGACACCGTCTGGCTGAAGCCGAAGCGGACGTTCATGTCGGCCCGCGGGCTGTAAATCAGGTTGAAGGCGGGCAGCGGGTTCAGGTTGTTCAGGTTGCGCTCTAGGCGCTCCCCGGAATCGCCGAAAGTCGTCAGGTGGATGTACGAGTACTCGGTGCGGACGCCGGTGATCGCCTTGAGCTTGTCCTTCAGGATCGGCAACTCGAACATGCCGTAGCCGCCGATCACGTCCTCGGTCGCGTAAAACGAGTCGCGCAGCTGGGTCGTCTCGTTGAACAGGACCTTGCCGTCCTCGACGTTGATCGGGTCGAGCAACTGGTCGGGCGGCTGCGTCAGGTCGATCGCGCCGCGCGGGATGTAGCGGAACTGCCGGAGGTCGGTGTTGCGTTCGCGGTGCGTGTAAGCCGGTCCGAACTTGAAGGCGGCGGGAAGCCCCTTCCATGCATCCGAGAAGGGCAGGGCCGTCGGAAAGGGGATGCGGAAGTCGACCGCGGAGTCGGTCATGTACTCGGTGATGTCGAAGAATACCCGCGTCCCGCCCTGGGACTGGTTCGAGAACACCGGGGGAGCCGAGGGGTCGTCGGGGATGCCGAGGTAGGTCGTCGTGCGGGTGTCGGGGATGTTCTGCCTGGAGCGCCCGAACGCGCTTCGCCAGTTCGTATCGATCCAGCCCCAGTGGTCCTCTCCCTGGAGTTGTCCGAAGGCCAGGTCCTGCTGGACGTACTCCAGGCGGCCGATGTCGTAGGGCTGGTCGGCGTTCTGCGAGGTGTAGCCGTTGCCGAGTTCGACGCGCGACTCGGTGTTGTAGTCGTAGAGGCTGCGGAAGTTGATCCGGTGGTCGGGGTTGATGTCGTAGGCTGCGGTGTAGACGGCGCCGACCCCGGTCTCGAAGACGTTGTACTGGTAGTCGAAGTCGTCCGTCAGCAGGATGCTCGGCTCCTCCACGGTGCCCTGGTTCGCGAACTGCCGCTCGATCCGGTTCTGGATCGAGTAAGCGTTGTTCCAGGTCGCGCCGAGGGTCATCCCGAGCGGGCCCCAGCTGTTGCCGATCGCGAAGTTCAGGCCGAAGTTGGGCGGCGCCGTCTCGCTGTAGGGCGTCCACACGTTGGGCAGGGCGGCTGCGTATTTCGCGGCCTCCGCCCCGGTCGGCGAGCCGACGGTCTTGTTGCCGAAGATTGCCGGCAGGCCGTTGTCCTTGGAGATCCCGAGCGCGTTGGCGGCGCCGTTGTAGGTCTTGAAGTTCTGGAAGGTCGACTGCGTGTTCGCGCCCATCGAGTAGCCCATGTTCGCGGTGAGGACGTCGGGGAACGACGTGAGCTGCAGGTCGACGAGACCGCCCGAGAAGTCGCCGGGAAGGTCCGGCGAGTAGGACTTCATGATGCTGATCGAGTCGAGGAAGCTCGACGGGAAGAGGTCGAGCGGCACCACGCGCTTGTTCGGATCCGGGCTGGGCAGCCTGTTGCCGTTGAGAAGCGCGCTCGTGTAGCGCTCGCCGAGGCCTCGTACGTAGACGTACTTGTCGTTGCGGATCGTCACGCCGGGCACGCGCTCGACGACCTCGGCGGCGTCCGAGTCGGGGTTTTTCTTGAACGCCTCGGCGCTGATGTTGTCCTCGACCGTGGTCGCGTTGCGGCGCTCCGCCAGCTGGACCGACTCCGCCGCCTTCTTGGCCTTCGCGACGACCTCGACGACCTCGATCCCCGCCTCGCCGGCCGACGAGAGGGTCGTGTCGGCGACGAACGCCTTGCCACCCTCGATCTTCACGGCGGTGATCCGGGCGCTGCGGTAGCCCGGTGCGAAGAACCGGACGTCGTAGGACCCGGGCGGGAGCACGACCTTGTAGCGGCCGTCGACGTCGGTCCGGATCTGCTTCTTCAGCCCGACCACCTCGACGCCGCAGTCGACGATCGGTTCCCCGGTCTCGGCATCGATCACCCGGCCGGAGACGACGCCCCTTGCCGCGCGCGCCGGCGCCGCAGCCGCGGGGGCGCTCGCGCCTCCCGCGGGCGCGCCGGGCTTGCCCGCGGCGGTACTTGCGGGGCTCGCCGGGGCCGCTGCGGGCGCGGCCGTCCCGGCGGGCGCCGGTCCGCCCCCGCCGTCGGGCCCGGCGCCTGCTTCGCGCGACCACGCGCCCATCACCGCTAACGCGATCAGGACGATGGGAATGTTGCGTGCGGGGATGCGGGCCGTCGTCGACATGCGTCGTGACTCCGGTCGGGATCGGCCGTCGCCATCGACGGCGGTGCCTTCACCGACGGCGCGCCTTTAAACCCAGCGTCGTGTCCCCGACGTGAGTCGCGTGTGACGTCTCCGTGACGGACTTCGCAAAATTCGCACCCGGGCGCGTCGTCCGGTCGGCGATCGCGGCGCGCGTCGAATCAGTCGCGCTGTTCGCCCCGGGGTGTGTCGACGGGCGATGTTATGCAATCGACACATCGCCTCAACACGACGATGACGAACGCCGCCTAAGAAGCTCTCCGTTGGCCGACCCCGGCACCCCAAAGGTGCCCACGTCGAAACACATTCCAATACGGAGGAACCTCTCATGAAGCGAAATCGATCCGTCCGTTGGACTCGGGCCGTGCTGCCGGTCGCCCTCCTGGCATCGGCCATCGCCACGCCTGCCTGGGCGGGGCTTGCGACCCTCAAGGCGGCCCAGAGCTGCCGCAGCGCGATCGGGACCGAAGCGAAGAAGTTGACGAAGGCGGGCTTCCAGGCGGTGGACGACTGCAACAAGTCGAAGGACAACGTCTGCGCGGCCCCGAGCGGGCGCAATGCCTGTACCGTCCTCCCGTCGCTCGACATCAAGGGCAAGTACGCGGGGCAGAAGGATAAATCGGCGGCCGCTCTCGACGGCGCGGCCAAGGGCAAGTGCGTGAACGTCCCCTCCGTGCTCGCAAACTACCCGGGCGCCTCGTCGGTGACCACGTCGGTCTTTCCCGCGATCGACGAAGACGTACAGGGAAGTTCGAACGCCATCTCGGGCGTGGCGTCCCTGCTCTGCAACAGGGACCAGGTCCGGTGCCACCAGGCGATCGACAAGGCGCGCAGTGGCGTCATCAACGAGGTCATCAAGGATGCCGTCAAGTGCCAGGCGGCGCTCGACGCGAAGGTGACCGACGAGACGGCCCTGCAGAAGCTCGATGCCGCCTGCGTCGCAAACCCGGCGCCCAAGGCCAGCCCCAAGGGGGCGGCCTCCATCCAGAAGGCGTGCGTCGACAAGGGCCTTACCGGTACGGACGTCGGAAGCTGTGATCCCCTTCCCGGCTGCGTCATCGACTACGCCAAGCTGACCGCCCAGGCGCTCGCGCCGACCTTCTACTCGCAGACCGGCTTCGTCTGCGGAAACGGACTCATCGAGGGAACGGAGCAGTGCGACGACGGCAACACCACCTCGGGCGACGGTTGCAGCGCGGCCTGTGAGATCGAGGGCCTGACCTGCAACGGCAGCTATGTCGGCACCGGTTCCGCGAACGGCACCCGCGTGGTGACGATCAGCATCGACACGCCGGAGACCCTCTCCGGAATCCAACTCAACTTCGACTACCCGCAGTTCCAGGCGGGCATCCCGGGCACCGGCAACTCCAGCATCGTGAATGCCCGCGCCGAGTACCTCCAGTCGACCGATCTGCAGGGCATGAACGACACCGAGAGCGACGTGAACCTCGCTCTCGTGAGCCTAGTGTCGGGCTTCGCGTCGGGCCCACTCGTGAAGATCACCCTCGACAACTGCGTCGCGGCGAGCCTGAACGTCTGCAATCGCAACCAGAACGTGATGAACTGCTGCAACAGCGCCACGAGCACCTCGCAATACGCGCGCTGCTCGGGCGACGGCGCGACGTTCTGCGGCAGCGACGCGGACTGCGGAGTCGTCGGCGGCGTTTGCGGCCCCCCGGCGATCTGCCCGGGCAACCCGCCGAGCTGCGGGACCGCACCGGCGGCCGGCGTGCTCGGAACCTGCTCCACGAACGGCGGTTGCCCGGGTGACAACGCCTGCGTGACGCAGACTTCCATCATGCGCTGCTCGGTCTCTAGCCCGACGAGCCAGGCGACCACCCTGCCGGTCGAAGGCGTCACGTGCTCCGTCTCGGTGCAGGAAGTTTCCTGAGAGAATCCACCACCCGGCGTCGGGTGCGCCTCTTCGGCGCGCCCGATGCCGGTCCTGAAACTGGGAGATCAACGATGAAGAACATCCTCGGAAAGATGGCCGCGGGCCTGCTCGCGGCGACGATTCTGGCCGGCAGCGCCGGTTCCGCGGCCGCGGCGATCTGCGGCGATCTCAACAACAACGGCGGTCGCAACGTCGCGGACGTCGTCCTGCTGTTCCGCGCGGTCCTCGAGAACCCGGATCCGTCGCCGCTTTGCGGTGGCGCCGGCGCCATCGACTGCGGCGACATCAACGCCGACAGTAACGTCACCGTCAACGACGTCGTGATTCTGTTCTCGAGCGTCCTCGGAAACGAGACCCTCTACCCGCTGTGCACGGGCCCCGGCAACGTCATCTCCTGCCCGGGTGGCTCGGCCACGGCTTCCGGCACCATCACGACGAACCAGATCTGGCCGAGTTCCTGCACGATCCTGCTCGACGGCACCGTGTTCGTCGAGCCCGGAGTGGTCCTGACGATCCAGCCCGGGACGACGATCAAGGGCAAGAAGAACCCGTCCAACCCGCCCCCGTCGGCGCTGGTGTTCCGCCGGGACTCGAAGATCAACGCGGTGGGCACGGCGGTGGCTCCGATCGTCTTCACGAGCGACCAGGCGGCCGGCTCGCGCATACCGGGCGACTGGGGCGGCCTCGTCATGAACGGCCGCGCCCCGGTGAACTGCCCCGGTGGCGAGTGCCTCGCGGAAGGTCTCAGCGGCACGCCCTTCGGTGGCAGCGAGCCGAACGACTCGAGCGGCATCTTGCGCTACGTCCGGGTCGAGTTCGCCGGCCGCATTCTCAGCACCGACAACGAACTCAACGTCCTGACCATGAACGGCCTCGGCCGCGGCACGGCGATGGACCATGTTCAGGCGCACATGGGTCTCGACGACGCCTGCGAGTGGTTCGGCGGCACGGTCAACATCAAGTACCTGGTGTGCGATGGCGGCGCCGACGACACCTTCGACTACCAGCTCGGAACCACCGCCAAGGTCCAGTTCGCCTTCGGCCAGCAGACTCCCCTGAGCCTCGACGCCGCGGGAAGCAACGGCTGGGAGGGTGACAACAACGAGAACGGCTTCGACTTCACGCCGCGCTCCAATCCCTACTTCTGCAACGTGACGATGATCGGCTGCAAGGGCCAGGGTGGCAACTGCAACGTCGACTCGTCCGGGGCACTATTGCGCCGCGGTACCGCGGGCCAGTTCTGGAAGTCCATCGTCACCGGGATGGGCAGCCGCGGCATGCAGCTGCGCGATGCATCGACCGCCGCGGTCGCCTGCAACGCCGGCCCGACGCTCACCGGCAACCTCCTGTTCGTCGACAGCATGTTCTGGGACAACGGTTCGGGCGGCACCACGCAGTGCGCGAACCACAGCTCCACGAACAGCGGCGCGAACTGCAACTCCTGCCAGTTGTTCGACCTCTGGAAGGGGCAGTCCATCGGGCCGGTGGTCGAGTCCGACCCGGGCCTGAGCAACGCGTCGTTCCCGGCGAACCCGGTCCCCAACGGCAACGCGAGTTCGTCCGCGGTCGACTGCAAGACCCTGGACTCCTTCTTCGACTCGACGAGCTACCGCGGCGCCTTCGCCCCGGGTGGTACCAACTGGCTGAGCGGCTGGACGAATTTCGCGACGAACTGAGTCGCGGTCCGCGTTTTCGGTCGGATGCGGGCTCGGGCCGCCGGGAGACGATCCCGGCGGCCCGTCCGCGTTCGACGAGAGGGAGGTCTCGAATGAATCCGATCCGCATGCTGCTGCTGGCCGTCGTCGCCTGCGCACTGGTCTACGGTGCCGGTTCGACGGTCGAAGCGTCCCATCCCGGCGCGGTCGCGCCGGTGGCCGCATCGGGCGCCGCCTGGGAGGGGGGAGTCTCGAACATCGACGAACTCGTGAAGCGTTTCCTCTCCGCGGTCGAGCGCAAGGATCGCGACGAACTCGAACGTCTGCGCATCGACGAGCGCGACTACCTCGGGATCATCCTCCCGGGGACCGTGGAGCCCGGCCAGCCGTTGCAGCGCGTCGACCGGGAGCGGGCGGGGCCCTTCTGGTGGGAATACCTCTCCGAGCGCAGCGCCCTGCACCGTGACGGCATCCTCGATGCGTTTGGGGGCCACCACTTCGAGATCGTCGAACGGCAGTTCACCAAGGGCGTGAAGCAGTATGCCAACCACGCGGCGCATCGCCGGCTCCGCCTTGTCCTGCGCGACGAGAACGGCGAGCAGCGCGAATTGCAGACCGGGTCGATCGCCGAGGTCGACGGCCGGTTCAAGTTCATCTCGTACGTCCGCGACTGATCGGAACCCGCGGTCACACCCGGAGGACACCATGCATATCTGGAAGCCGAATCGCCCCCGCGCATCGTCCACCCGACGAACCCGGATCGCCCTCGTCACGGCCTGCCTGGCCGCGCTTCTCCCGGTCGCGGGTGCCCGGGCGGCGGTCACGACTTGCAGCAAGGCGGTCGTCACGATCAACACGAGCTACAACCAGCCGTCGGGGGACAACGTCGCAGGCGTGACGACGGCCCTCGATTACCCGGAATCCAGAGTCACGATTCCCGGTGCCGGTGGCGGCTCCGACGTCCTCGCGCGCGTGGCCAACCTCTCGGGGGTGACCGGCGGACTGTTCAGCGCCGGCGACACCGATGCGGTGCTGAACGTCGGTCTCGTGAGCCTATCCTCCAAGATCCCGGCCGGCGCCTTTGCACGGGCGACCTTCGACTGCGTCCTCGGGCAGGCGGCCCCCGCGCCGTCGGATTTCACCTGCGTCGCCGAGGTGTCGAGTTTCATGGGGAACACGGTTGCCGGGACCTGTTCGGTCTCGGTCACGCTCGAGCAGCCCAGTCCCACCCCGACCCCGGTCCCGACGCCGGTCCCAACCCCGAGCCCGACGCCGAGCCCCGCGGGTACCCCGGGTGACGAGATCTTCGCCGACGGTTTCGAGTCCGGCGACCTCTCCCGGTGGAGTCTCGTCTCGACCAAGGGAGGCAAGATGGCCGTGAGCGCGACGGCGAAGCGCAACGGCTCCTACGGCCTCATCTTCGACGCCACAGGGCTGCCGCCACCCGCGAGCAAGGCCAAGCTCTGGGTCAAGGACACGACCCCGGCCGCCGAGCCTCGTTACCGGGCCCGGTTTTCGCTGAACCTGAACACGCTCGCCGTCCAGACCGATCCGCGCATCCTGCGCCTGATGGCGGGCCGCATCGCCGGCGACTCCTCGCGCAGGCCGTTCGAACTGCGCCTGCGCTTCGAAGCCGGCGTATGGAAGCTCTACGGCATCATCCGCGACAACGCCGACAAGGGGACCCAGACGGCCCCGATCAACCTGCCGAAACCGGGATGGGTCACGGTCGAGATCGACTGGCGCCGGGCGACGGGACCGGGGACGAACGACGGAACCCTCAAGGTCGACGTGGACGGCACCACCGCCACCTCGGCGGGCGTGGGGAACGACCAGGTCGTGATCGACGGTGTCCAGGTCGGGTTCCTCGGCGGGGTGGGCCTGAGTTCGACCGGCACCATGTTCATCGACGACTTCGAGTCGCGGCGGCAGATCGACTTCCCTTGATCGTGAGGACGGACGCCCGTCCCCGCGTCGGCGCCCCGCGAAGGGCCGATCTCGGGGCGGGCGTTCGGGCCCAGTTTCGCGACGACCGTAAAGAAGTCGTCACATATGGATCACCCCACCGACAAACCTGCCCGGTATCTGGAAGGCTGCCGGCGGAAGAGCGTCGGGAAACAGCAAGAACGGGCCGATGCCGGCGCGGCGGAAACGAAAGAGCGCCGGCGATCGGATTCCAACGGGAGAACGCGATGATGAGGAGAGGATACGTCCAACTCACGACCCGGAGTGCCGCGGCCCTCCTGGTCCTTCTCGGGCCGCTGGCCTTCGCAGGCTCGGCGCGCGCGCTCGTCGACGATCCCTACACGACGCTGACGCAGCCGGCCGCGGCCGTCGTCATGCCCTTCGACCAGACGGCCGGCCACGCCTCGTTCCTGCTCGTGAGCAACACCGGATCGTCGCGGGAGCGGGCGGCCGTGACGACGCACTGGTCGTTCTGGGCCGAGGATTGCAGCCACCTGACGGACTTCGACGCGTGCCTGACCCTGAACGACACCATCGTGGTCGACCCGACGAAGGCCGGTGCCATCGGACCGGACAACGAACCGGTCGGACCGGCCGTCGACCTGAGCGGTCGCCGCGGGTTCGTCACGGTGACGGCCTACCAGACCGACACCGCGTGCTCCGGGCCATCGGCGCTGGGCCATGAACTCGTCGACGGCGCGCTCGTCGCCACCGCGACGATCGCGAACCTCGCGACCGAGGCCTCCTACGGCTTCGATGGCGTCGGTTTCTTTCTCGACTCGAGCGCGGCCTACGTAAACCTCCCCGACTTCGCACTTTCTCCCGATGGCACGACGGGCTACCTGGCCCTCCAGTCCTACAACCCGAACACGACGACCGACGCGCAGGTGGTGTTGCTTTCGCTTCAGGAAGCCACGGGCCTGCTCGCCGGCGAGATCGGGCCGGGCTCGAAGCGGGTCACGGCTTCGTCCACCTTCTACGACAACCTTGAGACCGCCATCTCGCTGCCCGACGTCGGTCTCGGCTGCGCCTGGTTCGGGGCCTTCGCGGGAGCGACCAACGCGTTGATTCCCGACTACGTCTCGGTCACTTCGTCCGGGTTCCTGAAGATGCGCGCCATCCGCGCCGGCGGCGAGCCGGTCGGGTACGAGACCTGGGTCCTCGCGTTCGTTGGCGAGGCGGTGGATCGTTTCGGTGGAAGCTGGTCGGGCAAGTACCTAGTGAACCAGGGTGGCCCGCGTCCGACGCCGACTCCGGCGCCCAACACGCCGACGCCTGCGCCCGCGACGCCGACGCCCGTACCCGCGACGCCCACGCCCGGACCCGCGACGCCCACGCCCGGCGGTCCGACGCCGACGCCTGCGCCTGCGACGCCTACGCCCGCACCGGGAACGCCGACGCCTGCGCCTGCGACGCCGACGCCCGAAAGCGCGACGCCGACGCCTGCACCTGCGACGCCGACGCCCGCTCCGGCAACACCGACGCCCGCTCCGGCCACGCCGACGCCCGCACCCGCGACGCCCACACCCGCACCCGCGACGCCGACGCCCGCACCCGCGACGCC
>Ga0114969_10003542_pt1 | contig 12564 bp, 13 predicted proteins | sample M_130807_MF_Meta_FD_87316 | JGI IMG/M metagenome (GOLD analysis project Ga0114969, IMG submission 87316) | Freshwater microbial communities from Lake Montjoie, Canada to study carbon cycling - M_130807_MF_MetaG | ecosystem: Environmental > Aquatic > Freshwater > Lake | place: Lake Montjoie...
CACCGCGACGTCAAACCGGCCAACATCATGGTCGACGTCGAGGGGCACGCCAAGCTCACGGATTTCGGCGTCGCGCGCGTGGTCGACCCTGAGGCGCAGCAAGGCGAGGCCACGCAAACCGGCGCGATGGTCGGTACGCCGGCCTACATGTCGCCGGAACAGATCCAGGGGCAGGCCATCGATCACCGGACCGACATTTTTTCGGCCGGCATCATCTTCTACCAGTTCCTGACCGGCCAGAAGCCGTTCGAGGGAACCCAGTGGGCGCTCGCGAAGAAGATTGTCCAGGACGACCCCGTGAAGCCTTCATCGATCGTGCAGGTGCCGCCCGAGATCGACCGCGTCGTTGCGCGTGCGCTTGCCAAGGAGCCCGATCATCGCTACCAGACCGCAGGCAGCTTTGCCGCGGCGCTGAAGCGTATCCTCGACGGGAAACCGCCCGAGGATCCGAACGAGGTGGTGCATCTCCCGCCTCCCCCCGCAGCACCGCCCCCTGCGCCGAAGGCCAGCCAGCAAGGCACCGAAGCCGAGATGGAATTCTGGCGCGAAGTGAAGGACAGCGACGACCCTGAAGAGCTCGAGCTTTACATCGAGCAGTTCCCCAGGGGCGTCTATGTAGAACTCGCGCGCAAGAAGATCGCCGAACTCGGCGGCTGACCCGGCCGCAGACCGCAATGGGCGCGCTGCTCCAGGGAATACGCGTCCTCGATTTCGGACGCTACATCGCAGGTCCCTATTGCGCCGCGATGCTTGCCGAATACGGCGCTGAGGTCATCCGCGTCGAAAAGCGCGAGGGTAGCGAAGACCGCTTCGTCGCCCCGGTCGGTGCGGGCGGCGAAGGCAGCCTGTTCCTGCAATTGAACCGCAATAAGCTTTCGCTGACGGTCGACCCGATGAGCGAAGAAGGCCGCGAGATCGTGAGGCGGCTCGTGCGTACGGCGGATGTCGTCGTCGCGAACCTGCCCGGCCCGAGCCTTGTGGCCATGGGCCTCGACTACGCTACGCTGAGCGCCGTGAAGCCTGACATCATCGTCACGACCTGCTCGGCATTCGGTGCGACCGGCCCGATGGCGAAGTACGTAGGGTTCGACGGCGTCGCGCAGGCCATGTCCGGGGCCGTGTACATGACGGGCGAGCCCGGCCAGCCCTATCGCGCGCAGGTGAACTGGGTCGATTACGGCACGGCCCTGCACTGCGCCTTCGGCACCATGGCCGCCCTCATGGAGCGCGCAAAGAGCGGCCGTGGCCAGCATGTCGACGGGTCGCTGCTGGGCACTGCGCTGACCTTTACCAATTCGATGCTGATCGAGCAGGCCGTGACCCGCGCCGATCGCGTGCCTACCGGCAATCGCGGGCAGGTGGCGGCGCCGGTCAACGTTTACCGGACCACTGACGGATGGGTGTTGTGCCAGGTCGCCGGCCAGCCGCTCTATGAGCGCTGGGCGAAGCTGATGGGCGAGCCGGAGTGGCTGGCCGACCCGCGCTTTGCGAATGACTTTTCGCGGGGTGAGAACGCTGCCCCGATCGATGAGCGGATGCAGCGATGGTGCGAGGGCCGCACGAGCCACGAAGCGGTGGAGGTGCTTGGTGCGGCGAAGATTCCCTGTGGCCCCGTGCTGAACGCACAGCAGGCGCTCGATCACCCCCAGGTGCAGGCACTCGGGCTGTTCCAGCCGCTCGACTACCCGGGTTTGCCTAAACCAGCACCTGTGGGCCGCGTGCCCCTGGAAATGTCGGAGACGAAAGGGGCGATCCGCCATCGCGCCCCGCTCCTCGGCGAACACACCGACCGCCTGCTCGCCGAACTGGGCTACGCCGCCGCAGCCATCGCCGGCCTGCGTGACCGGGGGATTATTTAGAGCCCCAACCGCTCCGGCGAAAGGTACTTCTGCCGATAGACCTCGAACGGCAGGCTGTCGGCGGCCTCGATGGTGCGTTGCTCCTGCAGCGAATCCGCAGCCATATGGGCAAAGCGCGTCTCGACGTCGGCCGGCAGGGCCAGCGTCTCAATGGAGGCGCGGTGCTGCCCGGACTGCTGCAGCACGAACCGCACATAGGTGTTGGCGTGCTCTTCGGACATCGCTTTCAGCACCCGGGCCGATGGCAGGACGTCCGGGGCGTCCAATGCCGCAACCGCGGCTGACAGCGCGTCGCGGTATGCCGCGCCCCCGTGTGCCGTGTCCAAAGCGTTCGCAATGACTTCGCAGGCGGTGAGGATGTCGCCACTCCATTCGCGCAGGCCGATCTCGTTCCCATTGCGCTCCAGTCGCAGCCCCGGCTCGCGCCCTCGCGCCGCGACGCGATGCTGGTTGCGTGCATTGGCGGCGATTTCCTGCGGCGTGTCCTCCGGGCTTGCACTCAGCAGGCAATGCAGGAGGAACACGTCGAGCAGCCGGATCGTGGCTGCCGTGATGCCCACCGGCTCGAACGGGTTGAGGTCCATCAGGCGCACTTCCACGTACTCGACGCCGCGTTCCCGCAGTGCATGCAGCGGGCGTTCGCCCTGCCGGATCACGCGCTTGGGACGGATCGTGCCGTAGAACTCGTTTTCGATCTGCAGCAGGCTGGTCGCGAGCTGGCGGTAGCTGTCGACGCCATCCCCGGGGACGCCGGGTTCGCGGATGCCGATCGCCTCATAGGCCGGGTAAGGGCGCGTCAGCGCGTCCTGCAGCGAGGCGGCGTAGCTGTCGAGGCTGTTGTAGCTGACGGCAAGCGAACCTTGTGCGTCGCTCTGGTAGCCCAGCGGCCCCATGCGCAGCGACGTGGCATGCGGGCGGTACATGGTGCCGGGCTTGAGTTCCTCGAGCTCGTGTTTCCTGCCCGCAACGAAGGTCGAGCACACCGAGGGCGAGGCCCCGAACAGGTAGAGCAGCAGCCAGGAATGCCGCCGGAAATTGCGGATCAGCGAGAAGTACGCCACGTTCGGCTCGGCAATCGCGGGGAGGGAGAAGTTGTAGTGGATGCCCGAGATCGCCTGCATCCGGCGGCCGTACCGGTGCGACAGCCCGGTCCGGTAGACCGTTTTTGCGCGACCCACGTTCGAGCTGCCGTAACGGCCGATCGGGATGGCGTCATCGCCCGGCAGCCCGCAGGGCATGCTTGCGGCCCACAGCATCTGGTCGCCGATGTGGCGATAGACCACCTGGTGTATGCGGGTGAGCTCTTCGATGCAGGACTCGACGCCGGTATGCACCCCGGTGATCAGTTCCAGCTGGGATTCGCTGAAGTCGGTGGTGATGTGCGGATGGCTGAGTGCAGAGCCGAGTCCGGCGGGGTGCGGGTCTGCTGCGAGTGCGCCGTCCGGCCGCACGCGCAGGCTTTCCTTCTCGATGCCGCGACAGATGTTCCGCAGCGCGGCGGGCCCGAGCGCGCGCAATCGATCTTGTAGGGTGCTCATACAGGTGGGGGTCTGCTGGAAGAGGCGCTAAGGTAACAGATGTCGGGTATGTGCCGGCGCGGGTTCGTCCGGCCGGCAAAGCCCCTGCCGGCTACCCGGGCAACACGATCTGGATGTGGTCCCGGCTGACGTCGATGAACTCGGCTGCGAGGATCTGGCGTCCGCCCAGGTGCAGTTCCCAGACTTCGGCGTCCGTCACCGCAACGAAGCTTTTGGCCTCGACGATGAAATCGGTCAGGCGCGCGCCCGGAATGAGGTCGATATAGCCCTTGATGCGGTAGGCGCTGGTGAGGATGGTGACCCGGGTCTTGGTTTGTTCGGCGGACATGTGGTTTCCCCTTGGATGGACGCTTGAACTCCCCGCGCCCTGTAGCAGTGCGAACCAGCCACCGCAGCCGGTGGCGCCTGCGCTATCCTGCCACCAATCCCATGAAAATATTCTACGGTTGGCGGATGGTGGCTGCCGGGAGCGGCATCCAGTTCCTGCAGGCTGGGCTGCTGCACCAGGCCTTCGGGGCGTATTTTGCGCTCCTCACGGCCGAGTTCGGCTGGAGCAAGACCGCCTTGTCCGGCGCAGCCGCGCTGCAGCCGATGGAGGCCGCCGTGCTGGGTCCGGCGCTTGGCTGGATCATCGACCGGTTCGGGCCGCAGGGCATGATCCGGATCGGCGTGGTCACCTTCGGGATCGGGTTCATGCTCCTCAGCCAGATCGAGTCTCTGGTCGGGTTCTATGGGGCGTTCCTCGTCATCGCCTTCGGGGCGAGCCTGTGCGGCTTCTTCCCGATCAATGTGGCGATCATCCACTGGTTCGAGAAGTTCCGGGCGCGCGCACTGTCCGCGCTCTCGCTCGGCCTGGCCATCGGCGGAGTTTGCGTGCCGCTTGTCGCCTGGGCCATGCAGACGTGGGGGTGGCGCGCCACGGCGTTCGGCTCGGGCCTGCTGGCCATTGTCGTGGGCTGGCCGCTTGCGCGCCTGTTCCGCCGTCGCCCCGAGGACGTCGGCGAGACCATTGACGGCCTGCCGCCGGCCGTGGCCCAGGCGGGGGAACCGGAAGCCCCGGGGCCGCGCGAATTCACGACGCGGGAGGCCCTGCGTACCAGCGCATTCTGGTTGCTGTCGCTGGGCCACGCTTTTTCGCTGCTCGTGGTCTATGCGGTCAGCGTCCACGCCATCACGCACATGAAGGAAGGGCTGGGCTACTCGCTTGGCGAGGCCTCCCTCGTGATCACGCTGATGACCCTGTCGCAGGTCGGCGGCGTGCTGCTGGGATGGTGGATCGGAGACAAGTACGAGAAGCGCCTGCTGGCGGCCGGGTGCATGCTGATGCATGGCGCCGGCCTGCTGATGCTGACCTATGCCACCGGGACCGGGATGCTCGTCGCGTTCGCCCTGCTGCACGGCGGCGCCTGGGGCCTGCGCGGCCCGTTCATGCAGGCGATCCGGGCCGACTACTTCGGCCGTCGTTCGATCGGCATGATCCTCGGCCTGTCGGCGCTCATCATCGTGATCGGGCAGATCGGCGGGCCGATCGTGGCCGGGATCTTCGCCGATATGACGGGCAACTACCGCATGGGATTCACCGTCCTCGCGATCCTCGCGATCCTCGGGTCGCTCTTCTTCCTCTTGGCCAAGCGGCCGGTGCTTACAGCGGCAGCCTGACGCCCAGGCCGCGCTGCAGCGCGGTTTCGTAGACCACTTGTGCTGCCGCCAGGTCGGCCAAGGCGTGGCCCGAGTAAATGAACATCGCGCGCTGCTGCGCCGAAGTCCGGCCCGGTTTCGCGCCGGTCGTCAGGTCGGCAAGGTCCGCTTCGTAGGGGCCGCCGAAATTCATGCGTCCCATGGCAGCAAGCGCTTTCGTCTGCTCATGCTCATCGGTGGCGAGGATGTCGACGCGGCGCAGGGTGGTGCGGTCCCACGACCTGCCGAGGTCGACCGCCGCTGCAAAGGCTCCGGGCGCGAGCCAGGCGGTATCGAGGAACTCGAGGGTGGGGGCGCCTTCGGGAACGGTGGTGATCACCACATCCAGGCCTTCAACGGCCTCCCGCGGCGTGGTCGTCGTGCGCGCTTCCAGCCCGAGGGCACGTGCCGCAGTGGCGAATTTTTCCGCGCTGGCGAGTGTCCGGCTGCAGGCGACTACGCTGCGCAACCTGGGCAACACCAGGCGCATCGCGTCGAGGTGGCTGTAGGCCTGCACGCCGCATCCGACGAACCCGATCGTTTCGCTGTCGGCACGGGCGAGGGATTGCGCCGCAATCGCCGTCATCGCGCCCGTGCGCGTGGCGGTAATCCAGTTGCCGCCCATGACGGCAAGGGGCACGCCGGATTTCATGTCCGAGAGGATGATGAGGCTGCAGATCGTCGGTCCCGTAGTCTGTGCGGCGGGCACGAGTCCGAACCATTTCATCCCGGCATAGCCGGACGCCTGCAGCACCGCGGGTTTGGCCTGGAAGACGTGGCCGGATCCGAGCGTCAGTACGGACTTGGAGGCGGCGCGGGCGGTGCCCCGGGCTTGCTCTGCAAAGGCCTCTGCAACCACTTCGCGAAGGCGGTCGAGCGGAATCGAGGCGCCTGCGACTTCGGCTTCTGAAAGGTAGAGGAGGTGTTCCATGGTCGGCAGTTTAGCCGGGGCACCGCTTCTGCGGTGCGTCGAACGGCTATTTCTTACATCGAGGCCATGGGCAGGTAAGATCATGGCGCAGACGTTGTTCCCGCAGCTGGTCAACGCCGCGCCCAAGCGCATGGTGGTGATCGGCGAGGGCACGCATTCGGTGGTCATGGAAAAGAACCGGATGCAGCTGTTCCGCGAAGTACAGATGTTTTTTGACGAAGCCCGCAACTAAGGAGAATCACGCATGCCCATGATCCGTGTCAGCCTGTTCGAAGGCCGCACCATCGAGCAGAAAAGAGAATTTGTCACCGCAGTCACCGCCGACGCAGTCCGTACGCTGAACTGCACGGCCGAGTCGGTCGACGTGGTGTTCGAGGACATCAAGAAGTCCGACTGGGCCATGGGAGGCAAGCTGTCCTCCGACCCGAAGTAGGAAAGGTTGACATTTATTTCGGGGATCGGCTCCAGGAGCCGGTCTCCGGGTGATTTTGTACCGAAACAGATACATTTTCGAGGATGTGCGCCTCGCTCTCGTCCTTGAGCGCGACGCCCGTAAGGCCGCGCCTCAGGCCCTCGCGCACCAGCCAGTCGAGCTTGGCGGCGGCCGCCCCGTATCCCAGCCCCTCCGGCCGCACGTTCGAGATGCAATTGCGCCCGGCGTCGGTGCGCCCCACGCGCGGAGCGTGGGTCAGGTAAAGGCCAAGGCTGTCGGGAGAGGAGAGGCCGGGCCGTTCGCCGATCATCACGACCACAAAGCCGGCGCCGAGGCGCTCACCGATCTCGTCGCCGAGCGCTACGCGCGCCTGGGTGGCCAGGATGACTGGGACGGCCCCCCAACGGGCCGGGGAGTGCAAGCGCAGCGCGGCGAGGAGCGGGGAAACGTGCCGTTGCACGGCGAGCGCCGACAACCCGTCCGCGACCACCACGGCAAGCTCGGGATGGGAGCGCAGGGCATCCAGCCTGCGGCCGCTCGGCGCATCCAGGCTGCGCCCGAAGTCCGGACGCCTAAGGTAGGTAGGACGGTCTGCAGCAGCGCTCTGGACGCGCAGCGGCGCGTATCCTTCCGCCCGCAGTTGCGCCTCGAGCGCGTCCACGTCGAGGGCCAGGTGAACCGCGTCGCGCGCCCGGGCATGCGCGAGGCCGAAAGCCAGCACTTCGCTCGTCGGCCAGGCGGGTCCCGCACGTCCGAGCGCAATGCGCGCCGGCGTCAGGCGGCGCAGGCCGGTCCAGGGGTCGATGGCGGCGGGTTTGTCGCGGCTCACGGCGCCCCGAGCTCCGCGGCTGCAGCCAGCAACCGGTTGCCGTGACCGTGCGGCAGCAGCATGCCGGCCTCATCGATCAGGCGCATCTTTTCCAGCCAAGCCTCGAATTCCGGCGCCCGTTTGAGGCCGAGCACGTTGCGCAGGTAGAGCGCGTCGTGGAACGAGGTGCTCTGGTAGTTGAGCATCACGTCGTCAGCGCCGGGCACGCCCATCACGAACGTCACGCCTGCCACGCCCAGCAGCGTGAGCAGCGTGTCCATGTCGTCCTGGTCGGCTTCGGCGTGGTTGGTGTAACAGACATCGACCCCGACCGGGAGCCCGAGGAGTTTGCCGCAGAAATGGTCTTCCAGTCCGGCGCGGATGATCTGCTTGCCGTCGTAGAGGTACTCCGGGCCGATGAAGCCCACCACGCTGTTGGTCAGCAACGGCTTGAAATGGCGGGCCACCCCATAGGCGCGCGCCTCCAGCGTCTGCTGGTCGACGCCGTGATGGGCGTTGGCCGACAGCGCACTGCCCTGGCCGGTTTCGAAGTACATCACGTTGTCGCCGAGGCTTCCACGGCGAAGGGACAGAGCCGCGTCGCGCGCCTCGGCGAGGAGCGCGAGGTTGATCCCGAAACTCTCGTTGGTGGCCTGCGTACCGCCGACCGACTGGAAGACGAGGTCCACCGGCGCCCCTGCCTCGATCCCGCGGATCTGGTTGGTCACATGGGTCAGCACGCACGACTGCGTCGGGATCCCGAACCGCTGGATGAGTTCGTCCAGCATGCGCCACAGCGTCATGAACGCGGCCAGCCCGTCCCCCGCCGGGTTGATGCCGATTACGGCATCGCCGCACCCGTAGAGCAGGCCGTCGAGCATGGAGGCCGCGATCCCCTTCGGATCGTCGGTGGGGTGGTTCGGCTGCAGCCGGATCGCGAGCCGTCCGGGGAGCCCGATCGTGTTGCGAAAGCGGGTGGTCACGCGGGCCTTCTTCGCCACGACGACCAGGTCCTGGTTGCGCATCAGCTTGCAGACCGCGGCCGCCATCTCCGGCGTGACGCCGGGAGCGAGGGCCGCGAGCACGTCCGGCGTGGTTTCGTCGGAGAGCAGCCAGTCGCGGAAATCGCCTACTGTCAGGTGGGACACCGGGGCGAAGGCGGACCGGTCATGGGTATCGAAGATGAGGCGGGTGACCTCGTCACTTTCGTAAGGAACGACGGCCTCGTCGAGAAACCGGCCGAGCGGGAGGTCGGCCAGCGCCATGCGCGCGGCGATGCGTTCCTCGGCCGTCGCGGCGGCGAGGCCGGCCAGGGCATCGCCCGAGCGCAGTGGGGTGGCCTTGGCCAGCAGGTCCTTCAGGTCGGCGAATCGCCAGGTGACGCTGCCGACGGTGTGTGCGTAGCCCATCGGTCCTCCGCATTGAGTCGAGTATAGCGAGGAGACGACGCGTCAGGCGATGCCCGGATTCCCGTCCATCCCCTTAAGGCGGGGCAGGTTGAGGGCCAGCGGCTTCACCACCTTGCGCTCCCGCAGGTATTTCGCCATCAGGTCCCAGATCGGTTCGCCGCCGGCCTGCCGGGCCTCCTCCGATACCGGTGCCCAGCCCGCCACCTTGTATTTTTTGGAGGCCTCGAGCGGCCGGCCCTTCAGCGTCATGTCGCTGATGCGTCCACCCATCTTCGCGTTCGGGTCGCAGGCATAAGTCAGGCCGCCGACCCGCACCATGTCGCCACCCTGCTGGTAGTAAGGATCCGGGTTGAAGAGGTTGTCGCAGACGTCCTCGAGGATCGTACGGATCGTTTCCCCGGTCATTTCCGTGACCGTCGTGTAAGGGTAGGTGATGGCCGTCTGGTCCATCAGGTGTTCCATCAGGATCGGCTGGCCGGGCAGCAGGCTCGTCCCCCAGCGAAACCCGGGGGAGAACGCGATCTCGGCATCCTTCGCCGCCATCAGCCCGTCGAGGATCAGCTGGTCGAAGGTGCCGTTGAAGTTGCCGCGGCGGTACAGCAGGCCTTCCGTGACGGCGAGTGGTTCGGTGAGCTTCCCCGCGTACGGCGCGCGCACTTTTTCGATCAAGGACTGCATCGCTGCATCGGCCGGCAGCAGGTTGGAGAACACGGGCAGCAGCGCGTAGCGGAAGTCCGCGACCTTGCCGCCCTTGATGTCGAGGTCGAGCACGCCGAGGAACTTGCCGTTGGATCCGGCATTGGTCACGATGGTCTGGCCGCCTTGGTTCTTGACGACGACCGGTGCCGGCACGCCGTCGTGCGTGTGGCCGCCGAGGATCGCATCGATGCCGCGCACGCGGGAGGCCATCTTGAGGTCCACGTCCATGCCGTTGTGCGACAGCAGCACCACGGCCTGGGCGCCCTTGGCGCGCGCCTCGGCCACGGTCTTCTGCATCTCCTCTTCCTGGATGCCGAAGTTCCATTCGGAGACGAAGTAGCGCGGGTTGGCGATCGGGGTGTAGGGAAAAGCCTGCCCGACGATGGCGACCGGCACGCCATTCACCTGCCGGATCGAATAGGGCGCGAACACCGGGTCGCCGAAGTCGGCGGTCTTGATGTTCTGGGCGAGGAACTCGACCTTGCCTTTGAAGTCTCCCTCCACCACCTCCTTTACGCGTGCGGCGCCGAGCGTGAATTCCCAGTGCCCGGTCATCAGGTCCACCCCGAGGAGTTTCTGCGCCTCGATCATGTCCTGGCCCTTGGTCCACAGCGCGGTGGCCGAGCCCTGCCAGGTGTCGCCGCCGTCGAGCAGCAGCGCACCCGGGCGCGAGGCTTTCAGTTGCTTGATGAGCGTCGCGAGGTGCGCGAACCCGCCAAGCTTGCCGTAGGTGCCGGCGGCCCGTTCGAAGTCGAGGTAGGTAAAGGCATGGGCATTGGGCGACCCGGGCTTCACGCCGAAGGCCTTGAGCAGCGCTTCGCCCACGAGATGGGGCGGCCGGCCGGCCATGCCGGCCACGCCGAGGTTGACGTTGGGTTCGCGGAAATGGACCGGCAGCAGCTGAGCGTGGCAGTCCGTGAAGTGCAGGAAGTGCGCGTTGCCGAAACGCGGCAGGTCGTAGAACCCGGCGCGCTGGGCGCGCGCGGCCCCCAACGGCAGACCGCTTGCCGCGGCGACCGCGAGTACCTGCAGGAATTCGCGGCGGTTCAAGCCCCGGCTGCCACGGTTACTTGTTGACCGGCGAATCGGGATCCATCAGCAGGGCGGTCACGTCCTTGATCTGCTGCTCGGTCAGGATGCCTTTGTGGCCGAAGCGCGGCATGTTGGAGCATGCTGAATAGGCCTGCGAGTTGTAGATCTTCCCGTAGGCGTAGCGCTGGATCGCCTCCGAATAGCCCCGCACCTTGCCGAAGTTGTACAGGCTCGGCCCGATCGTGCCAAAGGAGATCTCCGCCTTGGTGAGCTGGTGGCAGGCGTAGCAGTTGGCGCCGGCGGGAACCTTCGGGTCGTCGGAATACTGCTTGCCGATGCCGCTCTGGGCGACTTTCTCGCCTTCCTTCCAGTTGCCGAGGAGCTTGCCGTCGGCCGGGTACTTGATCGTGGCCAGGTTGGCCTTCTCGATGCCGTCGGTGACGTCCTTGGGCAGCCTTGCCGAGGGCGGGATGCTGCAGAGCTTCTGCGCATCGTCCTGGTCGAGGCGGTCGAGCTTCGCCTGGCCGCGCTCGTTGAAGGAGGCCTTCATCACGGTGACGGCCTTCTGGGCGACCTCCGCATCGTTGAGCGTTGCGCAGCCCGAGGCGATGCACAGGCAGGCGAGGAGGAGGGACGGGGTGGGTTTCATCGTCATTTCCCTATCGCTTGATGGCCGGCGCGTTGAACGCGGCGCCGTTGGCGTTGCGCGCGAGGAACGTGGTCAGCGCGATCGAGGCCTCCGACGTGAATTTGAGTTCAGGAAAGCGCTGCTGGCGGAAGCAGTCGTTCAGCCGCCACTGGAACGTGCGCAGTTCCCCCTGTGAAACCCGGTAGGCCGGCCACGTGGTGTAGGCCAGTTGCGCGCCCGCCTTTTCGGTCAGGTTGGGCAGGTCCTGCAGGCGGATGCGCTTGCCGGTTTCGCCGTGGCAGGTGGCGCACGCGAAGTCGTGCGGGCCGCCGCGAAAATAGAACATCTTCTCGCCGAGCCGGTACGCTTCCTTTTCCTTCCCGTGGTTCAGCGCAACGTTCATGACCACGCCTTTGGACTCGGCGGTGACCCAGGCGGTGAGCGCCTCGATGTCCGAGCGGTTGCTGCCGGCGCCGAACGGGCGCCGGGTCGCATCGGCCTGGCTGAAGCCCTGCTGGGTCACCATGCAGTGTACGAGCCGCGTTTCGAGGTCCATGACCCGGTCCGCGTCGGCGAAATGCTTCGGCAACTCCGCATACGCGCCCTTGACCACGCCGGCTCCCTTGCCGAGGTCACAGGCCTCGAGCGATACGTTCTTCGGTCCGCGCTTTTGCTTCCACAGGTCCTCGCCGCGCGCCTCCCACAGGTCGGCGGGATTGCCGTCCTGGAGTTGCTGGCGGTACTTGGCGATTTCATCGACGGCCGACGACTGGGCCGTCACGCCGGGCGGAAAGGCGGCAAGCAGGGCGCACCCCGCGAGCGTGCCTGCAATGGCTGCATGCGCTTTGCTTTTCACGTGCCTCTCCTCCATGGTCCGGCCGCTGTCAGTTGATCGCGGCTTCGTCGGTGCGTTTGTCGCCCTTGTTGTCCGTCCAGGTGATCTGTATCTTTTCGCCCTTCTGCCCACCCTTGAAATTGAATTCCAGGAAGGGGTTCTTGGACACCGCGGGGCCCCACTGGGCCGCTAGGACGGTCTTGCCGCTGTGCACGGCGGTGACGCTTTGGATGAAGTGCGCGGGCACGATGGCCCCGGCGCTGTCCTTGCGTTGGCCGGTCTCCATCTCGTGGCTCATCAGCACTTTCACGTTGACCGAGCCGTCCTTTGCCACGGCGCGTATGCGCATCGGGTCTGCCATATCAGCCTCCGCACCCGCCAAGGGTGACTTTGATTTCCTTCTTTGCCATGAAGAACTTGTCGTTGGCCTTGACCAGGGCATACACATCCGAGGTCTGGCCCATCTTCACCCGCGTGGTAATAAGGGGATCGGTACCCGCGGGAATGTCGAAGCTCGCGGCAAGCGCGCTCGGGTTCTTGTCGATCAGGATCGAGATCGACTGGGTGCCGGGAATCTTGCTCTCCACGCCCACCGGCACGACCGCGCCGTTTTCGGCGATGTCGGCAGCGCGGATGACTATGTCAGTCGAGTTCGCCGGCCCCGAGGCGCCGAGCGCCTTGAGCGCGTCCTGCATGGTCTTGCCTTCGAATGCGG
>Ga0114969_10003545_pt1 | contig 12558 bp, 12 predicted proteins | sample M_130807_MF_Meta_FD_87316 | JGI IMG/M metagenome (GOLD analysis project Ga0114969, IMG submission 87316) | Freshwater microbial communities from Lake Montjoie, Canada to study carbon cycling - M_130807_MF_MetaG | ecosystem: Environmental > Aquatic > Freshwater > Lake | place: Lake Montjoie...
TAGAATAGCGGCATGCTTATCCATTCAGGGAAAAGGTCAAGCACTTGTTGTGTCTTTGCTTTGTCTCCGATTATCTCTTTTAATTTTCTCTCGAATCCTGATAAGTTGTCTAGTTCTTTCATAGCTGCAATATACGGATAATATTCGATTATATTCCTATTTTATCCTTCGTATCCGTGCTTTTTTTGAAAGCGGCCATGTATTCGAATTCTTCTCCCATGTTCAGAGAGTGCGGTGCTATAAACTCTAATTTCATCTTATTGTTGATCATTTTGACAAATATACGGATTTTCATTTTATATCCCAGAAGAGGTTATTAAAAAACAAGGTTTTCGTTCTAAGGGATTGCTTTACGAGATTTCGATAAGGTCTGAGTTCTTACCTATCGATTTTTTCAAATCATAGTCCTAAGTCATTAAGTTTATTATCTCTTATACTCTGTGTAAGTCTTTTATTGTATTCATCCTGGCCAAAGGTATGGTTCTGTTGTTTGATGAACTCTCGTTGCATCCCATGCACGTCCTTAACTATCTTAGTATAGAAGTCGATTAAGATAATACTTCTGAATACATGAACGTTCTCTATGACTATGTCTTCTCGATTTATAGTAGGTTCTTTCTCTATTATAAGATCTTTTATCAGTTCGTTGTCGTAGTTCATATACCCAGATCGTTTAGTTTTTTGTTTCTTCGGTCGGTAATTTTTTGTTTATACTTCTCTAACTCTATATGGTGCGTATTGGTTATATTAGATCCGGGTGCACCGATATCCTTCATAGCATCAGTCAGGAACTCTACCATTATATAGAGTTCCGATTCGAAACTCACATTCCATTCCCACGCACCCAGTATTTCTATACCGGTGGGGTCCATACCCCCATCGTTCTCGATAATGAGTTCTTTTAGTATGTCGTGGTCGTATTGCATCTTAGTACTCAAATCTTTCATCACAATCAAATAGTTCGTCAAACTCTTCCTCTGGAAGATAATCAAACTCTCCTATGATAGTATTAACGAAATACGATGCTCTGCGTTGATCCGGATAGTTGTCCAATACCTCTGATAGGATTTTACCTATCTCCTTTATTGGTTTAGTTTTTAGATTATTTATAATCTCGTCAATATTCATTACTTCATATGGTCCTTTATCATCATAGCTATAGGTGCCGAACTTTTGAATAGCCGCATCTATCTTATTAATAAGCTCAATGGCATCTGGACTGATGCTGACTGGTTGTTTCTTATTTCTAGCAATCTCGTCTATGTAGTCGATAATTGATTCTGCCAATGAAGAGAACTCTTGTTGGTTCATTTTGGAATCTGCTTCATTAAGCAGAGTAATGATTTTGTTTTCTATGTCCATATTTTTTATCAGTTTTAATCATAATATCAAAGATAAGGATTTTTTATTTTAATATATAAAGAAAAATTAAAAAATTAAATGGCAACACAATCAGTAAGAATCGGGTGGAGACCTTATGTGGATTTAGGATTAGATGTTAGTGCTACAGCATTTATCAATGCGTCAGGACTTACAGATGTAACACAAAAGAGTGCGGTGAACACACTAGTAAAAGATTTAAAGAGATTCGGTCTTTGGTCTAAAATAAAAGCTTTCTATCCATTCGTTGGTGGATCTGCTACGAGTCACAAATTTAACCTTGTGGACCCAAGAGATACAAATGATGCTTACAGATTAACTTTCGCTGGTGGTTGGACACATAGTTCTAGTGGAGTGAAATGTAATGGATCTAATACTTCTGCAGATACTTTCTTGAGTCTTAGAACAGTATTAGGTTCTACCTCAACACAACACACATTAGGTATTTATATTAATGAAAATCCATCTACTATGTTATCATATAGAAGTGATATATCTGCAAATGACGGAAGTTCTACATCTACTCCTAACATATATCAATATAGTGGTAATGGTACTACCCACATCGTAGACATGACTACAAACTGGTGGTCTTGGTTGACCCCTATAACTAGAGATGTAAGAGGTCTTACAGAATTCAAGCGTTACAATTCAAAATATACATGTGGATTTGTAAATGGATATGAGGTACAAGATTGGAGAAATATGACAACTTCACCTTATTATAATCCTATTGCAAGTGTTAAGATTGGATCATCTGATTCTCTTAATAGATATTGTACTGCTTATGTCGCTGATTTATTAAACTCTTTAGATTCATATTTAATGTATTTTGCAGTACAGAAATTTAATACAACACTCGCGAGACAAATTGGTACTGCTATTTCAAGCATACCATTAAACACATATGGTACACCACCATCATTAGTAACATCAGGAATGAAGATTAATTTAGATTCTTCTAACGTGACAGCACCACAGGAAGTACTTCTAAGAAATACAAATTTAAGTGATCCTGGATTATATTTTATGAGAAATGATATATGGCCAGATTCTAGTGGAAGTGGAAACAATGGTATTTTCCAAAGATCTGATAATAATAATAGATCTTGTGGATATTTTTATTCGGATGACCTTATGATTCCAGAAATAAGAGTTCATGATAATACAAGCTCAAACAACCAAGCAACTAAGCTATACGGAAACAATCCAGACTGGATTGATACTCCTTATTTAGGTGCTGACAACGGAACATTTACATTTGGTGGATGGGTTAAATATAATTCTACATATACAGGAAGTAGTTGTTTTGTTAGAGGTAGAGATGGTAGCGGAAGCGGTTGGAGCTTAATGTCAGGTGGTGGTGTAGGTGGTAAATTTGGATTTTCAGTAGTTCCAACTAGTGGAACAATTGTTGGTGCTGTACATGGTGCACAGATTAATATATCAGGAACAACAACTATACAATCTAATGTTTGGTATAATTTCTATGTAGTTTGGAAACCTAATACATTTGTTAAAATATATGTAAATGGAGTTGAAGAAGTTAGTTATACAATTACTATACCTAGTGTAAGATCTAGTACTATTGGATGGCAAATAAATAAAAGTAATTCAGGAACTACTAATGGTAAAGCAATTATAGGAGCTTTCCACATATATGATAGAGATCTTACAGCTGCAGAGATACTTCAAAACTTTAATGCACAAAAAAGTAAATACAATGTATAAATTATTTTATTCAAATGAAATGTAGATAGGACTTACCTATCTACATTTTTTATTCATAAATTCTTTTTAGAAGCTCTACTATGTCCCTACTACCTTCTCTGAATGTGAACTCATGTATTCTTGAGGTCGGGAAAGCGTTGTAACTACTTTTCCATCTCGATGTTACACCAGGTGTTACAAGATAATAACTCGACAAGTCTTCTCCGTACATCTTTTTGATGTAGAGTTCTATAAAGTAAACATCTAATTTAGATTTGTTCTCTATAGCCTTTTTTCTTTTTTCTGCATACCTTGTGTCGATACGTTTTTCAAGATCTAATAATGTTTCGTATTTCATAATATTTTGTATTTGTTTTTATATTTTAGTCGTTAAGTTTCAAAAGTTGTGGTTGGTGATAAAAATATAATGCTATTTTCTATCTGTTATCACATCATATAAAAAGAATGGCAAGAGCATCAAACACATCGCCCAACCAACTACCAAGTCTCCAAGATACATATTAGAAATGAATGGGTATAACACCGCAAATAATAAGAATGTGGTAAGTACGAGTCTTATTAGATAAGACAAACTTATTATTGTCTTAGGTTCTTTTCTTTTTTTAATCATATTCGAATTGTCATTTCTCTTCTATTCGTTTCAACTGGTCTCTCACCAAGCATGCTGCCTCATAGTTCTCGCCTTCTAAATGAGTCTTTAACATAGATTCGAGTTTGTTCTTGGTAGGACAATAGATGACTCTACCGTCTCTTGCTTTCCAATCTAAGTCTGTCGGAAATCTTCCAACCATAACATACTCTCCACTGGATCTTAAACTATCTGCGGCGGCTTTTGAATCATCGTCACCTAATACTTTAGAGTTTAATCGATCTTCTACGAATTGGTTTTCATTATCTAGCCATAAGACTTCTGCGTCTTCTGTCATTATCATGATGTTCCATGTCTTTTCCATATTGCTAAGATAAGAATATTTTAACCCTAATTCGTGTAATTTCATAATATAATTTTATTTTTTATTATCTATAATAGGAATATACTTTTTATTTTTTTCTTCCTTCTGAATCTTGGAATATCTTTAAGATTGAATATCTTCTTATTTGGATAACCTCCTCCAACCATTGGGTATATTGCCTTCATCTTTCCCCATAGGTCGTTTTCTCTGAGTTCTTTCTCGAGCTTGTCGAGAGCATTTATCTCTTTTTTCGATTTCATGGGATAAAAGGTTTATAAGGTTCCCAATGCATAAACTCATGGTACTTTGTCATACAATCATTCCAGTCTGCTCCTTTGATTTTTTTTATTAGTACTGCATCCTTTTCAAGCATTTCTGTTTCGCCTTCTAACACTGCTGTGATTGATTCCCACTCTTTGGATTTATAGATATCTATTGTCATGGTTATGAGTTTTTCACATGACTTACATAAGATCCTATTGCGACTCCTGATAGGGCTGCTAGAACTCCTACGAGTTGTATAGGTATGAACTGGTCAATGACACATTCTATGGTGAATATGATAGACCATAATATGGTGGGTAGTATTATGATTGATACTATTGCTGGAGTTTCTTTAATGAATTTTCTTATCATATTGATGTTTTTAGACAAATATAAGTATTATTTTTCGATAAATCGGCGTTTTTTGCGAAAATTAAGAGGTTAGGAGGTTAAGAGGACCTCAGTTTGAAAAAATCGTCGTCGTTGGCTAACGCCATATAGAAGTGAGGTTATTCAAAAATATTTTTAATGTTTCTGCAAAAAAGCGTTTTTGGTTTTCAAAAATAATATATACTGAATAAAAAAATAAAGATATTATGAAACATATTAAAAAGTTTGAAAGCTTTTCTACTAATGAAGAGATAAGCTTTAAAGGAATCGCGGCGGGTGCGATGATGGCTCTTATGACGGCTTGTCATAATGGTGAAGTAAATGGTGAGGCTGCAGATGGATATACAGGTGATATGCTTGTTAAAAGAATTGAAATGGGTGGTGGAAAACACAACTACTTCGTAGTGCATGGATTGGACGAGCAAGGGAAAGAAGTAGACTTTGGAACAAACAATCTTACTTTCAACGTAGGGGATTCTATTCACGTAGATTTCGAAAACGAAGAAGCTTATCCTTTGAAAGACAAAGAAAATGTAGGGAATTTCTAAGATAATAAAAAGCCTCTCAAAATTTGAGAGGCTTTTTTTGTTTTTATAATTTATAATCCGAATCTGGATTTGGTTACATTAAAGTTTTGTTGAATTTCTGTCTGTGATAGAGGTCTATTATACATATAAAAACTACCAATAGAACCATCTAAATTATCCTGATTTGTTCTTCCTATATAAAAATAATTTAAATTATAATTTAATACACCGTCCCCAGGTCCATTTTGTACATATAAGTAAGTAGGTTCTACTCCGTTTATATATGCTTTTAATTGATTTGTTCCATTTACGACCACTGTTATATTTACCCATGTATTTAAATACTGAGTCATAGATCCATATGATGTTGTGAAACCCCATTGATCCTGACCTAATGAAAAAGTTAGGAATTCTTTACCAGGTGTAGCAACATTATTTGATCCAAATTGAGATGACGCTAAAAGAGCCCATCCCTGATTTGAACTCCAGTTCCAAGAATTATTAACAAAACCAGCTCTCTTCCAAGTACCACCCTCATTTCCACCAAACTTTGAAATCTTAGCCCATAATTGAACAGTAAATTTATTACCAACATTTATCCCACCACCATTTCTATCAAGATAAGTGTTATTATTTTGAATAAAAGTAAAAGCTCCTCCATTAGAAGCAGTATATCCAGCCCCATTGGTTAAACTAAAACTATAATTACTATATGATGAATCATAAGCATTTGTACCAGTCCCAGTATAAGATGATGTTCTAGAAGCATCTAAATTAAGTACTAAACCACTTGTTACGATTGGTGTAGTTGTTAGTTGTTTACCATTTCCTGAGTTATATAATTCGGTTATTTCTGCTTGTGTAAGATCTTTAGACCATGCGTTAAGAGCGTCTATTTTACTACCACCTGAAATATAAGAATAATTGTTATTATTGACGTTATTTTGTTTGTATTGAACACCAATTGCTGGATAAACTACTGAGTTATATGCAAGTGTACCAGTAAAATTAGTTGTTGTTTGAAGAAATCCATTCATGTATATCTTAACTTGTGATGCTGTTTTTGTAACAACAAAATGATACCATGTATTTGTGGTTATGGTAGTTGTAGACAAACTAGTAAAAATAACTGAACTATTATAGTATCCATTAAATTTTAAAACACCGTTACTAAAAAAAATAAGATATCCTCTATCACCATTTTCATTGGAAAGATAATTTTCACAAGATAAAATAGTTTGATCACCAGATATACTTCCTAAGCTAACAAAAAACGAATATGAGAAATCACCAGTAAATCTCATTGAATTTGTAGGTAAAAGAACAAAATCATTAATACCATCAAATGTAAATGCCTTACCAATCTTTCCATCAGATAAATAACAACCATTCATTAGAGTACCATTATCAACACCTAATTGATTAATAGCAGATGAAAATGTACCTGTAAATGGATATTGAGCACCTGTTCCTGAGTTATATAATTGTGTAACTTCATCAACTGAAACAACTCTGCTCCACATAGTTAATCCATCCATTCTACCTGCGAAGTTTAATCCACCACTACCATATTGAGCTAATAACATATTAGCACCTGTATTACTAATATCACCAGATACATCAGTTGTTCCACCAACTTGAGCATTTGTAGTTGATGTTAAAACACCATTTAAATAAATTAAAGTTGTATTACCACTTCTAGTAACAACCAAATGATTCCAAGCAGCCGCTGTATAAGGGAATGTACTCGTAGTAACAATTGTTCTATATGTACCACCAGTATTAAGACCGAATGCTATACCATTTAAATTTGAATTGTATCTATTATCAGTGTTCAAATAAAATCCTTTATCTGTACCACCAGTAAATCCTTTAGCCACTAACACTTGTAAATTATTACCAGCATTTGGATAAAACCAAAGAGATATTGTAAATGGGTTTGTTCCAAAGTTGGCAGCTCCTGTACCCATATTTATATTACCACCGGTAAAGTTAAAAGCTGATCCAAATTTACCAGTTCCATAAGTAGTGTTCACTAAAGTACCATGATAAGTTCCAAATGAATCCAAACTTGATTGAGTTAATCCAAATGAACCTGATGAATATTGAGTACCATTTGATCCATTATAAAGCATAGAAACTTCATTTGAAGTTAATGCTTTATTCCAAATGTTTAGTGCGTCAATTTTTGTTCCATTAGATACATATTGCTGAACATCTAATGAGTTATATTTAGATGCACCAATACTTGGATAGTGTGTTGTAACATATGAAGGGTTATAAGACGTAGATGATGTTGAGTCTAGAGTTCCGTTTATATATGTTTTTGTTGGTTGGTTTGGTGTGTATACACAAGTTACATGATACCATGTATTAATGGCAATTGTAGCTGAGGTAACAGTTTCTTGTATTGATGGTGCATATATTCCAAAATATAATTTACCACTAGTCAAAGAACCTACTATCCAACCTCTATTTACACCATCGTTAGCATAGTTGGAAACTAATGCATAATTTCCTGATGTTATATTTGCAAGGTTAACCCAAAATGACACAGAAAAACTAGTGGAAGGGAAATTAAGTGAATTATTTTGTAATTGAACATAATCATTAACACCATCAAATGTAAATGCTTTACCTATTTTACCAGTTGTAAATGTAGTACCGTTCATTAATGTACCGTGGTTTGTTCCAAATGAATCGTTTGGTGTTGGTAGTGTTTGGGATGAGAATGGATATTCTGCACCGTTACCAGCGTTGTATAGTGATACAATTTCAGATACGGTTAATTCTTTGTTCCAAATAGTTAACCCGTCAATTTTTGTTCCAGATGCTGCTAAATTTACATATGAACCAGCATTAGAAGCACCTATTGTCGCGTAGTTAGTTGGTGCATATACAGGGTTTTGTGTTGATGTATTGCTAACGTTTAAAGTTCCATTGATATACATTTTAGTACCAGTAGAAGATTTTCTTGTTATAACGATATTATACCAAGTATTTGCACTTAGAGGACTTCCAGTAGATAGTAAATCATTTAATAAATATGTTGTTGTACCATTAAATGTACTAAATTTTAAACCTGGACCATTTGCATATAATTCAAAACCATAATAATTACCACCAAGTAATGTAAATGAGGATAATATATCTTTTGTACCACTCAATGTTGCAAAATTAACCCATGTAGATATACTAAAATCACCAGTTAAATTCATTGAATCATTTGGTAAAGTGACATAATTACTACCATTGAATGTAAATGTATTTCCTATTTTACCAGTTGTGAATGTTACACCACCAACATTTGTCCCGTTTTGTGAGTTACCAGATGTATCGTTTAAATTATCTCCGTTATATACACGGTAAATTGACGTGTCTAACGATGTACCTAATGCTTCACCATTCCAAGCACCATAAAGTGATGTTTCTAATGATGCTGTTCCAGAGTATTCTCCATTCCAAACACCATATAAAGATGTTGCCAATTCATTAGTTGTCGTATCACCATTCCAAGCACCATAAAGTGATTGAAGTAAAGATGCAGATATTGTTGTTGTTGGTATAATTGGTGAATTAGTGATTGCGGATCTAATTCCAATCCTAGCCTGACCATTCGAACTCATATATAAGATTATTTTTTCTTTTATATATTAAATTCCTTAAATAAAAAATATATATAAAGTGCCGGGAATAATTTTCCGGCCTTTCTATTTTAATATATAAAAGAAAAAAATTTTCAATGGCAACACAATCAAGAATCGGGTGGAGACCCTATGTAGTTACACAGGTGGTTGACGCGGTGGATGCGGACGCAACGGCGTTCATAGCAGCGGCTGGTATTACTAACCTAACACAGGCATCGGCAATCAACACATTAGTCAACGAACTGAAGGCATATGGTCTTTGGTCAAAAATGAAAGCAATCTACCCATTTGTGGGAGGATCTGCGACTTCACATAAATTTAACTTAAAAGATCCAAGAGATTTGAATGAGGCTTATAGATTAGTATTTAGTGGTGGATGGACACATTCAAGTACTGGCGCATTATCAAATGGAACAACTGGTTATGCAGATACTAAACTAGCACCTAATGTTATGGGTTTAAACTCACAACACATTAGTTTCTATGCAACGATTGAAGGAAGTACTCAAATGGGTGTGGCTGCAAATGGATATAACTGGATAGACACTTTAGATTCTTCTACGTTTAGATCACCAATAAACTTACAGAACTACTCACTCGTTTCAGCAACTATTAATAATAGAAAAGGTTTTTTCTTAGGAAATAGAAATAGTTCTACAAACACGTCGCTATACAAAAATGCAAACAAACTTGCGGATGTAAGTATTTCTAGTCAGTATTTAGAAACTTATCCAATATATATAAGTGGATTGAACAGAAACACATCTATAAACATATCTGCTTCAAATCAGTATATTTTTGCAACAATTGGTGATGGTTTAACAGACGCAGAAGCAAGTGTATTCTATTCAGCTGTTCAAAAATTCCAAACTAGTTTAGGTCGTCAAATTGGAACTCCTGTATTAGCGGCTGGACAAATTGCCAATTTATTGGAAACTTATTATGGTGCTGGGGCAGCATATTCTACGAGAAGAGTAAGAACCACATATACAGGGCCTGCGCTTCGTGTAAGACGTTCTTCTGATAATACCGAACAAGATATTAACTTCAATTCTAATGGTGATCTAAATACAACCGCACTTCTTTCATTTACAGGAACTAGTAATGGGTTTGTTACTAAATGGTATGACCAATCAGGTAATGGTAGAGATCTGGTTCAGGTCACTTCTGCAAACCAACCACAAATATCTATGAACGGAATTGTTTTCACCGAAAAAGGAAGACCTACTGTTTCTTCAACTGGAGCGGTTGTTATGTCTACTTCTAATGTTATTCCGGTTACTACTGCTATTTCTACTTTTATCTTATTAAGAACTAACATTATTAAATCTAATTCTAATAGTGGTATGTTCTTAGGTTTAATTGGTGGAGCACATTTATCACCATCAAGAAATTCCTCGGGTACAAATAGATACTATGGTACTGCTGATGTAACGTATCCTGCATTATCTACAGGTAATAATTACATAACAATAACAAATAACTCAAACAAAGTGGATGCTTGGGAAAATGGAACACAAATTATGAATACTGTTAATTCTGGTAGTGATTCTGTTTTACAATCCGCTGGTGTTAATTTATTTGATAGATGGTTGAATTCTGGACCATTAACATTAGGTACTGGTATTTCCGAAGTAATAATTTACAACTCTGATCAAAGAACTAACAGAAGTGCAATTGAATCCAATATAAGTTCATACTTCAATTTAAGTTATACTGATACTGACGCACAAACTTTTATAACTAATGCTGGAATAACAAATGATGTACAACAATCAGCTATAACAACACTGGTTAAAATGCTTAAAAATGAAGGTCTTTGGGCAAAAATGAAAGCTATTTATCCATTTGTTGGTGGAACTGCAACAACACATAAATTCAATCTTAAAGATCCAAGAGATACAAATGATGCATTTAGATTATTATTTTATGGTGGTCTTTCTCACGATGGAGGTGGAGTTTTTTTTAATGGATCAAATTCCTGGTGTGATACAAATATGAATGCTGCTACTAATCTTACGGTAGATAATTTACACCTTTCTTTTTATTCAAGAACAAATGCAAATAACACATATTCCGGAGGTGAAATTGGACATGTTGGGTATAACAGCTGGACATCTCCACCACAAGATTATACAAAACAATTTACTTTAAGAGTTAGGAACCCACAATATGGTGGTGGTGCTCAATTTACTTCTGGTAACTTAACAAGTTCTTATTCAACAATTGATGGTTTTGGATTGACTATTGGATCTATAACAACTTCAGCTACTTCTAAAATGTTTAGAGGTAAAAACACTTCTGAGTTTTCTACTAGAGTAACATCAACTGGTACGAATACAGGTACTTTGCCAAGTTTCAACATATCCATAGGTAAGATTCATGGATATGGTGAATGGTCTAATCAACAATCTGCTTTTGTTTCTATAGGAGATGGTTTAACTGATGTAGAATCTGCAAAATTATATGGTATAGTTCAAATATACCAAATTACTTTAGGTAGATCGGTATAAAAATAATAAACAAAAAAACCACCTCTAAAGGGTGGTTTTTTTGTTTAAAGACTTCATCTTACCACATTGAATAAGTGTAGGTCTTTTGCCCATGACGGAGTATCTTGACCGAATGTCAGTATAGAAATAAATATGGTTGTTATTAAAAATAGACTTTTCATATGGATAACAATAGTTCGAATAGTTTTTCTTTTGCTTCAATTCTTTGCGACGCGATTTGTGTTGGTTTTAATTTTCCTAGATTCTAATGCGTATTTTACTTCGTCGCTTGAAACGTTTTCACAAAGATAGTTTTTTATTTTAATATATATAATAAAAATATAATTTAATTTATGGCAAATCAAAGAATTGGTTGGCGGCCTTACGCACCATTGATGAATTCTGTGGATGCAGACGCGACCGCGTTCATCTCCGCGGCGGGCATTACAGACCTAACGCAGGCAAGCGCGATCAATACGCTGGTTCTTCAGTTGAAGGCATACGGTATCTGGTCTAAAATGAAGGCGCTTTATCCAATGGTTGGTGGAACGGCTGCCAAGCACAGATTCAACCTAAAGGATCCTAGAGCGGTCGACGCGGCGTTCTACTTGGATTTCAACGGTACGTGGACACACAGCTCGACTGGTGCTAAACCAGATGGACTTACCGGATATGCAAATACTAAAATGAATCTATTCACTACGTTGGGTGCATCATCTATATCACAATCTACATATGTTAGATTAAACACTTTCAAAGGTGTTTTTGGTGGGGTGTACAGCCCGGTTCTTATGGGAGGTTGGTTTGACTCTTTTGTTATGCTACAATCGATGTCCAACACAAGCGTTAAGGCTTGGATGGGTAATACAAGTGGTGAAGGTCTGGCGGGTACGGTAACTGCATTAGGTGGTATGATAATGGGTAATAGATATAATTCTACAACGGTTTTCACATTAAAGAAAAATGAAGCAACAATTAATACGTCTGCATCGTTCAGTGTGAGAAACTTCCCAACTTTACCATACTATATTGGTGCACTCAACAGCAACGGTACTCCTGGAACGTACGATAGTAACGAAATCGCCTTCTATCACATTGGTGATGGTATGACAGACGCTGAGGCGGCGAACTTCTACAACGCGGTTCAAACATTCCAAACAACTTTAGGTAGAAA
>Ga0114969_10003546_pt1 | contig 12554 bp, 19 predicted proteins | sample M_130807_MF_Meta_FD_87316 | JGI IMG/M metagenome (GOLD analysis project Ga0114969, IMG submission 87316) | Freshwater microbial communities from Lake Montjoie, Canada to study carbon cycling - M_130807_MF_MetaG | ecosystem: Environmental > Aquatic > Freshwater > Lake | place: Lake Montjoie...
AAAGAGAATAGTATTAAACAAAATAAAATAATATTATTAGAAGAAGAAAATAAGCGAAGCGAATTATAAAAAAACAAAGTTTTTTTTATAATTTCAAGAATTAATGAATTATATAATAATTTATTAGATAAATGTATTAAAAATAATAGTAATAATATTATTACAAATACAAATACTGTTAATAATAATAATACTATTAATATAACATTAGCAAACTTTGGTAATGAAAAATATACTAAATTAACAAATGAAGAACAAATAAGAATACTTAAATCAAATAAACAATGTGTATCAAATTTAATTAAATTTTTACATATTAATGATCGTTTACCAGAATATAAAAACATATGTGTTAAAAACTTAAGAGGTAAAGGAGGATATTTATATGAAGGTAATAGATGGTTACATTGTAACTTTGAAAATTTATTAATTATATTATTTAAAAATAAAATTAATGATTTAGAAAAAATACTTAATAATAATGAAGGATTAATTAATTTTAATAATAATTATATTCAAAATCTAATTGAAAATTATACGGATGATATGGACTCATTTATAAAAAACAATAAAGACAATATAATAAATATGCTGTATAATAATACTAAAAATTATAAAATATAATGAAAAAAAATTGAATTTGTTTATTTTAAAGCAAAAGAATTATTAAGAGAATTATTAATAAACAGATTGTATAAATCAGCCTGAAATAATATGCCATCCTCAAGTCACGGATTACCAAATGATAAAGCAATTGAATTATTAAAAAAAAATAAAGATAGTTTGGCAATTGATTGGATAAAATTATCAAGTAATCCAAAAGCAATTGAATTATTGCTTGAAAATCCAGATAAAATTGTTTGGGATGAATTTTCAAAAAATCCAAAAGAGTATCAAGATAAATTATAATAAATTAAAATTAGATAAAATCAAAATGCATAACAATTAATTGTTTTATGACCTTTCTTTCCACATATATCACATGTATTTTTTGTTGTTTTTTTATTTTTGTTTTTACAATATAAATTTTCATGACAAGTTACGCCTTTTAATGAATCAAATTCTTTATTACAATAACTACAACAAAAAACTTCTATTTCTTCTATTACATCACCATTTATTGTTTTTTTTGCATAGCAATCAGAAAATGTATGACCTTCTCTTCCACATGTAGAACATGTATTTTTTTTATTTTTGTGTTTACAATATAAATTTTCATGACAAGTTGCACCTTTTAATGTATCAAATTCTTTATTACAATAACTACAACAAAAAACTTCTATTTCTTCTATTACATCACCATTTATTGTTTTTTTTGCATAGCAATCAGATGCAATATGACATTCTCTTCCGCATATATCACATGTATTTTTATTTTTGTTTTTACAATATAAATTTTTAAATTCTTCTAACATATTATCATCATCATCTTGTTTACAATCATTCGCAAAATGACCAGTTTCACCACAAATATAACATTTATCTGAAGAACCATTAATCATTTTTTTTATAGTACTTAAATTATCTTCATTAAGTTTTAATTGACAAAAAGAACCACCGCGAACGTTATTAATACCATATTGTTCCATGTATTTTAATGTATATTTATCTTCATCAAAGTTATCACAATTTGAAATAATTTGTAATACTTTTTTTGGAGTATATTTTTTTGTATATTGAGAACCAGATGAACTAAAGTGTTGTTCAAGTCTAAATTGAGGATTTGTTGTTTTACCTATGTAATATTTACCTTTTTCTAATTGAAGAATATAAATATATATCATATTTTTAACTAATATTATTATATTTATTATTTTATATTAATATATTATTCAATTTTTTTTAAAAAATATATAACTATTTTTTACATAAAATACATTTATTTATATTTATATTTATAACAGATTCTTTATCATTTTCATCAATTATTTTTTCCAATAATATTTCATATTCATTTATTTCATCTTTATATGCTTCCCATTTACTATTGTTTTCATAATTATTATTGTCAACATCATAATTATATTTATTTTCTAATAGCGGGTAAGGGAAATCTGGGTATTTTTTTCCATAGTAAGATCTTTTGAAACAATTCACATAATGTTTTCATAAAAGTTGTTCTGTAATTTGGTAACATTTTTTTGATATATTTAGCACTATCAGAATTAATAACAAATTATTTTTGCAATATAAAAATTTTTGTTTTAAAAAAAGTTTTGTAAAAAAATTGAAAAAATAAATTATTGACTTGTTAGATAATATTTTTATTTAAAAATCTTTCAAGTCTCTTATCCATAGTCTCAAGTAATCATATATGTCTAAAATAGCTACCGCGTATTTTAATAATGATAAATACATAAAAGTAGGTGTGGAATGCAAGTCAAGCGACATTCTGAAATGTCTTCAAGAAAGAAAAATATACACTACTATTCCAAAGAAAATGTTAGAAAGGATTGATAATTTTTTAAATTTTATCAATCGTCTTAATGACGATGGAATCATATGTATTAAGAAGGACCCTAATAACGAAGACACTTTTATTGGTCTAGGATTCAATATTATTATTATTGTAAATATTGAGGGGTGGATATTAGCTATAAAAGAAGCTATTAATAATCAAATTTTTGGTGCTCCATCCTCTGTATATGAAATGTTAGCTAGATTGGGATTTTCTCCAATGGACGGTGAAAGCTCATCAGGTCCATTATATTCAGATATAAAAAGTAGGAAGAGTAGGCTCGCTTTTCTAAAAGATATCTGGGTATATAGTGATGATAAAACATCTACTAATATGCACCGGTTATGGAACTCTAACATATCTGGCGTTAATACCATTAGGACTAATGTAATTTATAAGAACAAGATAACCAGCAGTGGTAGCGATGGTTCTAATAGTAAAAAACATAAGACAAAACAAACAGATACAACAAATCTTCAACTGTTGTGCAGTGTAATATAGTCTAATATAGTCTAATATAGTGTAATATAGTTTAATATAGTTTATCGTACTCACAGGAGAACCTAATAAAATAATTTATTTATAATTAAATCTAATTTTTACCTAGGTTTTTCATTGAAAGAAGTAATTAGTATTTTTTTAACTTCATTAAATGATAATGTTTTTTGATTCTGTAATATTGACAAAGTACTTGCTGATAACTTACATAACAATTCACATAATGTTTTCATAAAAGTTGTTCTGCAATTTGGTAACATTTTTTTGATATATTTAGCACTATCAGAATTAATAAGAAATTTTTGCAATATATCTTTTTCACTATAATTTACAATAATTTCTAGATCATCAATAATATTTTGCAAATTGTTATATGCCTTGTCTGCATTTAGTAGTCGTTCACCTATCGTTATTTTGTAGTTATGTAAATTATCTATTATTTCAATATCATTAATTAATTCTATGCACTTTTGTGGATCTCTAAACATTATCGTATCAAATAAAATATATGGTTGTTTATTTTTAATACAATCTTTAGCAAAATGACCAGGCTCTCCACATTTAAAACATTTATCATTTGCACTTTTGTTCATTTTTTCTAACTGATTTTTAGTAGATTTATCTAATTCAATTTTCGTGAATGAACCACCACGAACATTGTCAATTCCATATTTGTCCATATAAATTAGTGTATATTTATCTTCATCATAATCATCACAATCTGCGATTAGTTCTATGAATTTAATAGGCTTGTATAATTTTGTCCATTCTGAACCTTGTGAAATGGAGTGACTTTCTAAACGAAAATAAGGATTTTTAGTTTTACCAACATAATATTTATCTTTTTCTAATTGAAGAACATAAATATACACCATCTAATATCTTTAACTAATTATGTTTGTTTAAATCAAAAATATATTTTATCAATTTTTTTAAAGTAATATTTATAAAATTCCCATTGTATAAAACCATAATTTATTATCTTCTAATAATTTAATACCATAAATTGTATTATTATCTTTACTCTTTTGTATTTCTACATTATATTCATTTTCTATATAATAATCGTATTCTGCATCTGACAATTTCCATAACTTCCTTTTTAAATTATCATTTTTAAATAATATCAATAATTTTTTCATAAATTCTTTTTCTTCATAGGTTAATATATTTATGATTTCTTTATTTATTGTGTATATATCATCAGCACCAGGAGGTGCTTTAGCATCCTCAAGCTGATGCTGACAAGCAGCTTCAGCTGTGAGAATGTCATCATCTTTATTTAATACTTTTAACTTATCATTTAAACTTTTATCATTTATGTTAAAATCTCCAATAACATTCATTTTTACCTTTTATTATATATAGTTATTTTATTATTTAAATAACATAACCATAATAAAACAACATAACCATACTTAATATATTTATTTGTAAAAATTGCAACTATATAATAAAAGATATTTAAAAAAGAAGTTATTATATAATATAAATATGGTTTTATATATTTGTAATAAATGCGATAAAAATTTTATTAGAAAACAATGTTATAATATTCACATTAACAGAAAAAATCCATGTATTTTAGATGAAAATATTAATAAAATTAAAGAATTAGAATATAATAATCAATTAAAAAATATAAATAAACAATTAGAAGATAGAATTCATGAATTAGAATGTGATAATAAAACATTAAATAATTTATTAGATAATAAAGATAAAAATGACAATATTAAAATAAAAATGGTTGAAGAAGAAAATAAACAAATAAATAAGTTATATAATAATTTGTTAGATAAATTTATTAAAACAAATAATAAAAGTACAATAGATGATAATGGTGATATTAAAATAAAAATGACCCGCGCAGGAGATGCGCTAGCATCCTCAAGCGGGCTGACGAGCAGCCGCGCTGCGAGAATGACAGAAGGATATGTCTATATTATCAGAGAATGTGATTTTGTTAGATTAAATGAAAATATATATAAAATTGGGAGAACATCCAAAATTAATCCAGAGGATAGGTTCCAAAAATATAGAAGCAAAGCGAATTATGAAAACTTTTACAAGTTTTCATAATTTCAAGGAACTGAAATAATTGGATTTTTTAAAGTTAATGATTCTGTTGAATGTGAAAATAAGCGAAGCGAATTATAAAAAACTTTGTTTTTTATAATTTCAATAATTAAATGTTTTTCAAACCATAATAATATCAAAAAAATGAGTGAATATGGAAAAGAATATTTTCAAGGAAATAAAAATGAACTATTAAATGAAATATTACAAATTGTAACAAATTATAACACTTGACAAATAAATAAAATTAAAATTAATAAAACTTTAAAACCTATTTTTTTTAAAAAAAGTCTCTCTCTCTCGGTAAACAAATATTTAATAATTAATTTTAAATTATAATTTATTACAATAAAAACAAGTTAATTTTTTTTTTATAACATTTTTAAATATTTTATGACATTTTTAGACATTTTTGACATTTTTAGATATCAAATAGTATAAAAAAATAAATATAATTATATAATAAAAAAATGGTTTTGTATATTTGTAATAAATGTAATAAAAATTTTACTAGAAAACAAGCATATGATATTCATATAAACAGAAAAAACCCATGTATTTTGGATGAAAATATTAATAAAATTAAAGAATTAGAATATAATAAACAATTAGAATATAGTAATAAACAATTAGAAGAAAAAAATAAATTATATGAAGATAAGATTAAAGAATTAGAAGATAGGATCAAAGGTTTAGAAACTGAAAACAAAACATTAAATAATTTGGTTAATAAATGTTTTGAAAATAATAAAACAATTAAAACAAAAACTAATAACAATACAACAAATAATATTAATAATACTATCAATAATATAAATGTCAATCTTGTGCCTTTTGGTATGGAGAATATAGATGATTTGACACCAGAAGAAAAGAAAATAATTTTAAATTCGGGAATGTTTTGTTCTGTTATGTGTGCAAAAAAATTAAACTGTAATCCAAGACTTCCACAATATCATAATATTTCATTTACAAATTTGAGAAGTAATGATGCGAAGATATATGATAAAGACAAAACTTGGAGAACAGTTGATAAGGAAGATTTATTTGAAACTGTTATACCAAGAAGAATCGATGATGTCAATTCATTAATAGAAAACGAAGATATTAAAATATCTCCATATATGGATAATTTAGTAAAGAAAGGTACAGACGAGGATGAAGTAGTAAAAAATACTAAAATAAAAAAACGATTTCATAGAACAGTATATGATTTTGATAAAAATAAAGATAAAAAAAAATTAACATAAATTTAGATCAGTATATTGTTAAAATCAAATAATAATAACAATATATGTAGTTATTGCTCATGTCTTTACAGTCATCAGTTGGTATCATTGGACGCCTTCTTTTCGGCCAACTTCTTTTCAACAAACGCATTGACATGCGCGTTGAAATCGTTCATTGCTTCATAGACAGCAATCTCTGAAATATTCAGAGCTGCGTCTATTGCCTTCAGCTTCTCATTGTATTCCTCGGTAAAGAGGATAGTATCAGAAGATGAAGACATATTAGCTGTTTAATAGCATTAAAAAATACATTTCATATAATTGAAAATTCAATTTTTTAATATTTAAAAAAATAAGTCTCGAATTCTATATTATCATTACTATCATAATTACCAAAATTACACTTCGGAGAAAAGGTCAATAAGATTTACAATTTCTAGATTTTCAGGATTCATATCCATAATATTTTTGATTTCTGGTTCAGGCTCAGGATACAGCTTCAAAAGATTCTCATAACACTTTAGCTTCTTATCCTTCATAAGCATTAGATGTATAAGTTTATCTTCTTCTTCTTTGCAAATAAAATTAAAAGAATCATTTGCCATTTTTATACATATTTCTGAATGATTTTCAAATCCATTGTGTTTATTAACTATATATTTACTATATTCAATATATGTATTCAATACATTATTTTCACATTCATAATAATTATTAAAATAATTTATAAATTTACATGGATGAGTATTACAAATATATGCCATTGGTGGTATATCATTACTTATAATAAATTTTTTCAAGTTATCAAAATAAGTCTTAACTAATTCATAATCATATTTATCCTTATTTGTGATGTAAAAAATACTAAGCTCTTGTAGCTTCTTTTCTATGATAATATTTTGTTGCTTAATATTTTCAATGACATTTATTATATGTTCTTTATGTTGAACACTATTCATTGTTATTGTTTAAAAAAAATAATTATATTTATTACTTTATTAAATTGAAATTCAATTTTTATAAATTAAATAGCTAGATAATCATAATATCTTTATCAGCAAGCTTATTATGCTTATCAATAAGTCGAGTTTTATGGTTACATTGCATAGAATGATGCATTACATCTGTATTATAATTATGATTATAATTATAATTAATCACTAAAACTACTGTCGTTACTGTTATTACATAAAACACTATCATAATCATAAAAATTACGCTAGCTGACACAGAATAATGTTTTTTTTCAATTACTAGTTTTTCGCACTTTGACTCAGAATACAGCTCTGAAAACTTTATCTCATATTTATTAATTTTTGTGTATGCCTCATCTAAGGTTGTACCGTATTCTTCTATTTTAGAGTATGCCTTGTCTAAGGCTATTAAGGTTTTATTAGAAGATATTACTAGTTCATTAGATATTATACTGTTTTTTTCAATTTCTGGCTTCTCAGGATATACTTCCATAATACTTTCAATATCTGGTTTATCAGATTTATCAGAATAAAGTTCCATAAGATTTTCATAAAACTTAATATTCTTTTCTTTAATAAGTATTTCAAGAATAATAAAATCTTCTCCTATCCTATCAAAACGACCTATTAATTCATTTATAATCATTTCTGGTTGATCTCTAGATGTGCGATACATTAATACTCTAGTCATATTAATATTAAGAATTTCTTTATTATATAAGTTTAACCAGTTTTTATGTAAAGTTTCCTTTGTATTATAAATATAATTATCACTATAACTACCTTTTATTGTTATATTAAAAATACGATATTCACGTAGCATATCCTCAATAAGAATAATATGCTGTTTTAGTTTTTTAATTTCGTTTTCTATATGTTCTTTATATTGATCACTATTCATTGTTATTGTTTAAAAAAATAATTATATTTATTACTTTATTAAATTGAAATTCAATTTTTTATAAGATCATACAAATATTTAACATCTTTATATTTAATTTTATAATCACCTTCATAATCTATTGATATCTTAAAATAATGAGAATTATAACCTATTTGTTTTTTTTTTAAAAATAAATATCCACATACAGTATTTATAAATATATCAGTTGTTATTTCAGTACCACTAAACAAAAAACCAGGACATTGAATAAGATGTAATATTGAAAACTTTTGTTCACTATATATATTTTGAAAAAAATGATCTAATATAGCTATATAATATAATGATACTAATTTTTTATAAGCATTCTTATCTTCAACATTGTAAAGTTTATGATTCCAACCATTAATATGATATACTCCTATAATATCATTACTTTTATATTTATTATCTTTAATTTCTTTATAAAATACTGAACCAGGATTTTTATAATTAATATTTTCTTTTTGAATTTGTTGGATTTGTTGAATTTTGTCGCTTCCAAGACTTTTAAACTTAATAGGACAAAATATATTATTTTCATTATCTAATATAAAAAAATCTTTATTAATAATAGTTATAGCTTTATTAGTTCCTTTTCCTCCACTATAAATATTTTTATTAGTACCATTTGTTAAATAAAAATGTACATTTTTATTATGTGAATTTTTTATGTTATTTATTAAATTTGTATAAAAATCTTTATGTTCCATATGTGTACTATTGTTATTTGTATAAAATTTATTTTTTAATAAATATTTTTCAAAATTAAATTTTTTTAATTTTGCTTTTTGTTTTAATATATTATCTTGATCAGACATTATATATATATATATAATATATATATTATTCTTTTATAATATTATAAATGAATGGTTAGTTTATATAGAATAACATTTGATTTATTATCTATCACAAAGTATTTTTTTTGAATTACATGCCCATTGTATAAAACCATAACTTTTCATCTTCTAATAATTTCACACCATATATAGTATTATTATTTTTACTTTTTTGTATTTGTATATTGTATTCATTTTCTATAAAATAATCATATTCTTCATCTGATAATTTCCATAATTTTCTTTTTAGATTATCATTTTTAAATAGTTTTAGTAAATTTTTCATAAATTCTTTTTCTCCATATGTTAATATATTTATTATTTCTTTATTTATTGCATAAATGTCATTATCTTTGTTTAATATGTTTAATTTATCATTGATATTAATATCATTTACATCAAAATCACCAATAACATTCATCTTATTTATTATATAAAATTATTTTATTATTTAAATTTTAACCATAATAAAAAGTCTATTCATTTTCAAAATCAAAAATTTATTTTAAATGATATAAAAAATTACTTTTATATGATAATATAATAATGGTAAAATATATAATAAAAATAAACTGTACTGGTATAAGTGATTTAGCATTTAATAATAAAAAAAAAATTAATTAAAAAAAAAAAATCCCCCCTGATTTAATACTAGGTAATATATCATGTATTTTTCCTTATATTATAAATATCAAAATTATTCATAAAAAATTATATAAATTTACAACAAAAACATTAGAATTTTATTGTGAGGATGATAATAAATTAAGCGATGATGATTTTATACATTTTATTAAAGTATTAAAAAAGCTTGGTTTTTCTTCAAATAATAATACAAAAGTAAGATATGTTACAATAATAAATGATATTGATGATAATAATGTGTTGCGTCAAAAACATGAAAATGTTCTAATATATAATTTTACATCTTTAGAAAAAATAGAAATAGAGCCTCAAGGTCCACGAAAACCTAATCATTTTAAATATATGACAGAATTATTATATATTTGTAAAAATTTACAGACTTGAAAGAATTTGACAACATATTAAAATATTAAAATTTATTTCCACCAATTAATAATTCTTATAAGTTCTTTTTGTGATATATTAGTTGAATTTATAAATAATTTATTTTGTTCATAATAATTAATTATCTTTTCTATAATATCATTATCAAATTCACTTATTAATTCATTCTTTGTTTCAATTGATATATTTTTTAATACATCAATAGTTACAGCTATTTTTTTATTTTTAATATCTTTTGAATCATTATTTCTTATATAATGGCACAAATTATTTCTTGATGATTTTAAGTAATTTAAATCATCATATATTTCAGATATTTGATCTTCTAAATTTTCATTATTAATTATATCTGATAAAGCTTCGAATATTTTATTTTTTAAAATTTTAAATTCTAAATTATCTATTTTAATATCCTTTCTTTTATTATGTTCTTTTAGTTCTTTAATTTCATATTTTAGATCTTGAATTTCTTCATCTTTTTTTTTATTATCTTCTTTTAGTTCTTTAATTTCTTCGTCTTTTTTTAATAGATCTAATTCTACTTTATCTATTTTTTGATTAATTCTAATATTATCCAAGACTATTCTTTGATTTTCATCTTTAATTACTAATAAATTATCTTCTAATAAACTAGTTTTATGCTCAATAATATCAAATATTTGATTATAATTATTAAGAATTGTCACCATTATATTATAATATATTATAATATATTATATACTTTATTTGTTTAATATTAATTTTATCAATTTTTATACATTTTTTATGAATATAAGTACTTATTAAGTTTGTAAGGGTGGATTACAAACTTAAACTGCTAAAAAAATATCTAATTCTAATAATATATATAATGTCTAAAGAAAGTGTTTTTATCACTTTATTAAAAAAACATACAAATATTGATATTGATTTTATCAATACTTTTTTTAAACAATATAAAATTGGAAGTGATTTAGACTTTCATATACAAGATACAGATGTAGCTAAGTTTTTAGGAATAAGTTTAAATACAATTAGAAGAAGATTAAATAATACATTTTCTAAAAATATTAATTTTCTTGAAAAAGCTGATTATATAAAAATAAAAACAAATAAAACTTCATCTATAACATATATGATTAATTATCAATGTTTTGAAAGATTAGCAATGAATGGCGATTCGGAACGATCAGAAACTATTAGAATGTATTTTATTAAATTAAGAGAATTTTTAACTGAAAATCAACATTTAATATATCAAGCTATGGAGAATAAAAAAGAATTAAATAAATATTCTGGTTACGAATCTATATATTTTTTTGCAGTAGACGATAGAAAAAAAGATATATTTAAAGTTGGTAGAACTGCTGATATTGTTCAACGATTAAGAAATTACAATGTAGGTAGGGTTAAAGAAGTCGAATTAAAATATTTTGCTTTAGTTAGTAATTCATTATTAATTGAAAAATGTATCAAGTTAGCATTAGATGGAAATAAATTATATAAAAATAAAGAAATATTTAAAGTAGAACCGCATATATTAAAAAAAATTATAGATGAATGTTATTGTAAATATGTTTCAAAAAAGCAACATGTTACTTTATACGAAGAAATTAGTAATTTATTAGGACTATATGCATATACAAAAGACAAAATTCATATAAAACCGTATATTATAATAGGTAAAAATTTATAAAATAATACAATAATATTTTATAATAAGGTTAAATAGCTCAGATTTTATTTTTTTATTGATAGTTTCCAAAGGAAACTCTAGAGTTAGCCTACAAGCCAACTGTACTCGTTTAAATTTTTTGGTAATTTATATTTTTCTAGTACAATAATATTCCTTCATCATAATTTCCATAGCTTCATTATCTCTTTTTTCTTTTTCAAGATAAGGATTTAATTGAAGATAAAGATCTTCAATTAAATTGTTCTTCAACTTAAGTTCATTTTTAAGCATTGTAACTTCATTTAGTAACATTGACGTTTTAAACCCATTAAAGGTCGTAGAAAACATTTTTGATATTATTTGTATCATTGACGTTTTAAACTCATTTAAGGTTGTGAAAAACATTTCAAGTATTATTTAAAAATAATAAATACTAAATATCACAGAATAATAAAAATTCAATTTTTTATTAAGACTTAATATCACAAGAATATTTTATATTACGTTTTAAAAGCTCCAAATCTATTTTATAAGTTCTAGTTTTATTTTTGTATAGGTACTCGTTTAAATTTTTTTTAATTTCATCTATATGTCCTTCTATATTATAATCTATTTTAAATATAAATACAATTGGTAATTTATATTTTTTTGTTTTATTTTTATTTTCGCTTATGTATTTTAATTTATATAATCCATCTTTAACTTTTAAAATATATATTAAACCTTTTTCATTTTCAAATATTTCCTTACTACTATTTTTTATATTCATTTGTTTATCTAAATCATTCACAATTTCTTCCTTATATTTTATAATTAATTTTTCTAAATCAATATGATATGTACGAATTAGATTAGCTTTTTTACTTCCT
>Ga0114969_10003548_pt1 | contig 12551 bp, 13 predicted proteins | sample M_130807_MF_Meta_FD_87316 | JGI IMG/M metagenome (GOLD analysis project Ga0114969, IMG submission 87316) | Freshwater microbial communities from Lake Montjoie, Canada to study carbon cycling - M_130807_MF_MetaG | ecosystem: Environmental > Aquatic > Freshwater > Lake | place: Lake Montjoie...
TCCAGAAGCGATGGGATTGGAATACCAAATGTTGGAAGCAAAAGGTCCGTGGTTTGAAAAAACGATTAAGACGGAAGATGATTTGAAATTTGCGGAAGTAGATTTTGATTTGGAAGACCGTTTAGGATATGTCTTGGAAGCAATTAAATTAACAAACAAAGAATTAAATGGTCGTGTACCACTCATTGGTTTCGCAGGTGCGCCTTGGACTATTTTTTGTTATATGATTGAAGGACATGGTTCCAAAACATTCTCGGAATCTCGTAAAATGCTATATACGAATCCAGTATTAGCGCATAAATTACTTGATCGTATTACCAAGGTTACTATTAAATACTTACAAGCGCAAATCAAAGCGGGTGCCCACATGGTTCAAGTTTTTGATTCTTGGGCTGGAATTTTAGGTACTGAACAATATGCAACATTCAGCATGCCGTACTTGAAACAAATTGCAGATGCCATTCAAGAAGCACCGCTTACCATTTTCTCGAAAGGCGCAATGAGTTCCTTGGAAGATATTTCAAACCTTGACTGTAATACCGTTGGACTAGATTGGAACATGGATATTTCGGATTTCAGAAGTGTTATTGGAGAAAATAGAACCATTCAAGGAAATTTAGATCCATGTGCATTATATAGCACCCATGATGAAGTTACAAAACTTACCAATAAATTATTAGATACATTTACGAGTAAAAGACACATCGTGAATCTTGGTCATGGGGTGTATCCGGACGTAGATCCTGCGAAAGTGAAAACATTTATACAAACAGTGAAAGATTACGCTATTAAGTATTAATCCATGAAAGCAACTACCCTTCTACTTTTTATTTTTTTAGTTTACACTTACCAGGCACAAGTAGCAAATCTTGTTGAAAATGGTAGTTTTGAAATCATTAAAGGTAAAGTTAAAGGTTTGGGTTGCGTGGACGCCTCCGCAGATTGGAAAAATGTTACTAGCGCAAAAGCGGATTTATTTGTAAAAGAAAATAAACTACCGATTGTTCTGACTTCTGGGAACTCGTATGGAAAAGAAGAACCTAAAGAAGGAGACAATTATGCTGGTCTAGTAGTCTATTCCCCAAAAGATAAAATTGCTCGAAATTACATCACTTCCCCTTTAGCGCAACCAATGTTAAAAGGAAAAAAATACTGTGTAAGTATGTATATTTCGCTGGCGGAAGGTTCTAAATTCGCAACTAACAATCTCGGAATAAACTTTCATAAAAAACAACCAAAGCAGGAAGATAACAAAACGATTATAGAAAAAACTTCGATACTTCATCATTATTCGAAGCTCGTAAGCGCTACATATGGTTGGGAAAAAATATGTGGTACCTATATCGCAGAAGGAGGCGAAGAATTTATTACCATTGGGAATTTTACTGCTACAGACAAAACAAAAACTGAAAAAGCGATTAAAATTAAAGATTATAAAGGGCTGCTTTCTGACTTTGCCTATTACTTTGTCGATGATATTTCAGTAATCCTGGTAGACCAAAAATCGGCTTGTGAATGTGGTAATCAAGAGAATAATAAAGAAACTTATTACCATAAAATAATTATGTTGGAAGAAAAGATGACTCCTATTCAACGCATCGAAGCGCACACTGCCTTTTTTCCATTTGGTAAGTATGAATTGCAAGAAACTAACCGTAGTACAATTGATGCAGTTATTCGTGAAATGAAAACGAACCCGACATTTATTATTGAATTATTTGGACACTTAGATGTTAACGAAGCAGATCTAGCAATTAAAAAACCTTTATTCGCAGATTTATCCAACAGAAGAATCCGCGAAGTGATGAAATACATGATTGAAAATGGCATCGAAGAAAAACGGCTGATTTCTACCCCAAAAGATGAGAAAGAACCAAATGAGGAAATTTTAGAGGATGATGATGAAGATTTAAAGTTGGCTAAAAATCGACGTGTCATGTTCATCGTAAAAAAATAAGAAAAAGACATGTTTAAATTAGGAGAAAAAATTGGTTTTTTATCCGAAAAAGGAACAGCTAAAATATTAGAATTCCTTCCAAATCAAAAAATACGATTAATCGATAATGAAGGATTTGAGCAAATTCGCTTGAGTTCGGAACTTATAACCTTGCATAGTTTAAATTACCAGTTAGAAAATACAGCTCCGCTCTATGATAAGGAAGCTATTTCTAAACGAAAAAACATGCAACTTTCGGTGAAAATAGAAAACAAAAAAAAAACTTCTATTTGGGAAATAGATCTTCATATTGAGAATTTGTTAGATAACGCTAAAAACCTCACAAACACAGAAATATTACTCAAACAAATGAGTAATTTCAAAAACACCTTTTTAAAGGCATGCGATAAACGTATCCAAAAATTGGTTGTAATTCACGGCGTTGGAGAAGGTGTGTTAAAAAATGAAATTCGTTCCTATTTGTCCAAGCAAGAAAACATAGAATATTTCGACGCATCCTACCTTGAATACGGAAAAGGTGCCACAGAAGTTAGATTCAAACATTCATCTTACTAAGCATGAAAATTTTACTTTCACCAGCAAAATCATTAGATTATTCTAAATCGATCGAAAAACCGTTTGTGAATCAAGCAGCTTTCCTGAAAGAAACGGAACAATTAGTAACGAAACTGAAAAAGATTAAGCCTAAAAAATTCATGGAGATGATGCATATTTCTTCGGATTTAGCACATTTGAATTACGATCGTTACCAAGCATGGATTTCCCCAACGGAAGAAAATGAACAGGTTAAAGCATGTATCGAGGTATTTAACGGCGAAGTGTATAAAGGTTTGGATCCATTTTCTTGGAATGAAACAGAACTAATACGTGCCAATGAACAAATACGCATTTTATCCGGTTTATATGGGATATTGAAACCTTTAGATTTAGTTTACCCCTACCGCTTAGAAATGGGTACTAAATGGCAAATCACCCCAAAAGTTAAAAATCTATATGCTTTTTGGTCGGATAAATTAACCAACCAATTAAACGCTGAAAAACCGGAAGAAGTTTTAAACCTTGCATCGGCAGAATACAACAAAGTAATCAATTTCAAACAATTAAAAGCAAAAGTTATCACACCAACTTTTAAAGATTTTAGCAATGGCCAATATAAAGTTGTAATGATGTATGCCAAGCATGCACGTGGCGCAATGGCAAATTATTGTATTAAAAACCATTTAACTTCGTTGGAAGATTTGAAAGTATATAACGTAGATGGGTACACCTTTGATGCTAAAACTTCAACGGAAACGGAATGGAATTTTATACGATGATATCTTTCAAAAAAAATAGACTTTTATTTCTTCTATTAATACTATTTTGTATTGTTTTTTATCTTTCTCCATTTGTATTCGTACGATTTAAAAAAATCGATTTTCCACTTACTGTATTATTTTCTATCGCCAAAAAAAACACACGCTCAGCGAACTCAGAAGAAGAAAAGGTTTTACAGTTATATACCTATGTATGTAAAAAAATTAAAAAACCAAACTATAAACAGGTCTACGATACTACCATATTAGGGTTTAATGGACAACATTTATATAGTGGTTTCGGATTTTGTGACGAACAATGTAATACCTTATTATCTTTGGCCAATACATTAAATATAAAAGGACGTTTAATTTTTTTATTAGGAAATGACACCATCTCACACCATTCCGTATGTGAAATTAAGGTTGCTAATCACTATGGTATGTTTGATCCGTTTTATCAAATTACACAAAAAAATAACGAGGGAAAGATTGCGAGTGTACGTGAAATAATTTCAACAAAAAATCTTGTAGATAATCTTCCAAAGCCGAAGGGCACATCACGAAACAAATATAAAAATTTATTTGATAAAAAACACCCATTCAAAATCGCTAAATACAACTATATCATACAATTAATTAATGAAAAAAGAATACATGCTGTTTATAAATTATGGTATGCTGTTTTCGGCGAATCCCAAAGAAAACTATTGTTCAATTATTATTATCAAGTGCATCATCTGAAAAAACAAGATCAAAATAGCATCAATCGACTATTCTTTTGAATTTTTCAACGCAATCCATTTGGACATATATTTGGTAGCCTGTAAGGTTTGGTATTGAAGTAAACTTCCTAGAAAATTATGTTTCCGATGTGTTTCTAATTCGGAATAAGTTGCCTCTAATTTTTGAATGAAGGTGGTATTTTTCTGATATAAATCCTGTAAAATTTTATCTCCGTTTTCGACGGAAAGTTCCCACTCTTTTTGATTTGTATACAAAGTCACTGCTCTAGCTGCGAAAGTATCTGGGTGTTCTTCTATAAACCCATTCCATGCATAGGTTTCATACATCGATTCAGCACCTATTGGCGTTGTAACGTTTGGAACACCATGTACCATGGATTCAATTAATTTACCTTTAACCCCCGCTCCAAATCGCAAAGGAGCTAAAAAAACGCGCGTTGTATCAAAAACGGAAGCTATCGAGTCTGCACGCCCTTTCACGATAAACCCTTCTTTTTCATTCTGTAAATCCCATACTTTTTGAGAAGGATATGCGCCAAATATATGCAATTGCGCTTGAGGAATTTGTTTACGGATAGGAGGCCAAATAGTTTTTTTTAGATATAAAACAGCGTCCCAATTTGGATCGTGTAAAAAGTTTCCGATGAATGCAAAATGTAATTTTTCGTGAAACGAACGAGGAGTGTTCACTTTAGAATCTACCCACATCGGTAAATACTGCACTATTCTCTCATCGATCTTAAAGATATTTTTCAAAAGTTGCATTTCGAAACTCGAAATTATCCAAGTTAGATCGCAACGCAGAATACTTGCTATTTCGCGTTTAGCAGTTTCTTCATCCAATAATTCTTCCAAACTAAAATCACGATTCTCTTTCACTGCTTTTTGTCGCGCTTTACGCAAACAATGTAAATCTTCCGTATCCAATATCCGAAGTGCATTCGGACAATTTTCACTCACTCGCCAACCAAACTGTTCTTCAATTATATACCGATCAAAAACGACCATGGTAGGCGCTAATTCCTTAATAAAAACATCAAAACTAGGATCATTTAGTTGAATCGAATAACACGCAACACCTATTTCCTCCAATGGAAAACTATACGCACTTCTAGCAGCAGCACATGCAAATGAAACGATATATTCTTTTTCTAAAAAGGAATTAATTAATTGCAACATTCGTACACCAGCCGCTGAAGAATTAGGTTCAGGCCATACTAACCCAATAAGCAATACGTGGTGTTTCATGTGTGCGTAGTACTATTTGATTTGGTGAAATTTGATTCCCAATTCTTGTTCGATTTTACGGATACGCTTAATTTCTTTCGATTCTATAAAAGCGATTGAAATTCCTTTTTTTCCAGCACGCGCAGTACGACCACTTCGGTGCGTATAATTTTCAATATCATCCGGCAGTTCGTAATGAACCACAAAAGATAAGTCTTCCACATCGATTCCACGTGCTGCAATGTCCGTAGCGACTAAAAAAGAAAACGTTCCTTTTTTAAACATACGCATCACTTTTTCACGTTCGCGCTGTTCTAAATCGCCATGAATTACACCAACACTGTGTTTACTTTCTTTGAGTTTATCCGAGATAAATTGCGCAGAAGCTTTTGTTCTACAAAAGAAAATCCCCGTTTTATTCGGTTGGGTTTTTAAGAAATGGGTTAAATATCCAAATTTTTGTTTTGGGTCACACACAAAATACTGGTGTTCAATACCACTATTCATGTTTTTCTGCTTATTTACCTGAATACGTTTTGCATCTTCCGATAAATAATTGGTAATAATCAATTCTAACTCATTCGGGATTGTTGCAGAAAACAACCAGGTAAAACTATTTTTATGCGTTTGTTTCAAAATCGTTTCCACATCTTTTTGGAAACCCATTTTCAACATTTCATCCGCTTCATCTAAAACAACGGTATTTACATCTTTTAAATCCACCACTTTTCGCTCCAACAAATCGATTAGACGACCTGGAGTTGCAACGATAATTTGGGTTGGTCTGGAAAGTGCGCGGATTTGTAAATCAATCTTCTCTCCACCATACACCGCTTGCACATACACATTGGTCGTGTATTTAGTCATTTTAAATAACTGTTTGGAAATTTGTTGACACAACTCACGCGTTGGCGCTAAAATTAATGCTTGAACATTTGGAGAGGTTGCGTCAATTTTTTGAATAATTGGAATACCAAAAGTCGCTGTTTTACCTGTACCTGTTTGTGCTTGTCCGATGAAATCTGATTTATACTCTAACAAAAAAGGAAGTGCTTTCTCTTGAATTTCAGTCGGTTCTGTAATATTTATATCCGTTAATGCTTTGATTAGGTAGGTTTCTACACCTAATTCTTTAAAATTACCCACGCGATGTTTGTTTATATAAAACTATTATTCTTCGGTTTCTTCCAGTTCATTTTCCCAATAATCATTCAAAAAAGACTGTATCTTTCTTCCTAAGGTATTGAAATATCTTTTGGTTCTGTACCCTCCTACCCAAACGATTCCACGGATTGCATTTGTTAGAAATATTTCGTCTGCAGATAATAAATTCTGCGGTAATATGGCACATTCATAGACTTTAATACCATGTGTCAATGCTATATTTATGACTTGCATACGCATAGTACCTGCTAAGCAACCATCTTCCAAACTAGGGGTGTATAATACCCCATTACTAACTACAAATAAATTCGAATTCGAACTTTCAATTACAGCATCTTTTTCATTGATTAACAGATAATCGTCTAATCCTTTTTCCTTTGCAGCAATAGCAGTCATTACATATAATAATCCATTTTTTGTTTTGAAATTGGATAGAAAGTTTTTTTGTTTTTTGAGTTCTCGGTAAATATCTACTTCATACCCTTTGGAATTCAATTCAAAATAATTGGACTCATATGGATACACTTCTATAAAATAGGAAATTTCGTTGGTTTCTGGAATATAGGTTCCTCCTAGAGCTCTATCCAAGGAAATTCTACATTTCCCTCCTTCTTTTATCCCAGAAAGAGCAATTAATTCTACAACCTTATCTTCGAAAAATTCTACGGTAAAAAAGGAAGGAAATCGCATTTTTATTGCTTTTGCGCCTTCCACCATACGATTAAAATGGTTAACCATATTAATTGGTTTTCCATTCATGACACGAACACTTTCAAATAATCCATCCCCATAGAGGTATGAACGGTTACCTGCTGCGATGGTAGCACCTTTATTCGGTAATACCGCTCCGTTATTGTTAACAAATAAATCTTGCATACTCTAAGGCATTATACTGTGTAAAAACTCTCTTCCTTTATCAGCGTTAATCAATAAAATATACAAAACGCCGAATACAGCACCACCGATATGTGCATCATGTGCTATGTTTGTTTTCTGTCTTTTGAACATCCAAAATTCAAATGCTAAATATAGTGGTCCAAAAATATAAGCTGGAATCATTATTGGTAAAAATATCAATCCCATTTTCATCGTTGGATTCCACATTATACCTGCAAAAACTACCGCAGAGACGGCGCCAGAAGCACCTAAAGATAGATAATTCGGATTTTCTTGATTGCGTATGTATGGCCATAAGGTAGAGAAAAGTCCACCAACAAAATATAAAATCAGAAAATGTATCATTCCATTGGAATTTCCAAAATGGTTATCTAATTCACCTTCAATCATTGCACCAAACATGAAAAAAGAAATCATATTAAACAGTAAATGCGACAAATCTGCATGGATAAACATGTGTGAAATAAATCGTGACAATTCGTTATTATGCTTCACACGATGTGGCGAAAAAACCCACTTGCTTATCATAGCAGAATTCTTAAATCCCATAAATGAAATAATCGCAGTTGCAATGATGATTAGTATGGTCATTGAAGGTAAAACTTAAATAATGAAGTAAATATAAGGATTGCAGATGAAAAAATGGATATTCTAATCAATCTAAAACATATATGGCTTGCTTCAAATGAACTATTTGACTAAATTAAAGTAACAAACAATAGAATTACAAAGTAAAATGTCCGAAAAATTTAGAAATAAATATAGAATTCCAACCGCAAGATGGCAACAATGGGATTATGCATCCGAAGGAATATATTTTATTACAATTTGCACAAAAAATCGTCAACATTTTTTTGGTGAAATTATAGATGGAAGAATGATTCTGAATGATTTTGGGAAAACAGTAAAAAACGAATGGATTAAATCCGTAGAAATACGACCAGATATGCATTTAGAATTAGGGGAATTTGTTGTGATGCCAAACCATTTTCACGCGGTGATAATGATTGGTGAAAATAGGTATAATACCAAACGTAATGTTTCGGATGGGTGTGGGGTTGGGTGTGGGTGTGGTAGAGACGCAATGCATTGCGTCTCTACGGGAAAACGTCACGAAAATTCGTCAATTCAACCAAAAAATCAATTTGGGGTACAAACAAAAAATTTGGCATCCATTGTTCGGGGATTTAAATCGGCGGTGACAACCTATTCCAAAAAATATGGAATATCCGAATTTCAATGGCAGGCACGTTATCATGATCATGTAATTAGAAATCCATATTCATTTGAACGGATTCAAAATTATATCATAAATAATCCAAGAAATTGGAAAGAAGATACATTTAATAAATTATAGGTAAAACTATATGTATTACATTTTATGGTTTAAATTTCAAGAATCTATTTAATTCCTTAATTTTACCTCAAATCAAAAAAGAGAACTATGTCTGTACTAATTTCCCCATCGATGTTATCCTGTGACTTTGCAAATATGCAACGCGATATTGAAATGATCAATGCAAGTCAAGCAGATTGGTTTCACGTGGATGTGATGGACGGAGTTTTTGTGCCGAATATTTCCTTTGGTTTTCCCGTAATTGAAGCAATGAAACGCCATGCAAGCAAACCCTTGGATGTGCATATCATGATTGAAAATCCAGATGATTATATTGCGGAATTTAAACGTTGTGGCACCGATATTTTGACGGTTCATTACGAAGCATGCAGACATTTACACCGCACGATTCAAGCGATCAAACAAGCTGGCATGAAGGCAGGTGTAGCGTTAAACCCACATACACCAGTGAGTGCACTAACAGATGTGATTGCAGACCTAGATTTAGTGTTGATTATGTCCGTTAACCCAGGTTTTGGAGGACAAAAATTCATTGTAAATGCAGTGAATAAAGTTGCTGAAACGAAACAATTAATTCAAGTAAAAGGTTCAAAAGCATTAATCGAAGTCGACGGTGGTGTCAACCTTGAAACTGGAAAATTACTAGTCGATGCTGGTGCTGATGTACTAGTTGCAGGAAGTTTTGTATTTGGTTCTAGCAACCCAAGTGAGACGATTGAACAATTAAAAGGTCTATAAGAGATTACTTAAACACGTGAGGATCATTATTAAAATCCTCTATTTGGTCCTTAATCTTCTTGATTGCTACCATTAGTATATAAATATCTACAGACTGCGAATTTTTCACCCATTGGTAGGCTTCATTATCCCCATCGATAGCGCGCGCCATATTTAGTAACAATTTGAATTTATTACGATCCAACCAAGCATCTGCATGTTTATCCCCTTCGGAAGCTTGAATAAATGCCAATAAATGAGGGTACCCATTATCCATCAACCAATCGCGTGCTTTCGTATTTAATTTGATAGCCGAACAAGCTGTATGTAATTCTAAGAATCCATTAAATTTTAACCATTCTGAAAATTCATCTTCGCCTTCGATTGCTTTCGCCCATGCCAATAAGATTTTTGGAGGATAGTCTAATGCCTTCATCGGCACAACTTTTTTCTCTTTATCGGAAGGAATGTGTACCTTTTTTTTCTTTTTGAACATAGCTAATAACTTACTGAGCATAAAATAAATAGGAAACTAAAATTGCAGTAATTACTCCAACTATATCCGCTATGATACCGCCCATTGCAGCATAACGCGTGTGTTTCACTTTTACAGCACCGAAATACACTGCTAAAACATAAAAAGTGGTTTCTGTACTTCCTTGAAACGTCGCTGCTAATTTACCTACAAAACTATCTACACCAAAGGTTGTCCAAGACTCGACCATTAATGCACGGGCTCCACTACCGGAGAAAGGTTTCATAAACGCAACAGGAAGCGCATCTACAAATTCTGTAGCGGTAACTCCTATTGCTACTAAACCTAATTTTATTCCATCAATTAAAGCCTCTAAAGCACCACAGGATCGGAAAACAGCAATCGCGGCTAACATAGCAACTAAGTATGGAACAATTCCGATAGCAACATCAAAACCACCTTTTGCACCCTCGATGAATTGGTCATATACATTTACTTTAGAACGAATTGCTAATACAATAAAAAAGATTATTATGAGAAATAAAAACAAGTTACTACCCACCGAAGAAATAGGCTGAATGTATTGTGGATGATTATAAAGTAAGACTAACAAACCTACAATCAATGTTGTCAATGTTCCAACATACAACAAAACAACTTTATTCAGTAGATTTATTTTTTGTCGAATACCAACATAAATTAATGCCGCAAGTGTTGCAAAAAAAGTAGCAATTAAAATTGGCAGAAAAACTTCCGAAGGAGAAGATGAACCATTTGCCGCGCGTAATGATAAAATACTTATTGGAATGATTGTCAATCCAGAAGCATTCAATACCAAAAACATGATTTGCGCATTTGTTGCGGTATCTGGTTTTGGATTTAAGGTTTGTAATTCCTTCATTGCTTTTAATCCCATTGGTGTTGCAGCGTTATCTAAACCTAACATATTTGCAGAAATATTCATCATCATGGATCCAATAGCAGGATGTCCTTTTGGTACTTCCGGAAATAATTTAGAGAACAAAGGAGATACAAGTCGTGTCATGATTCGAATAGCACCTCCTTCTTCTCCAACTTTCATAAAACCAAGCCACAAACACAAAGCGCCCGTAAAATAGAGAGATATTTCAAATCCAGATTTTGCCGCATCAAACAAAGAAGTGACCATTTTCTCAAAAATGGTTAAATCATGCCAAAAAAGTAGTTTTGAGAGACCTGTAGCCAGTGCAATCAAAAACATTCCTATCCAAAGTCTATTCAATAACATAAAGCGAAGTTCGGGATTTAACTAGCGGAGTTTGATTCGTGTTGTAAACAAATATTAACAAAGTTTTCAATAAACAAGGTTCCTTGATTTCCAGAAACCTCCGGATGAAATTGAACACCAAAAAGAGGTTTCGTACTATGACACATTGCTTCATTGACACATGCGTCAGAAACGGCCAATAATTTAAAATCTTTTGGTAAGGAAATCGACTCGCAATGATCTTCCATCATTTCAAATTCAACTGGTAATTTATCAAATAAGGGATGATCTTCTAATGATTCAATGGTTTGCCAATCGCGATCGTCTTTTTGTCGTGATGGCCGAGCACCATGCAACAAACCTAGCATTTGATGTCCAAAACATATTCCAAGTACAGGAATTTCAATTTCTTTTAAAAAAGCCAATTGCGTTAGTTGTTTTGAATAATCTATTTCCGTAATTAAAATCGGTGCTCCAGAAATAATAATTCCTTTTTTATCCAATGTATTTTCCTTATTAACCTCCCAAATTCCGATGGTTTCATAATCCATTTGAAGATCAACAGCTTCTTCGATAAAAGGTGTTTTCTGACTTCCACAGTCGATAATTAAAATCATAGCGTTTTGTGTTAACGTATTATATTATAACAACCTATTTAATTTACCCGCTTTCTTTTCGGTAACTTTTCATACTAAAAATTAACGTTAACCCGCTCATTTTCGCTTAAAACGATATAAATATACTAAAACATTACATTTTCCAGCGAAGTTGGATATTGATTTCCTTTTTTTGCGTTGCTATAATTTGGTTCAAATCTATACTTGAATTGTCTTTGGATAAATAATGAGTATCTCCAATTTTAAACCAACAATCAAATCGCTTCCAAAAAGTTAAGCGAAAAAGTAGATAGGCACGAATTCCTTTTCCGTAAAACGCAGGACTACTGTATTGATAGGTAGGACTCGATTCAAAACTATACAAACGGGAAGCATAAGAATCAGTATCAAAAAGTACAAATCGAAGAATTAAATCACTTTTTTTGTTTTTACTTGTTAGATTAACATCTTGAAAAAACAATAAACCAGTCTCTTTTTGTTTATCCAATCTAGTAACCGACACGCCTTCCAATCGCGAACGAATTTCTAATAAATCAGTCATTTTATACGTTAGATTAAATCGTAAATTAGTTTGATTAACCGTTGTCAAAAACTTTAAATTTTCTGTTAGTGCACTACTGTTTTGTTCCTTTATTTGACTCCGGTATCGTACATAAAACTCAAGTTTTTTTGATGGTTTCCACGTAATTTGCATACAATTCTCAAGACCTTTAGACGGTAAACATACCTGCTGTTTTAACCACGGAAATCGGAAAAAATCGGAATAGGCTTGTAAACTCCAATATTTCGCAAATACACTAGCAAATGCAACATATAAGCCGTTTTCGTTTTGCACCGTATTTCCTTCTGAAAA